>Ga0208542_1000069_pt1 | contig 37234 bp, 52 predicted proteins | sample DEB08_DNA_3_FD_185495 | JGI IMG/M metagenome (GOLD analysis project Ga0208542, IMG submission 185495) | Aqueous microbial communities from the Delaware River and Bay under freshwater to marine salinity gradient to study organic matter... | ecosystem: Environmental > Aquatic > Marine > Coastal ... | reverse complement strand
CATCCGGTTTAGACCGCACCTACCCTATCTAATGCGGTAAATCACATCGGCAAGCTGTTCGCGCTCACCTACGGCGGCGCTAGTCGCGAAAGTCGTCATGACTTTGTCCTTTCAAGTTGCGGGGCTATTTCCGCCCCATAAGATACTCAACAGCGGCGTCCACCGTGCCAGCGCTTTCAAAACGCTTGCGGGCTTCTTGCCGAGAACGGTTAGCAACTTCGCGCTTGGTCTTTGGTCGCCCTGCCTTGGCCATCTTCGGAGCTTGCCGGGTGCGTTTCTTGGCGGAGGGGGCTTTGTCTTGAAGCTGGTCCCAGCGCCACGCCTTATAGAGAAGCTCAATCGCGCGCGCATCAGATGCGTTTGCGATTTCCTCTTCACTAAACCCGATCCGCTTCTGAGCGTAGGAAATCACTTCCTTGCGCTCGGCCTCGCGAGTGTCGTCATCCTGCCACGCAGGGATGCGGTTGAGCATCTCGCCACGCTGCACCTCAAGGTGCTGGCGCAGGTTCTGCTCCTGCTCACGAGCCTGTTCCGCCGCGATGCGCTGACGTTCGGCCTCGACCTGCTTCTGGTATTCCTTCTGCTGGTCAAACTCGGCCTTCGCCAGAAACAAGTCACGCTCGGACATCGTCTCGGCCAATGCTCTCCAGTCAGGTTCCTGTTGGTTTGCCTGCTGGATTTGGGCAGCCAACTGATCAAGTTGCTGCGCGTAAGCGTCTCGAAGTTGTCTCGTCTCAGCTTGCTCCGCCTCAAAGGCTTTGCGCTGCTCGGCTAACTCCATCGAGCGCTTAGTGTACGCCTGCTGCCGCGAATAACCGTTCTGTAGTTCGTCGAGGGTTACCTCTACCTCTTGGCCGTCCACCTTCACGGTGTAGACCTCCGGGGGTTCCTCTTCGTACTCTTCGCCGTCATCCGCCTCGTAGGCGTCTTCGCCCTCGTCGTCCTGCTCGTAATCCCCTTCGGCGGTCGCTTCTGCGGTCTCCGCCTCCGGCTCATACGCCTCGGTCTCAGGCTGTTGAGGCTCTTGCGCCTCGGTGGTCTCTTCCGCCACGGTGTCCGCTGGGGGCGTGTTCAGAAGAGAAACTGCATCAGTTAAAGAAATGGGGCCGGTTCCTTGCGGATTGTCGGACATCAAAAAGCTCCTAGTTTATGCGGCCATAGCGCCTGAACTCGTCAAGCTGGGCCTTTGCCAACTTACCATCCTCGACCACGCTAGAGAAGTACCCCTTGACAGCGCCAAGTGCCTGCATGAGGTGGAACAGCTTCTCGCGGGCCTCTGCATCATTGATAGCGGAGGTCTTCCACGCATCAATGAATTGCTCGTCGAGGTACTCGAACGCCTCGACAAAAAGTTCATTTCGCAGGAGCGCCTCAGCCTTAGCGGCGCGGTCCTGCCTCTCTCTTACTTTGCCTTCGTTCATGTCAGTAGACTGAAATCCATTTGCTGTTGCGGCAGACCGTAGCGGCGCTGGAACTCCAGCAAGCCGTCAGGTGCTTGATCTAACAGGCTATATGTGCGCGTTGGCGTGCGCTGTTCAAGGGGCTGTATGACCGGCGCGCTGGTGTCTAAGCGGCAAGCCTGCAAGTCCTCGTCGAAGATGTAGCCCTCCGGGCAGCGCGGCTGGCCCGTGACATCCGCCACCGGCGCGACAACTTCGGGGTCGCTGCTGGTGTCCTCAAAGCCGGGGATGCCGTACTCCGCCGCGACGTCGGAAGGCAGCGTGCGCCCGGTGTAAACCTGACCGCCGAACGGGCCAGCGCCGAAGCTGCCGTAAAACTCATCGCCCACGAAGACCGGGCGGTAGTCGCCGCTTGTTATCTGCTCGTATCTGGTCGGAGCGCCGAGGAGGCCCATAATCTTCGGCACGATGCCGAAGCTGTAGTCTTGGCCGGGGCCGCGCTGGAGGTATTGGTTCAAAGACGCCTGCTGGCCGGGGGTAAGGGTCGGATACACCTGCGGGTTGGTCACGGCACCAAGAGACGCCCCGAAGCCAAGTCCCTGCTGCGCCTGCCGCTGACGTTGCAAGGCCAGCGCGTCCTGTATCGCCGCCTGATCAGCAAAGCGGCGCTGGCGCTGCTCGGACGCATACTGCTGCGCCGCAAGGTTCGCTAGTGCCGTGTCGGCGGCATTAATTGCGCCTTGATATGGATTGGCCATAGGCCCGTAATCAAAGAAACCCGCGCCGTAGTCGTCGCCGTAGGATGCGGCGATTTCTTCCGCTATTTGTTGCGCCTCTCCGTTCGATGGGGCGCTGGCGCCTGCTGACCAGTCAGCGCCCGATGGCTTCGTTACCGGCATCCCTAATTCCTCGGCAGGTTGGTTGAAATATCGGCGTCGGTGACAGCCTTGGCCATACGCAGTTCGGCCTCAGCCTGCAACTCCTGTCGGCGCAACTCCATCTGCATCGCCATCTTCTCGCGCTCTAGCTGCATCTCCGCCTCCATCTTCTCGCGGGCAAGCTGGATGTCGGCCTGAGCCTTGGCGCGGTCCATCTCCATCTCCTGCTGTAGCTTGACCATCTCCGGGTCAGGCTGCGGAGCCTGCTGCTGCGCCTGCTGCATCATCTGCTGCTGGCGGATCATCTGCGGCGAATTGAAGAACTGATCGACATCCTTGAAGCCGCCGATTTCCGCAATCGAGCGCAGCGTGTTGACGTATTGCTCCATCGACACAATCGGGTTCTGCGGCCCCATCTGCATCAGGATTTGCTCCTGCTTCGCAGCGACCTGCGTCAGGAACGCGATCTTCGTCTCGTCGTCCGTGGTGCCAAGCCCGACCTGCACCATCACGTCGAACTGCGACTTCCACTCCGCCGGATTAATAGGCACAAAGTTATTACGCAGGCGGAAGACCTTCGGCTTGTTGTCGTGCTTCAAGACAAGATGCAGGATGCCCTTGAACAAGTCCTTCACGCCGGTCTCAGCCATCGTCCTCGCGTAGCTTTCCAGCTTCACCTGAGCGCCGCGAACAGTCGCAGCGACCGCGCTGGCGGTCGAAGACTGGAGCGCGTCGGGCGACAGTCCCTGAGACGCGCGGCTCATGCCGGTGCGGTTTTCCTTCATCCCGTCGATGTAATCCATCAGCGGGCGTATCTCGCCGCCCACCGACGCGCCGGTAATCTGCTGCACCATACCCGGCTGGCGCGTGCGGATGACACCGCCTGCGGAGCCGTCCAGCAGGTCGTCGAGGTTCACCTGCCCCTCAACCGCGATCATGCGCGGCAGCGTGCTGCTGTAGACGCTGTCGAGGTACTGGCGCATCAGCGTGGTCTTGATGACCTGCAAGTCCTCGGTCAGGTCGTAGAGCGAGCGCCCGATCAGGCGGTGCGGCATCAGGATCGGGGAACACACCGCGAAGGGCATGTGATCCCACGGCTCATTGTGCAAGATGTACGCGCCGTCTCCGCCAATCGCGCAAATCCGGCGCCGCTCTGCGATGCCGTCGCCGTCGAAGTCCACGTTCATGATGCACTCGTGATAAATCACCGAGCGCAGGGTCGGGTCAGCCGGGTCAACCCCGGTCGCAGCCTCTAAATCCTGAAAACGGTTATTGACCTCGCGGTCGGTGTCCAGTTCGTTTTCGCCCGCGTACTGTTCGATGATGTCGCGGTCGTAACCCATCGCCACAAGCTCACTGACGGTCAGCGACGTGCGGTGCGCCACGAAGTGCGCCTCGTCCAGCGAGACGGCGTGGCGGGAAATCAGGAACTCTTCGGGCGGCACGTTGATTGCCTTAATCTGGCCCGTTTTGCGCTTCACCCGGACCGACAGGTCATACATCACGTCAACCGGCACCTCGGTGCCGTCGTCGTCGGTGTAGCTCGACATGACGGTCTCGCTCTGCTCGACGATCTCGATGTTCGGGTCGTTGAGCAGCATCACCATTTCCGGCTCGCTCAGGCCGTTATATTCTTCCTCGTCAACCTCTTCGGTCTCTTCCCAGAAATATTTGATGACGCCCATACGGAACAGCAGCGCGTCCTTGAAGAAGTTATGCAGCAGCTTGTAGCCGTCGTTCTGGTTCTGGATGATGTAATTGACATAATCGGACGCCTGCTCTGCGGCCTCGACATCCTCGCCGGAGCGCGGGGCGAAGCGCACATATTTGTCGTTCGTCGTGAACACCCGCATCAGGTTCGGCATGATAGCCTCGACGGTGTCCGAGACGGTGGTGTCGACGACGGCAGATCGACCCTCCACCTCGTTGCCGAGCGGCTCACCGAGGTAGAAGTCCAGCGCGCGCAGGCGGTCCTGCGTGTATTCGCTGTCGAAGTGGTTCAGCGCGTCAGTGATCTCGCCGCTGACAATCGAACCAAGCTGTACGTCGTCCATCTCTGACATTTACTTCGCCTTTTTCTTCGCGGCCTTCTTCGGAGCGGCCTCGACCCTCTTCTCACCCTTCATCAGGACGTTTCCGCTGGTCGTGTTGACGTTCTTCACCGCTGGCTCCTTCGGGGGTTCGGGTGCCGGGGGCATCTTGCCCATAATGCAGCGATCCATAGTGGCGCAGCGGCGCGGGTGTCCGCAGTTATTGCAGGTGATCATTTTTTCGCCTTTTTCTTCTTCGCCGTCTTCGCCGCCTTCTTGAACGCGGCGTTCGTCGGCGCGCCCTTCGCGCCGGGCTTTCTCATCTTCTCGCCAGAGCCAGCGGCGATGCGCTTGCGCTTGGCGTTGATGTTCGCGTAGAGACCGCGCGGCATTGTTAGCAGTACTTCCCGGTCTTGGTGTTGTGTCCGCCAGACTTCTTGCCGCCCTTGCCCTTACCGTATGCCATCGTGTTTGTCCTTCCTTGAATACGAGCCACGCCCCTTGCGCGGCTTCACGATTTGTTTTCCGAAGCCGCGAAGTGACGCGGCCATCGGGTTACCACTTGGTGCGATCCGCCCAGTACGCGGCTGACATCTTGCCCTTTGCGATGTTCTTCGCATGACGCGCCTTGAACGATTTGCGCCTCGCGGCGCTTGACTTGCTCTCGCCCTCTCTTCTCGGCGACCCGCTGACGCCCTGCTGGCCGAAGCGGATCAACTTAACCTTGTCGCCCTCCTTCGCCACAACCACATGCGACTTATTCGGGTGGTTCGGAGTGCGCTTCGGCTTATTGTAGCCGGAAACACCGGCTCGCGCTAGGCGGGGGTCTTTAGGGGCGCGTGGGGCCATTACAGGATGCCTCCGGCGGGTTGTGGCTCGTCCTGCATACCGAGGCCAAGAAGGCCAGCGCCGCCAGCGCTGAAAAGCGGTATGCCCTTCTTGACCGCCTCTCGCATCTTCGGCGTGATCTCGATGGTGAGGCGCGACGCCTTGTCGGCAGGGCCGGTCATTCGCACTTGCATGTTCCCAACAGTGGCCTCCGGGTCTAACTTTTTAACAACCCCCGCCGCTGCCTTCGGGATGATGTTGTCATAAAATGTCTCAAGCCCTTCTTCATTCCATCGGTCGTACTGAACCTCACCGGGAGAAAAAGAAACATATTTTTTGTCTTCTTGAACAGCTTTGGCAAGCAGGCGCTTTATAGCAACCTCAGCAAACTTTTTGGAGCTTCCTACAAAAGGAGCGGGATCAAAGCCTCGTTTAATTCTGTTTATGTCCTCAAGAACCTTCATATGCTCTTCATCTACTTTGTAATACCTGTCTTGAAGGGCCGCATACTTATCAAGCAGGTCTTTCGCCTCTATTTCAGCCCCCGCTATCCTTAAAACACCGTCTTTTGCTCGGCGCATCTCCATCATTAGCTCTTCGTTGCTGACCTTGCTAACTCGTTGCCCACCAACATTTTCATATAGGTCTGAAGAACCTTTGTAGTACTCATATTCGCCGCCTATCTCTTTTTGTAGGCGCTTCATCATTTCAGCGCGAGCCTTCGCGTCTTCTGAATGAATTCCAGCCAAAGTCTTAAGGTAATCATCATTTTTTTTCATAAGGTCCGGGAGGGCTTCCCTGTCTCCGGGCTTGATGAACATGCCCCTGCCCTGCTGACCCCAGTCAGACTGAAGCTCCTCTACATACAAAACGTCCCCAGCATCTTTCGCCATAGTGCGGTCTGTTGTGCGAAGATGAACGACAATGTTTGGCTCTTCAAAGTGGTCGCCTTGGAAAAAGTCGCCTCGTCCCTCAAAAACTGGGGCAGTCAGGCGTATTTCTTGATAGTTTGTTCCGCCATCTTCTGTGTATTCAGCATATCGAGTGTCGCCGCCGCTATACCCCACGACACCCCTGTCAATAGCATCAGTTTCAGCTTGGATGCGAGCCTCAGAAAGAGAAAACGGAGTATTGTCCCCGGTATCAACAAACTCCCCTGCCTCATTTCGGATTGAGTAACCCATATCGTCTGTGCCTACTATCTCATAGCCGGTGTCAGGGTCTTGCAAGCGTAAGACAGGGTCGTAGGAATATCTCTCTATCGCAAATTCCTTTGCAATATCGCGGACCTCATCTTGAACATAACCGGGCAGTTCCTCAAAAAGGTTTTCCTCAATAGCCTGCTTTATGACTTGCAACTTTTGGTCGCCGTCAGCATCCACATATTCTCCGGGGTTGCGCGCTTCAAGCTGACTAAGGACAGCGTCTGCATCCGTCTCCAAAATCATGTCAACTTCGTCTTCAATAAAGTCAGGCCCATAAGCAACGTCCATATCAAGAACATCTGCCGTGGCCGGGAAGTTCATAGCAGAATTTTGAAACTCATCGCCGGTGGTAATATATTCATCAAGGCTAATTCTGTTTTGCTCCAACAGCCCCACCAGTTCGTCGCGGGTGACGCGAGGCTGGCTCAAAAGCCCCTCAAGTCCGGGGGTAAAGGCGATCTCGTCGGGCTTGACGCCGCCCTTCAGAAGCATGCTGCGATATTGCTCGCCAGAGCCTTTCGGCTGCCGCAAGCCCTTCGCGGTCTCAAGCGCCTGACTGACAAAGCCAAGCTCGTCAATATCCGGGCCAGCCACACCACCCTGACGCGCCACGATCATGTCATCGACAATCGCAGTCGGATCAATCCCCGATCCAAGCGTGGTGGTCCGGGCGCGCTCTGCGACCCGCGCAGGCGCTCCGGCGGCGTAGGCGCGCCCTCCGGCCTCTAGCAGGTCAACACCCCTCCCAAGCGTCGCAGCGCCGCCTGTGGGCGCTAGAATGCCGCCTGTGACGCGACCAGCGATCTCTCCGGGCGAGTTAGTCGGGCGACCGTAGTCGTAGCCCATATATTCAACGAAATCGGCGTATCGGTTGATCAGATCATCCGCGCCGAGGAGGGGGCGCTCGGAGCCAAGCACGTTGCGACGCCCGAACATAGCGTCCACACCCTGCAAGCCCATATTGACAAGGTCAACCGGCGCACCGAGCAAATCAAACGGCGAAAACTTCAATCCGCGCGCAAAATCGCCCGAAATCTGGCCCACAGCGGATGGCGTCCCCATCGGCCCCAGTAAGAAATCGTCTTCGGGGTTCATCACACCACCCAGTTCGTTTTCGGCTTGACTACGCGGTTGCTATTGTAACCCCTTGAGTAGCCACCCGCAACCGCACCCTGCGCCGCAAACGTCAGCACGAACGCGTCCGCCACGTCGGGTGAGCGCTGGCCGCGCTTCTTCATCTCGTCCTTGCTCTCAATCTTCAACTTGCCGCTGGAGAGGTACTTGTATCTGATGCCGGTCAACTCCGAAATCAGCGTGTCGTCCTGCGGTATCTTGCAGTCCCGCGCCTCGAACCACTCGCGCGCGGCCCAGAACAACTCGTCCCGCAGGCGATTGAAGCGATCCTTCAGGGACGCGGTCTCGCTGACCGATACCGCGACCGCTGGCATGTCCAACTCGCGCAGTCGGTCCGCCAGACCGGCTCCCAGCCCGATGGCGTCAATGTAGATCGCCTGCGGGCGCTTGCTGTACGGAACCGCGTCGTACTCCGCAAGCACGATCCCGGCCAATTCCATCAAATCCTTGTTCTGCCACGTCTTGATCGGCTCAACCAGCACGTTCCCCTGCCGCTTCGCCAGAGCGGACCTGTCCGAGCCAAATCTCGCAACGTCAAGCCCCCACGTCACAGGCGTGGTCGGCCCCGCCTCCACGTCGCGGTGCGTCGCATCCTCCACCAAATGCAGCGGCAGCAACACGTCGTCAGACTGCGTCGGGAACTCGCCCAAGACGCGCACGCGGAACACGTTGCTCGCCTCGCCGTACTTCTCGGCCATATCGGTGATAAACTTCGGGTCCACATAGTCCCCGTCCTCGCACGACACGGTCATGCAGTGCCACTTCTCGCGATCGGCGTGAAATGCGTCGTAAAAATACCCGTCCGACCGGGTCGGGTTACCGCACATGATAATCTTCGCGCCGGGGGTGGACAGCGCACCCGACGCAGTCTCGAAAATCACGTTCGGCACGCCGGATGCCTCCTCGATCACAAAAAGCATGTGGGGGGAGTGAAATCCGGCGAGGCTCTCCGGGTTCTCCCGGCGGCTGGTCCGCGCGACGGCGAAGCTGTCCGACGCGCCCTTGAGCGCGATCTTGTCTGACTTGAAATCGAGCAAATCCTTGAACGCCTGCGGCATATTTCGCGCCCAGCGGTCGATTTCGGTCCACAATACGTCCGAAAGCTGGTGGGCGCTGTTGGCGGTCACGGCGGCCTTGCAGGGGTAGTGGGTCAACAGCCACCACAACACGACCCAACTCTCGAAGGCCGTCTTCCCGACGCCGTGGCCCGATTTGATCGCGACTTTATCGTGCTGCGCCACAGCGTCGAGCGCCTCGCCCTGCCAGCGCTGAGGCGTCGCGCCGAGGACGGATTGCACGAAAAAGCGCGGATCGTCGCGGAACTGCGCGATCATCGCTACGAGATCATTATTTTCGGCGGCGCTGGGTGTCATGCGTTATCTCCGGGAGGGCGGGGGGGGTGAGGGGTATATATTTTTCTTCGGCCCCGGTCGCCTGCGCGAGACGGGGGGGGGTCGATGTTTCACGGAATGTTTCACGGAAATGTCGCATAATGTCCATTATGGAATTTTTTTATTGTGCGTTTTCAGTGATATAACATTTTGCACCATAACAACATCGCAATGTGTCGCGTTCGGAACACGCGATCAACCGGATTTCGGTTGACCGCCATCGCCATCACGCGCGCGTAGTTCTTTCGGTTGTGTGTCTCTCTCGTCCGTGATCACTACCGGCTCAGTCGCGTTGACTTGCGTTAGCGCCTCAAGATACGACCCGCCCTTCGACGGCGTCACCTCAAGCTGCTGCCTATCGCCGTAAATCTTTGGCGTCATGCGTGCGACCTGCCACTTCGTGATGTCCGCCGCAAGACGCAAGCCCTGCGGATCACCCATCCCCATCTTCGCGTCGCGCTTGATGTCCTCCAGTTCCTCTTGAAGCAGCATCCCTCTGAACTCCAGCGCCAGACGGTATTGACGCTCGAACTCCGGTTCGGCTGCCAACTTCCTCGAGATGGATGTCCAGCTTGGCATCGACTTGTCTTTCACGATTGCTGTGATCGTGCTGCCGTTCGTCAGGCGCTCAAGAAACTCGTCCCAGACCTCTTCCTTGATCTTCGGGTACGCCATCAGTCCAAATCCTCCTCGAACGCAATGTAGTGCTGCGGATCGCTGTCTATCTCCAGCAGAGGCTTACGACAGGCGCTACACACGACTGTCTGCGTCTCTTCGTACACCCTGCCGCGTGTCGGCATGCCACACCAGTCGCAGTCCCAGTGTTCACGGAAGAAGCGCACCCAGTCGCGCTCCTGTTCTTCGAGGTTGATCACGTCAGCCATCATCTTCCCATTCCGTTGCCACCTCTGCGCCACAAGCGCCGTACCCGGCGATGTCGACCCAGCTATCTTCGTGGTCCGGCGTCTCGATAAGACGAGCCACCTTTAGGCACGTCATGCACAGCACCACCTGCTCAGGCGTCACGGTCTGCCCAAGCACGACCGACCACAGGTCCGCTATTCGCTGATGGTTCTCCCGCACGTCGCCATAACTCTCGCCACGTTCCTCCACGGCGCTTATTGCTTCCCGCAGAGCTTCTACCTTGTCCATATGTACCTCCAATCACCAAACCGCACGAACCGCACTTCCTGACGCCCTCAGCGCCCTTGAGCGGTCCGCTCTGACACTTCGGGCAGCAATCGCGGTCAAGCCACTTCGCGAAGCTGCCATCACCCTCATCGAACATATCGCTTCACCACCCTTGTCCTGTGAGCCGCGTCAGGTTTTTCCCACCGCGCCTCGCACGACGCCAAGGCGTCGCTGACGCCATCATGAGCCGCAGGGAATATCTCGACCTTCACACCGTGCTTGCCACGCATAATGTGAACCGTCAGCGTGTGGACATCGACCCACGCATGATTGCCGAGCAACTGATACTCCTCGTCCGTGTACAGGATATTCATCTTCTCCTGCCATTTCTCGTTGCCCGACATCAGAACGGTATCTCGTCATTGAGGTCGCTCTCAACCGCTTTTGGCTTCACGCTCTCGATTGTAGCACCATCGAACAGGGATTTCACCTTGTTGACCGCCTGACCGGGCTTGCTTTCCTCCCACGCCTCGACGATAGCCGCGACCTCGCTCATCGTGTACACCCGGTCGATCCTGCCGTCATCGCGTATCTTCGCAATCTCGCTCGCGTCCCGGCACACGGCGACGACGGCGCCGTTCGGCGTGGTCTCCTCCCACACTTCGCCCGTCACCGGCTGCGCGCCAAGCTCCTCCGCCCTGCGCTCCAGAGCCTGCACGCCGCGCACCGTTGCCGCGACAGCCTCCTCAACCTCGACGCCGCTGCCTTTCTCCAGCGCCGCGTTGAGCAACTCCATCTGCGCCCAGAAGCGATCCCGCAGTTCCGCCTCAACTAGAAGCGGCAATCGGTCGATGCCCCACTTCACCTCCGACGCACGCACGACAGCGTCATATGTCGCAAGCGCAGCACGGCACTTGTCAGCGTCTCGCTCTGACGGATAGAACCGCCAGTCCCTCGATGTCTTGCCCTTCGGCACTCTCTGTCTCTTTGCCACTTGCTTTCTCCCTTCTCTACCTTCGCTGTAGCCTTCGTCGCTACGTTCCCCTAAGGGAGGAACGTAGCGAACGCAGGAGCTACGTCGACAACGCAGCACCTTCGTTTCTACGTTCAATCACTAGTTAACTCTTTGTTTTTCCAACATACACCATCAACGCAGATGATCCATTCCTCCCTCATCAGTGCATCTCGCGCCGTTTTCCTCGAACTGTCGGCTGCGTCGGGCATTTCCGCCACCATTTTGGCCCCCCAATCACGGTAGGAGACCTTCGGAGAGCCGCGATCAACGCAGAGGTTTTCAAACGCCCTCAGCGCCATTTTCTGATGCCCGGACGGCCTCCACGCCTTCTTTTTCTTCGGCGCTGGCGCGTCACCGTCTTGGCGCACCAGCACCGCAGACGGATCGGACAGCGTCGCGATTGGTGTCAGCTTCATCACGATGTCACCCATAGGCTCGGCGTCTTTCTGCTTCTCGGTACGCAGCGTGACGTATTCCTCGCTCTTGCCGACCAGCAGTGATGTGTCAACGCCGCCCAGAAGCGCCGTAGAGCCGCGCATGCCGCGTGTGGCGTCCTTTCCGGCGTGATGCACGCCCATAACCGCACCGCCCGTGTGCGCCTTAATTACGTCGCACGCCTCGACGAACAGCCCCATATCGGTGGCGCTGTTCTCGTCACCGCCCAGCAGCGCCCGCGCCACGGTATCGACAATGACCAGCCCGAACGTGACGCCCTCATCCTCCGCCACCTTGTCGATAGTGGCGAGCAGCTTGGTCACGTCCTCCTCTTCGCGGAACTTGACCGCCGTATTGATCAGGAACATCGGCGCGTCGTCGGAGTTGACGTTGTTGTGAGCGTCCCACGCTGCTATGCGCTTGCCGAAGCCCCCAACGCCCTCTGCGGCGATGTAGCACACCGCAGACTGTTTCACCGGCTGACCCTGCCACGGACGCCCTGTGGCGACGCTGAGCGCCATATCGAGCGCGATGAAGGACTTGCCGCTGGCCGGAGCGCCGTACATCACGCTGAACCCGTACTGCGTCAGCAGCCCGTCCACGACCCACTCGACCGGCGGCATGCGCTTGAGTTCGCCCGGCCGCTGCACCGCGAAGTAATCGCCCTCATCTGCTATCTCGCCATCGCTGACTTCCGGCGCCTCGGTGAGCGGCGTACATTTCTGTACGATCTCGACCAGTTCGCCGAGCGTGTGTTCGCGCAGGAAGTCCACGACGTCGCCCTTCTCCGGTAGCCCCGGCAGGTCGACGCGCTTAATGTGCGCCGCGATGCCCCACAGGGACGCCACCACCTTGTCCGCGTGCCTCAGCCCCGCCTCATCGTTGTCGGGGATGACGATCACGTTGCGGCCCTCCAAGTGCTGCGCGTGCGCGTCCAGCCACTTGCCCGCCCCGCCGTGATTTGTCGTGGCGACCAGCCCGGCCTCGATGAGCGCGTCGGCGCACTGCTCGCCCTCGACGACGAACACCGGCTGGTCCGGGTTCTGCATGATCTTCGGAAGATTGTACGGGAGTGGCTCGACGCCATCCATCTTGTAGATGTACCCGCCGCGTCCGTCCGGCCTGCGCTGGCGGAACGTCTTCGGGTACATGCGGCACACCTGATAAGCCTCTGCGCCGTCAGCGTCGAAGTACGAATAGATGCGCTGTATGTATTGCTTCGGCTCCAGCGCCTTCTGCGCCTGCTTCTGTATCCCGAACTCGCGCTCAAGCACGTCGGCCACTGAGCCGGATATGCCGAGCTTGCCGTACTTCTTCACGAGGTCGACGCAGCCCCCGCCCTCGCCGGCCTCGAAGTCGTACCAAGCGCCCTTGATCAGGTCGAGTTCCTTGCTGCCCTTCGTCCCCCAGCGCAGCGTGCGCCCCTTGACGGACAGCTTCGCGTTCGGCTCGCCCCAGTAGTGCCGGGCAATCCTCTCCGCGTGCGCCGTAATATTCTGTGTCATTGACGTTCTCCCTTTCCCCCTTGGGTAGACGCTCCCGGCGGCGAAGGGAGAAACACCGCCGGGAGCTACCGCGCTAGAACAGGTTGCTGCCTGCTGGCGCTGCCGCCGGAGGTTGCGGCGCGACTGCGGCCGCAGCAACTTCTGGCGCGGGTTGGGATGGAGCGGTGGCACCGCCGTCCATCATTGCTGGCCGATCAATCCACGATGTGATCGACCACTGCGGAACCTTAAACGTCAACTCACCCTGCGGCGAGTTGATTTTGATCCGCTCGGTGCCGGAGATTGTCACCACCGGCACCTTGCCCGGATTTGCCGGAGCCTCCGCCTCATAATGATTGTAAAGAGTGTCCATCGCACGCAATACAGTTTTCGCAGAATGTGAAAATTCGCGAAGGCCAAGGTCATTGGACGCGATCCGAACGCGGAACGCCTGCTTGTGGTCCGGGCTTGGCTGTGCCGGGAGAGGCTCGCCTGCCTTGACCATTTGAAAGTCAGGCGCACCTGCGGCGAACGAGAGCCATCCGATTTCGATGTTTCCCAAGTCCATCGCGACCTGTAGGGGAAGCCCCAGTTCCTGCTCATCCTTCTGCCAAGTCCCGTCTCCGGCCTGATAGCGGTCCTGCTTGATGAGGTCGCCCGCCTTTGCGTCCCACTTCACGATTGGCAGGATGTCCCCGCCGCTTCTAGTCTCAAGGTTAAATCCCAACGCCATAGCACCATAACTCCTTAACGCTAACGTCAGTTGCTGTTTTGGCTGATCACTGTCAGCCGCTCGACCGGGTAGTAGGCGCAGACGTCTTGATCCTGTGGATCGCCTCTGTCTGACCTGCCGCCCGGATTTACCGTGAAGTCCGACGCAAAGTCCAACTTCGCGAGGGCATCACGGTAAAGCAGAATGAGGTGACAGGGCAAGCCCGTCGCCTCGCTAAGCATTTTTGCGTGGATCACCTTCGACAGGCTGATCATCACGCTTGGATATGTGTTGAGGTCGCAGTTGCGCGCCTTCACCTCGGCAAAGCCTATTGGCTGACCGTCGCGCCGCAGCAGCCAGTCGAGGCGGTACTGCACCGGCAGCTTGTAAACCTCGACGCCGATGTTCTGCAAGGCGTCAGCGACCAGCCGCTCATTCTTGATGTCGTGATCAGTCTCGTATTTCGGACGCATGAGCCAGCACCTCCCTGATCAACGTCATCGCCGTGCGCGTGTCCATCTCCACCGCATAGCCCCAGTCGAGCGTCACGTCCTCGCGCATACCCATATTGCCGTGCGGGTGGCCGAGGTCGATCAGCACCTGCGCCGGGATACGCCAGCGCCACTGCTGGTGATTGTATTTGTAAACGAGCAGCGGCTGCTTGTGGCACGCCTGTGCCGCACTGCACACCTGATCCCACCACGCGGGCTGCGGCGCACACCCGGTCTTGTATCGCTTCACCTCGATGACGAAAGGGAACGGCTCGTCGCAGATCAGGTCGCCGTGATCCGCTGCTCGGTACTGTTCGAGGTCGCGCTTGAACGTCATGCCCAGTTCGTCGAGCAGGATTTTCGCGATCTCGCGTTCCGCAGCCGCCCCCTTCTGGCGCCCATTAACCATCGTCACGCTCCCCCGCCCGGAACCGCTCATCGCGCCGCGCCAAGATCGCGCCCTCGATCAACTCATCCGCCAACGCCGAGATGCTCCGATGCGGCGAAAGCTCAAGTTCCTCGCGCAGCATCTGCCGGGTCGATGCCCGAAGACGCAGTAATTGTTGTTCGATATCAGACACTTGAGCCTCGTGAAAAAAGTTGTAGCAAAATGCTATTTAGCTGTTGATATCATAAGTCTATCATGCGATAAATAGGACGTTGATAGAACACATCGAAGGGAGACACCGATGACCGACGCCTACAAAATTCCGAAGCGGTTCTACGACGACCACGTCGAGTGCTGCGACCTGCCAGCCCCGGCGATCATCCGCGAGACCAAGTCGCACTATTTCATCGACGCGGCTGAGACTGACGAGATGGCCGAGCTTCGCAGCAACGCCACCTTCTACGCCGACGGCCTCGTTGACGAGCCGCATCTGGTGAGGGCAGCCAAGGCGCTGCTCAACATCATCGGCGAAGACACCGCCCAGTCCAAAGAGGCTGAGGCAACTTTCATCAAGTATCACGCCTAACACCATCGAAGGGAGACAAATCGATGTCACGACTTACACACCGCGAATACTACGGCTCCTGTCAGAAGCTCTCGACAGCGGCGCTTGTCCAAATCATCGAAACGCCGATCATGCACGCTCGCCTGACGCCGTTCATGAAGGCAACCATCCGTCTGGTGCTGCGTCAGAGGCAGCAGCGGTTCGAGGCAAACATCGCCCACCGCGAGGCCACGTCATGAACTGGCGCTCAGAGATTGCGGGGGCGGTCGTGCTGGCCGTCTTCGCATTAGGGTGGCTCGACCTGTTCGGGCCGCAATACACTTGGTGGGCGCTCATCGCCCACTTCGGTAACTAGAAAGGGAGACCGAAATGGACTTGCAACGATATGAAGCTCTGCTTCTGGAGATGGACGAGCGCGTCATGACTGGCGCGCCGATGACACCGGAGGCTCACCGCCTGCTCGCCGCGCTGCGGATGCTGACGCATGAGGCCAGCGAGAACCACCGAAAGATGGCTGACCGCGTCAACGCGATGAAGGCGCAGGTTGATGCGCTTCGTGATCGAGAGGCGCATCTTGAGCAGCGTCTGGACGAGGAGACGCGCAGCGTGACTGTGTCGCGCCGTCAGATGGGCATCTGGCGCGCCAAGGCCAAGCGCCTCGAAGCTGCCGCATGACCTGCGACCAATGCAAGCGCCCGGCTGTCACGAAAGAGGATGGCCGGGCGTTGTGCGCGCCGTGCTGGATGAAGCTCGTCGCGCCGAAGTGGAAACCGACAACACCAGTCTTGAAGGGAGGCAGGAAATGGAAATGAGAAAGGTATCCAGCCTCGCGCTCAAAATCGAAGAGTGGAGAGAGGTGCATCGAGAGCATAGCATCGCGGCACATGCAAAGAAGGTGTGGCAGCAGTTCACGCCAACCGACAAGGAACTTGACGAGGTGTCGAGATTTGAAAGCTGCCTGCGCTCGCCTGATGACCTTGAGGTGATCGAGTGTCTGAGAGAGATGAGGGCTGACCACCGAGAGCGACAGCGAGACCGCCAGAGGAAGTCACGCCTCAAGCGCCGTCAAGATGCGGCGGACGCTCTTGGCGGGGAGTGCGTCCAGTGTGGGGAGGCGGACATCCGGCTCCTCGACTTCGACCACATTGAGCCGGTCGGTTGGCGCTCTGCCGGTGAGAAGGCGAACGGCCAACACAACCCAAACGCCATCAACAAGATGGTGAAGGACGGCGAAGACCCGGCTCTGGTTTATCAGCTTTTGTGCGTCCGCTGCCACCGCCTCAAGACTTTTGAGAACGAAGACTATCTTGCAAACAAGGAGACCGACAATGGTAGGTAAACTCACACCCGACGACATGATGAGCGCGTCGCGCATCCCCGCCCTGCTGGGCCTGTCGCCATACAAGACGCCGAACGAGCTTCTGAAGGAAGCCATCGACGCAGCCAACGGCATCCCCCCGTCGCGGCTCAGCCAGACCGAGCAGATGCGGCTTGGCGACTTGCTCGAACCCACGATCCTGCGGGAAGCCGCGTACCGGCTCGACCTTGACGATGTCAACGTCGACATCAACGAGCCGTATTTCCACCCGGACCTGCCGCTCTCGTGTTCGCTCGACGGACGCGGGCGTGGCAGCGTCCTGTTCGAGCATAACCCGGCGATGGGCATCTACGTCCCGCAGGGCGGCGTGGTGGACACCAAGGGCCGTCTCGGCTGCCTAGAGGCGAAGAACACCAGCGCAGCCCCGGAAGACGCGCCTGCGCCGCACAGGGGGCCGTGGCAGCTACAGGCACAGATGATGGTCACCGACGCGTCGTGGGGCGCCGTGTGCGTCCTGTATCGCGGCTCGGAGCTTCGCCTGTTCCTGTACCGGCAAGACCCGGACATGCAGTCGCAGATCGAGGATGCGGTGCATGACTTCGAGCGCCGCAAGCGCGACATCGACTGGTATCCGCCGCTGTCGTCCGACGACGCGAACGTGGCGTGGGACCGTGTCGATGACGGCGCACCCGCACTTGACCTGAACGGCGTCGCGGATGCTGACCACTGGGCGAGCATCCTGATCGCGGCGCGTGACCAGAAGCGCGCAGCCGAGGCTGAGATCGACGAGGCGGAGACGATGCTGAAGGAGATGCTCGGAAATCACGAGGAGGGTCAGGTCCACGTTGACGGCTCGACCTATTACGTCAAGTGGCCGATGCGTAACTACAAGGCGCAGCCAGCCAAGACCACCGAGGCCAAGCCTGCCCGGCAGGTGCGCGCCAAAACCCTGACCGTGAAGGAGGCGTGACATGAAGGCTTTGACACAGAAGCAGCTCAACGTGCTGGCCTATCTATCCCGGCACATCCGGCGCTACGGTTACGCGCCGAGCATCAAGGAGTTGGCCGAGGCAACGGGGCGCTCGAAGACTGCGGCGCACTCGATGCTTGTGACGCTTGAGAGGCGTGGCGCAATCAAGCGCGACAAGTATACGCACCGCGCGATTGAACTGGTGTAGGGAGGGGGCTTCGGCCCCCTTCATTTTTTTTGTTTACAGGGTTTGCATGATTTAGTAGAACATTACTAGGACATTCATCAAGGGAGACACACGATGTTCACATTCAAAAACAAAAACACCCCGATCATCGCTGACGGCACTCAGGTCGAGCATGCGGGTCTTAGGTTCACCATCATCCACACCCATTACCATTACAACGTCTATATGGCTGACCCCCAAGGCGAGTGGGCCGAAAGCGTACAAATGGTGGCGATGATCCCGAAGGCTGGTCGCTGGGGTCGCTATGACTGGGCCGCTGGGGTCCAAGAGGTGGAGGAGGCGATCATTCGCGCAGCCGAAAGCCACAACGCACTGGAGGCGGTGGCCTAGCGCCACCCCTCACCATCATCGAAGGGAGACACACGATGAAAAATCCACACACACTTCTGCACAAGGACGGCGTCTGGGTCGTCAGGGACGATCAGTCAAAGCGCCGCCTCGACGAGGCACGCACAAACCTGCGTCGCGCTGACGCCGCGCTGTCGCGCTTCCACGAAGCCGGAATGGGCGCTGCGCCGATGCAAGAGGAGTTCACCGCTATCCAGAAGCGCCTGTTTATCCTGATCGACCTGCTGGACCAATACACCGACAGCTTTGAGGATATGGACATCCGAGAGGGGCTGGTTGACCCAAGGGAACTTGAAGTCGATGCCTAGCACCACCTGCCCATCCTGCGACGGGAAGGGCGTCGCGTGGTACGAGGTGAGGGTCGCCGCGCCGGGAGACTGGCGCGGTGGCTACATCGACGAGGCAGAGATGGAGTGCCGCCTGTGCGAGGGATCGGGCGAGGTTGACGAGGAGGTTGCCGAGAGTTACGATCCTTTTGAGTGATCGCCTGCGGGAGCGTTGTCCCGCGTTCCTCCGAAACTGGCCCGGCGGCTTGAAACCGTCGGGTCTTTTTTTATTTCGTGTCGGTCTTCTTCATCTTGTCGTATGACCGCATGCCGGAGATGCCGAGCATCCCGAACATCAGCGGCATCATCACAGACATATCAGCCTGCGGGATCACGACGCCGAACCCGGCGCAGATCGGGCTGACCATATAGTTGATGCCGAGGCTCAGGCCGCAGATCCATCCGATCAGCGGACGCCACGACGCCTGAAACCAGTTGCCCTTCGCGTCGGCCTTCAGCACCTCGATCTGCGCGAGTATCTGCTCCTGCGCGTGACGCTCCGCCATCGTCGCAAGGTCGTGCGCCAGCTTTGCCTTCTGGTCCTTGTCCTCGATGAACTTGTCGAGGATGCCCGTCACCGGGCCAATCAGCGCCTGTATCATTTCTTCGTCTCCGAGTTGAGGAACACCGCCAGACTGCCCGTCATCGCGCCCGTCACGACGCTAATCAGACTTGCCTGCTGCGTGCTGAGGTCGGGCTGCTGTAGCGCCCACTCGATGCAGCGCACATACACGCCGGTCATGATCAGGATCATCAGCCGTGGGATGATCTTGTATTCTAGGATTAGTTTGCTCATCTCTGTTTCTCCTAGCTTGCTCTGGCGTCGTGCGGTTGTGCATATCCCACACGATCACATCCACTCTCCGCTTATCATCATCGCCGCCATATCCTCGGCGCGTTTACCAACTTGCGCCGCCCACTTGCTGTCAAGCATCTGCGCCGCAGCCTCGCCGTAATCACCCGCCTCAATCGCCGCCTGAGCCTTCTTGAAGCCGTCCCAGCGTGGTTTGCCTAGGTTGAACAGCATCGAGATCACAACCGCCTGACGCGGCTCTGAGAGGCCAGAAAACCACGGGTATGTGTCAGCCTCTGCCTTACACCTCTTGAGATCATTCGCCAGCAGGTAGTCGATTTCGTCATCGGACAGCCCGCCGCCTAGCTCTTCGTCAATGAGCCGCCCCACGCCGATGGTGAGATACCCACGGCTGTCCTTGTAGGCGTGCGGCACCACACCCTCGTGGTGTTTGATCATCTCGATCAGTTTATTCATTGCGCGTCTCCATAATGATTTGATACGCCTTTTCCCAGCTATCTAGCTCCAGATCGGGCGTCTCGAACCAGCCCGGCGGCCTGCGCTGCGAATACTGGTTCACGCAGCACGCTGCTTGGAAATGTACCTTCCTCGCGTCGATAGCGCAGTGCGCGAGGATGTCGAACTTGTCCAGCGACGGCAGCGTCTTCTTGATCCGCCCGGACCCGTTCTGGAACTGGTAGCAGGGGTTGTGGTGCTTCTGCCTCCGCAGGTGCGCCGACTTCACCTGAACGCGCATGAACACGCCGTCGCCATTCCACGCCACAAGGTCGACGCTGTCCTGCTGTGCCGGAGATACACGCCAACCCAAACCCAATATCGCCGCCGCTGTCAGGTACTCCCCCTGCAACCCGGTCGTGGTCGCCGATCCCGTTATTTGTTCTTCTCCAAATACAGCCAGATGATCAGGGCGAAGAAGCCCAACGTCACAATAGAAAACGCCACTATCGCCGCAATCTCAAGGAATTTTCTGCGGCGCTCGGCCTGACGATATAGCGTCTCCTTGCGCTCCTTGCGGATGCGCGCCTCAGTCGCCACGAGGTCGTCCCACGCGCTCTGGCCCATCGTATACTGGATGTATGTGCGGAGTTGGTCGCGCTGCTCTATCGCGTTACGCTTTGCGGCCCAGATCGACGCAGCCTCCGCCTCGGCGGACTGCCCGGCGAAAAGCTGCTTGAAGATCGGCGGGTTCTTCGCGAGCCGGTCTGCCTCGTCGAGATCACTGAGCGCACCCATCCAGCGCGAGATGTCGCCCGCCATCTGCTCGATGTCGCGCCCGACCGAGAACCCGGCCTTAATCACTCGAAAGGCTGACGCCGCCGTCGCTGCGGCGGTAACTGGATCGACCATCAGCGCCTCGTCACAATGACAAGGATCGCCAGCAATAGCCCGACCTGAATAAGGTCAATCATCGGGACTGCGATCATCAATACACCTTCCGCGTTGATGGCACCATCTGCGGCAAGCAATATGCCGTGATCTGACTGCCCTGTTTGTGGAGGGTCTGGGCGTACCAGACGCACTCCGTCAAATCCCGAAAGGCTAGGTCGTCGCTGACCTTGCGTTTGTCCTCGCCCGTGCCGAGGAAGACGTAAAGCACAAACGCGACCGCAGGCTCCACATCAGTCGCGTCCCATCAGCTTGCGGACGGTCTCGGTCTCGATGATGCGGATGACCACCCAGACGCCGGTCAGCACCGCGACAAAGTCCGGGGCCATACCTATCCACGCAGCGAAAGTCCCGCTGCCAGCGGCTACGTCAATCAGGACTTTCTGTTCCTCTGGCATCTTTGCCCCCTATGGCGTGGCCGTTCCCGGCGCGTTAAAAATATCCATATTGATAGTCCCAGACGTTGGGACGTTGGTGTTCAGAACCTTACCATCCATCCACATGATGACCAGCCCACCAGCACCGTGTCCGCCGTTAAAATCGCCGAACAAACCGTATCCGCCCTGCCCCCATCCGCCCATCTTCAAAGTATTGGAGAAAGTCCACGCGCCCGTTCCTGTATTGAATGACCCCGGCTCCCAGTAGTAAGTGGTGGAGGTCAGAGGGGAGTTTCTGGTGGATTGCGCCCATATTTGAGTGTCGCCGCCGTTGATGGGCGACACAGTTACATTTGACAGGCTCGTCACGCCAGACGCGCCGCCTGTTTGCCCGTTGCCGCTTGCGCCGGTCCCGCCGGAGGCACTCGCTATCGTGGTAACTCCAGTGCCGGAAATACTGGCAGTTCCGCCCGCGTTGCCGGAGCCGTATGGGCTTGTGTGGCTTGCACCGCCAGCGGTGACGCTAAATGACCCCGGCCCGGTGACTACGGAGTTCGAGCCGCCCTGACCGTGTCCATTGTTAGGCCCGTGGCCGGCGCCTCCCCCGCCCACGGTGACCGAATACTCCTCGCCGGACGACACGGTCTTCGACACAAGAAGCGCTGCCCCGCCGCTGCCAGCGTAACCGATGCCGCCGCCCCACCAAGAGCCGGCAGCGCCACCTCCGACGGCGAGGACGTACAGTGTCCCCGCGTAATCAGTAGTGTACGTCAGGCCAGTTCTCTGGGGTGCCTTGTTGTTGGTGATTGTGCCGGGCGACTTCGTGTTCTCGATGCCCTCGAACACCTGCATGTTGTTAGACACTGAGGCGTCGAACTTCGGCGCGGCGGTGCCTGAGAAGGCCGTGATGTCGGTACCGGTATCGTATATCGATTGCAGGTCAGGGACTTCATCGCCGCCGCGATAATATTCGGAAATGCTAATCGGGTTCTCCCCACCGTAGTAGGTCTGAACCTCGCTAAACGAAATCGGGTTGCCTGCACCGCCGTCAACCGCCATCACTACGCCCCATCGTAGCTAGACAAGTCAGCGAACGCGGTGATGTCGTCGATGACTTTCAGGTGGCCTGTCGTCGTCAGCAGCATCTTGGCGACCGCATTGTGCCGGAAGACAAGCTCGTCTGACGATGTGACAACCACCGTCCAGTCAGTGCTTTCGCCGATCTGGATTGACACGTCGGTGCCGTCGTCAGCCGCGTTGGTGTTGGTGGCCTTGACGATGGGCGAGTTAATAACGTCAACCGCCTCGGTGCCATCCGCGAAGTCCGCGAGGTGGCTCATAAGCTCCCTGAGCGCGTTGTTCAAATCAGAGGGGACCATCACCCCCTCGGACAGGTTAATGCCGCCCAGAGACGTGTTGCTCGCCGCCGTGTTGTCGTATTCGCGTAAGGTGTCGCCTGCGCCCATCTGTATATTCCTTCGTTACTGCGCTCAGTTTATCACGGCGCGGGGGTTATGGGTATGCCGGTCCGAGGAGGCTTTGAGGCACAATATTGGGGGGACCACTGGCTATCTCTGGGAAGCCCGCCCCATACTCGCCTATTGCTGGAGCGCCAGCCCGCAGAAGACCTCCGGGCGCTTGATACATGCGCGTAGCGACAACTCTGCCCGGCTCCCCAGTTCCGTATGTAAGTGCTGTCGGGATATATTTTGCCATTCCCATAATCGACGGACCCGGCTCCTCGATCAGACGTTGAACGGCGGCGCGCTCAGCGGTGCCGGATGATGGCAAGGTCTGCCTGACAAGAGGTTGTATTTCGCGGGCCATAACCTTGCCCGGCGTACTTGGGGGCATGTCTTTCATCTGACGCAAGTATTGCGTTGGAGTGAACTCCCCCATCGCACCTACGGCAGCATCCTTGGCCTTAGTTATAGGTTTCAACGAGGCAAACGCACGATTTACAGTTTGAAGTTCTGGAACATCTGGATTTTGAATTGTTATCTGCTGGCGCAAAACATCACGAACATCACGCAGGGCGCGCCCTATGTTACTGTCACCTGACGGCATGAATTGTTTGCGTATTTCGGTCGTTAAATCACTTTCTGCTTTCTTTAGGGCATTGCCTGTGAGACGCCCATCTTTTTCCAGACGCCTTTTGACAGTCCCTGCAATAATTTTTTCAATCTTGGCAAGATCAACCTCATCCAATTCTTTGTTTTTCTTTGCCACGCCCAGCACCCTTTTTGCGCCAAGCGCAAATGGCCGAGACGCTATTGAAAGTTGCGGCACGATGTCTTGATACGCCTCAGAGACAACAAGATCTGCCTCTTCCACAAGTTGGTTTCCAGAGATGCCCGGCGGGAGTTTCGAGGCATATGGCCCAAGAGCCTCCTCCACCACTTTCCGGCGGAATTGGGCCGCTGGCCTTTCCATTGTTTTTTGAACCATACTTCCGACAAAGGGTTGGGTTGTCATCGCTTGCTCAACCTTGCTTATGCCCTCGCCAAGACGCTGTCCGGGGGACAATTTATATCCCTTTTTTAAGGCTTCAGCGGCGGCGGCACTAATTTTGGGCAAAAGGGCTTCGCCCGCTGCGCCACCAACTGCGCCAATAGGGGCAGACAACATAGCTTGCCTTGCGCGCTCTTCCATTGTCTCGCCAGTTCCTGCGCCATATATTCCTGCCTCAAGCGCCCCTATCCCTGCGGCCCGCTTTACAGCCTCGCGACCAACGGCAGCGCCTATGCCGCGCGTTGCACCTGCGCCGCCAGTAACCATTGAGCCTAGAATTTCAGCACCATATGCTGCCGTGGGGTTTAATTCCCTGAACTCCTCCAGACCTTGGCGTATTTCTTGGACCGCCGTATCGTAATCCTTACCGGCAAAAAACTCCGAATATAGCCCGTAAAGTTCGTCCGAAAAGCCAAGGGTCGCACCTTGCGCGGCGGCTCGAGCGACATCCATAAAGATGTCCATACTCGTTCTGTCGCCTACTCGCGCTTGGATCTCCGCATCTGTTTTTTCAGGCCCAGCCATCAGTAACCCTCCACGCTTTCAGGCGTCACGAAAACATAATCTCTGCCGTTAAAGTAGAGGTCGCCGATCTCAATTCGACCAGCCTTGTAATCCTCTTCGTATTTCTTCGCTGCGGCCTCTTCGTCTGCATATATGTCGTACTTTTTGAAAATATCGCCAAGCTGCTCATCGGCATACTCGTCAAACCCCACAAGGCTCCCCTTGTTGTCCTTCATGTACTGATCCATTAACCTTCGAGCTTTTTTCTCTTGCTCGATAATCTGAAGCATACCCTGAGCAATTTTTCTGTTGCCCAAGGCAGTTCTAGAGAAGTTCGGAGCAGCCATACGGAAATTGTTCATGTCTTTATCAGAGGATGAACCGGAGCCGCTAACTCGCATATTCGGAATGATCTTATACATAGACCTTTGAAGAAGTTCCTCGTCAGAAAGTTTTTCCATCTCCTCGTCGCTTAACAGCCCTAAACTTGCGGCAATTTGCCTAACACCAAGGATAGTCTCCTTCATAGGGCCGGTGTCAGCCTTTCCGTCGATAGAGGTAATATTAACGATGGTCTGCAACTCGCCTTCCATAGCACGCAAGTTGTTAACGGCCTTGTCGGCCTCTCCCAATCTCTTGAAGGCATACTCAACCGCCCGCTTTTGATATTCCTCTTCGGTCTTCTGGTCTAGCGTGATAGTCGTTCCAGATGGCTTCTGAAGAAACGCGCGAACCGCCTCTTCGTACTCCGGTGTTCCCGGCTTGTACCCGGCCGCAAGAAGGTTCTTTTCCAGCGTCGTCTTATTAGGAGCCATTGCGGCCATTGCTCTGACGCGATCGATGTCAAGCCTGCGCTCTTCAAGGCCCAACTTGCGCTCCGCCATCTTCTTCGCCGCCTCAGCCTCCTGAGCGCTGCCATAAGCCTGCAACCCAGCCGCGCCCATCCGCGCCAGTATCTGCCCGGTCGAGGTTGGCACGGGCTGCGGGCCAGCCTGCTCAAGCCCGGTCAGGGCGGCGGACATGATGCCCATACCCGTGGGTGAAGTCAGGGGCTGGCGGAAGGCCGTGCCGAGGCGCTGGCCGATAGTGGGGGCTGGTGGTGCGGGTGCTGCGCCCCTTGTCGGCCGCGCGCCCGGACCCATCTGCGCCGCACGCATTGCGGCTTGCTCCATCGGCATAGGAAGGCGCGTCGGAGTGCGCGCCTGAGCGGCAGCGGCGGCAAGCTGGGCCGCGTCCATATAGGGTGGCTTCGGCTGCCCAGCCCTCGGCCCCGGGCCATAGGTCGGGTAAGTGCGCCGCTGCACCTGAGATGTCGGCGCTGCTGGGCGCGCGCCCTGCGCGAACAGGCGTCGCGCCATCTCTGGCGGCATAAAAGCAAGCTGTCCGGGTCTAATCGCCATTATCTAGCTCCAAAAAGTCCTGCCGCGCCGCCGAGGAGGCCGCCCAGCAGAGGGTCAAACCCCTCTACCTGTCCGGCCAGCATCGCGCCGCCAAGCGCGCCGGAAAGCCCACTCGCCAGCGGGTTGCTGTAGTACGGCGTGATCTGCTGCGTGCCAAGCTGGCCGCCCTGAACCGAGGCGAGGTAGTTCGCAAGCGCCGCCTGCGGTGCCTGCTGCTCGAACTGGAAGCGCTCAATGTCAGACGCAAGCTCAGCCTGCTCCTGCGCCTCGCGGGCCGCGCCGACACCGGCAAGCGTCTCAAGGTCAGCGAAGCCAAACTGGCGCGCCGCAGGGGCCTGCTGAATGGCTGCCTGTTGTGCCTGATACGCATAGGGCGCAAGCGCGGATGCGACCGCGCCCTGCTGGTAGCCGGAGCCGTAGCGCCCGGCCTTGCCAAACTGCGCCTCGACTTGCTCAACCGCAGGGCGGAACGCAGCGGCTTGAAGCGGGTTCGTCCCCATCAGGTTTTGCATCACCACATCCTGAACCGCGCCGATAAATGGCGATCCGGTGATTGCTTGCTGGCGCAAGCCCGACAGCGCCATCTCAGTCTCAGGCGAGAAGCCCACAACCGTGCTACCGGGGTAATACTGCATCGGCCCCTGCCCGTAGAGACGCTTCGCCTCGGAAAGCCCGAACTCCTTGAACGGAGCCGTGGTCGGGTCCGTAATGCTCTGCGTGACCTGCCTAGTCGTGCCGCCGCCTTTACTCATCGCTGAAATCCTTCATTAGCACCACCGCCGTCTGCCGGTAGTCTTTAAGTTGTCGAGACCAACCCCTGCGCCCGATGATCTCCATCCCGTCGCACCCTTGCGTCTTGGCCCACGCGGAAAGTGCGACTTCCGCTTCTAGTAATTCGTCCAAGTCACCACCCGCAAGCCAAATCCGGCACATCGCCTTCTGCGGGTAGTCCACTATCTCCGTCACTATAGCAGACTTATCCAGCGGAAAGAACTGGGCCTTGCCTTCCTGTATTGACTGCCACACATCCTCGATTGTGTGCGATCCGCCCGCATATTCAAGCGCGTCCTCGATGTAGCGCCGACAGCGCCGCCAGTTGTCTTCCATACGGTCGTCACCCGATAATAAGGTAGGCGAATGGCGCATCGTGTCCCTGATTGTCGTGGTTGATCACCATCGTGCCATCGACGCTGGTGCTGTCGATGTATGGGTTATGATGCCACGGGTCGTGATCCACACCCGTGAAAAACACCAGCGACGACACGGAATATCGCGGGTCATCGACGGTAGTCTGCGTCGTGTTTGCCGGGAGCGTCACATACCCGACGCTGTTCAGACCACCGTTGATTGTGCGGTTCAGAACCTCGGCGATCTCGCGCGTCGTCGCGGTGATTGGGTTCAGGATACGGAAGTTGGTGGTGCGCTGCTCAATCGTCATCGTCTACCGATGTCCCTCGCCTCAACCTCGATGCCAAGCGCCTTGTCCCAGTCGCCGGTAAACTTGACGCGCGCCCGATGGTAGCGCCCCTGCGCCCGGAACGGCGAAAACGCCGAGGCATTGACCGCCACGTCGCTGGTAAATGTAGGCACCTGAGACTGCGTCTCGCGAGTGCCGATGGCGACCGTCACGTCTCCGTCTTCATAATAGGGGTAGACGCGCGTGACGATGGAATGCTTGCCGGTAGACAGTGGTGCCTCAGCCGTCTCAATAGTGCCGGGCAGAACCGAGCCGGTGAAGGTGTAGATTTTATCGCCGTATGCACCGCCGAAGAAATACTGGCCGCCCTTGAAGAAGCGGCTGTCTAGCTGAGTGCTGAGGCCGTCAACCGTGGCGGACAGATTGTCGAGACCCTCGACCGTGTAGCCAGCCGAGAACATTGGCGCGAGAAGGTCCGCTTCGACCTCAGCCACCGACCACTTGTTCAGCGTGTAATTGTAGATCAGGATTTTGTCGGGCTGGCCTGACGGCGAGGACGTGGACGTATAAGACCACATCGCGACTTCGTTCAGCGGGTCAACCGCCGCAGACATGCGGTTGTCATAGTTGCTGTCGAAGTCGTCTAGGAAGAATTGATTGACGCGCTCGCTTCCAATCGGCGAGATGCGCTGACCGTCGAACGCATAGAAGCCGTCGGATGACAGGAAAAACACAAGGTTTCCGGCGTTGCACACCGAGTTCTTGAAGTTGCACCCGCGCTCGGACACGACCTTGTCGAACTGCCAGATCAGCGGCGGGCCGGTGTAGGTGGCGCGGAAGATGGCGCGCTCGGTCAGAACCGTCGCGTACTCGCCGCCGACCAAGCCGGTGATTTCGCCACTGTCAGGCAAGTCTTGGAAGTCGGACTGGTCGGTGCCGATAGTCCATCCGTCCACATCGTTGAACCCGGACCACTGGCAGCGATACGGTATGCGCCCCGATCCGCTGTCCACGTTGGCGACCCAGACGAAATCGCGCACGGCCGCAATAAAGTCAGCCTTTGGCGGCGACCCGGCGAGGTCTGCGAACACAGAACTCGTGCCTAGCTGGAAATACTGAAGTTCCTCGCCGATACCGCCTGCGGCGATAACATAATCGCCGAACTGAATAAACCGCCAGCGCTCTCCGCCGGTCAGGTCATAGCCGCCGGTCTTCTTGATGTCGTCGAGATTGTTGGTGGAGGTGTTGTGCAGGTAGAGCTTGGCGTCGTCACCGGCAAATAACTTGTTATTTCCAGCGCTATCCTTCGCCGCAAAGATGCCGCGAATGGTTCCGTCCGCCGCGTTCGAGTACGGCACGAAGCTGTTCATCGAGTGATAGCCCACGGCGCTAGGCATGACGTTCGTCGCTACCGTCACGCCGGGGTTTAGGATATCAGCCTGATCAGGCAGGAACTCGCCGAACTGTATCACTGCGGCCTCCAACTTTCTGAGCCTTCAGACACATTACTCCAAGTCTCGTCTTGTGACGAGACGCTTTGCCACGTCTCGCTGCCGTCTGCTTGCGTCGCCCAAGTCTCCGTGCCGTCGGCTATGTCCGCCCAAATTTCTGTACCCTCCGCCACCTCAGTCCACGCATCGCCGAGAATGTTCGCAAGACACACCTGATTGAGCGCGAAGCTGACGCCGCCGCTCGTCACGAAAACTCCGACAGCCTGACCATCAACGGTCGTGACAACCTCAACGCTGGCGTCCATCCCCCTGATGCGTGAGAAGGCGTTGACGGCAGTCACAGCCGTGCTTGCTGCGGCGCTCACGAGGCGGATACGACCCGAAGCAGATGTCGTCGTCACAGACAGCGACGCTGCGCCGGACATGCGCGCAATGAACACCGCGATAGCGGACACAGACGCTGCGCCGGTCACGCTTGCACTTGCAAACTGGATACGCACCGCCTCAGACGTTGCGGACATCGAGGCGTCCACAGATGCGGATACTCCGGCGAACCTGATGGCCTGACATGCCGCCGTTAGGCTTGCGTCGGCAGAGCCGAGAGAAAACTGTATTCTCGTCGCCACACCCGAAGTGGTGACGGCTAGAGAAACGCTGGAGCCTGCAAACTGGACGCGCGTGCCTACGCCCGAAGCAGTGAGCGCTGTCGAAGCCGCCGCATCAACAGAGCGCCTTCTAGTGAAATCGTTTGCCGCAGATATTGCTGTCGCTGCGGTGCCGTCAACGGAGCGCCTGCGAGTGAAGGCATTCGCAGCAGAAAACGCTGCGGACGCGGAGCCATCTGCAAGCCTTAGTCTTATCGGCGTGCCGTCAGCCGTCACTTGCAGCGAGACTGCGCCAGACATCCTTGCGATAAACGCTGCCACCGCAGAAACAGAAGCCGCTCCTGTGACGCTTGCATCCGCAAACTGAATGCGCGTGCCTTGCCCCACAGCAGAAAACGCTGTGGACGCGGAGCCATCTGCAAGCACTAGTCTTATCGGCGTGCCGTCAGCCGCATTCTCATCAACAAAGCCCAGCGCACTGACGGTTAAAGTGTCGAAGAAGCCAACCGCGCCGACCTTCGGCAAACGCACAACTTCGGTAGCGGCAGCGGCCAAAACCTCATCAACAAAACCTAATGCGCTGACCGTAAGACTGTCGAAGAAGCCAACCGCGCCGACCTTCGGTAACGCCATCAGTACGTCTCTATCTCAGCCGAAACGATGTAATATTTCTGAATGTTTGTGTTGTCAGTAAAGTCAAGACGGATGCCTAAAAGCACGCTCGTGATGTCGTCCTGCCCACTCGTCGCGACGTTGCTCAAATTCAAGGTGACGGCAGTTGTCGATGTCGGATCGCCGCCTGCGGTTACAGTTGTGGCCGATGAGCTATACACCCTGAAGTTTGTGCTTTGAGTAGTGTCACGGTGCCACGCTCTCAGAAGCACTGAGCCATCGGCAGTGTCACTAGCGCCGTCCGCGTAAGCTACGGTAATCTTCGCGCGCAGGTTGTCACTCGCAGCGGTGTAGCTCGGAACACTTAGCTCAAGCGGTATCCACGCCTGCGATGATGCTCCGCCGGTTGTCCCAGCCCATTGCCCTACAAGTACATTTGTGCTGCTGACCGTGTCGTTGTACATCAACGATGCGTAACTAAGACCTTCTGTGTATGGGTCAGTCAGCAAAGAAATAGGTGTGCCGTCGTAAGTGTTATGCTCTCCGCTAATGATGTGATAACGCGGTGCGCCAGTAGCTGACGCAGCGATCGTTGTTACATAATTAATGTTGTGAGTCGCAGTCCTGAAGTCTGAACTTGATGTCAATTTGCCTATACTGTCATATTCAATGGGGCGTGAGCGTGAGCCTTGTCGCAAAAAAAGAGGGTCAAACCAGTTATTTGTTGTGGCTATTGACTTTTCACTTAAAAATATATCATTGCCGCTGTTGAAAAACGGCCCGAAATGTGGGCCGTGATCTGAGGCATTTGTATTGAACGCAGAACTATCGAGTGGGGCTACGCCCGGTGCCTTCAGGTTTGTTCCATAAGTGTTGTCTCCTACAGCACTATAAGACAGCGAAATATTATTTTCACCGTCTGGATCATGTATGTAATAAACACTGCCGCTTAAAAACTCGCAGTCTATATCGTGAATCTGTGAAGGGATGTCGGTAAACCTTCTGAAGCCATCAGCCCCTAGTTCTGCCCTAGCATATACATTACCCACCTTTATCGTAGTGTAGCCAATATTATAGGAACCCGCCCTTATAGGACTTGCGCCGATTAGATTTTCAAATGTATGTGGCCCAGTGTCAGCGCCGCCGCCAGTAAAACTTATAATGCCATTAGATTGGGTATTGCATCCAGAAATTAAGGGGAATTTTACCTCAGTGTTTTCTGGCCGCGCGTTTTGGTAGATATTGTCGTAAAAATCACTGACCAAGAACATAGGTGCAGTCAGAACGCCAGTGCCGCCGTCTGTGCTGGGAATAAAATCAGTATAAATTCTGCCGTATCTTACGCTGCTGGTGTTAGTCCCGATGTGAGTGACCAAGCGCCCCAAGTCAAAGTAAGTGTCTGTGGAGCTATCGCCCCCGCCAATGTAAAACCTTTCAAAGGAGTCGGTCGGCATTATCTCCAGAATGCTGTAGCCGTCCTGCACAGTTTCACTCGTCCAGCCTGCGCTTATTTTTACATCGGATGAAAAATTAAATGCGTATCTGTAGCTGTTTATTGAATACCGATTTGCATAGGTATCTTTCAGCCGGAACACCTCAATACCAGTGTCACTAGCAGAATCGTGACCAAGCTGTGCGTAAACGACAGCCCAAGTGAAGGGCATTAGATTGTGATTGAGTTCGCCAGTGACTGAGTCATGACGCGCCGCGAAAAAAAGTGGATGTGTCCATCCATTCATGAACGAAGAGATGTCGCTATTCTGAAAGGCGTAAATGTTGGACTTATTGGTGTCAGAGCCAGCTAAAGCAAAATCTGCCGTGCTATTGCCTGTTACCGGCCTAAGAGAGCCGTTCAGTTTTATCGTTGAAGCATCCCCCCCTAAGGCTTCGTAGACATTGCCTTCGCTTGCGAAAAGATCAGAAAAAGAAAGCCCTTTTAAGCGCACCTCATCGCCGTCGGCTATAGTGACGCCATTGACACTACCAACCGAAGTGGTAACGGTTGATATAATATCGGCTATAGAAAAAGGCGCCGCATAAGTGCCGTCCTTTGTCGTTGTGTCGGTTGTGCCGTTGCCCTGTGTGGTGGCCTCAAGAAACGGGTCAGCCCAAAAAACGGTCATTGACTGCCCCTCCACTCAATAGCTCTCGCCTGACAAGCGTCCATCACCTTAGAAAAAGGCCAACCTGTTGCATCTTCAGTCACCGTGATTTCTTCTTTGGCGCCACCGTCCCGGCAAATAATTTTAATGGCTGGAAGCTCTGCCGTTGATACCTCCCAGTATTCTCCTAACCCGTGATACATTCCGTTACCCCGTTATGAAATAAAGCGTGTTTGCGTCCGTCGTGAGCGCGTCATAAGAAGACTGCGACAGCACCGAAACATGCTTGTTGTCTACTGTGTCGGCGTTTGTGCTACCGGCAGAACGAGAGCCATACGTCACGCCTTAGTCAGCAGAAATGTCCAAATCGCCAGCGTCGATCTTCAAGACATCGCCCGAAGCAATCGTCTTCGCTGCTGTAAACGCACCGTGAATGAGCAGGTTGCCGCCACTACTTGCGTCGAAAAGACCAAAGTGGCTGATACTGCCCCAGCTTCCAGTAGCAGCCGCAAACTCGATTGCACTGGCGTTGTCAGCGGTGCCAGAAGCGGCGCTGTCAAAGGTTACAGCCACGCGGCTGTAGTTGTTGCCGGTAAGCTCGGTGCCGCTGTTGTCATCGCCAAAGCTGCCCGTAGACAGGCCGAGATATACAGCGGCCGGCGCTGTGAAGGCTGTGGTCGATAATATGTGATCCAAGAGTTTATTCTCTGCGTAGTCACTAAGCGCGCTCATCAATTTGCTCCTGCTGAGTTTTGCCGTTGGTAAATGCTGCTGATCTGGAGAGACGACGTGCCGTAGTTGGCGCGCTCTTCATCCAGCTTGATCTCGTTGATCGCCATAGTGAAGCGCTGCATGTAGGCGTTGGCGCGCTGCTCGTCGAGAAGATAGGCGTAAGCCTCAGCCAAGCTGCCGTACAGGTAGGCGTCTGGGTGACGGGTCAAGACGTTGTTGACGAGGTTGCTGTCCGACAAAGCAGACAGAGAGCCGATGTAGATAATCTCAACGGTGTAGGCGCTGTCGGGCTTGGGCCGCAGCTTTAGCTCTTGCCCGACAAGCGAGTAAGCGCGCGGCCTGCTATTTCCGCCGGACGAATAAGAGCTATGCAAGGCGGTTGGCGACATATATTCCAAAACGATCTCAGGGTCGCCGTTCAACTTCACCATCCGCAACTCGCGCAGATCGGTCGGCAGCGCGGTGTACTCGTCGCCAACAGTCAGCGTGGCGGTGGCTCGCTTCTCTTGGCTGCGCGTCTCTAGCTCGCGGCTCAAGCGCCCCTCAGCCAAAGAAATGAAGTCGGGGATGACGCTGGTGAGGTCATCTCTTGCCAAGAAGTTCGCGATTGCGGCTTTTAGTTCTGTGTAGTTCGTGATCGCCATCAGAGGTGTCCGCCGCCTGTCCTAAATGCTCGGTTCTCGCTGTCGTTCAGCCAAGCCTTCCACGCCTTCGGGTTCTCGCGGATCGGGCCGAACTTCTCAACAAGATGAGCATACACTACGTTCGGGATTTCCGCCACATGCTGTAGGTGGCGCTGCGTGTTGCCGCGCATAGAGCCGGGGCGGTACTCGTCGGACATCTGCTTGTTGATTTTCAGCAGGTTGCCAAATTCCTGCCGCTGCTCGACGTAAGTCGTGCCGTCGCTGTTCTGGTGCAAGGATACCTCCTTGCGGGTGTTCGGGTCAGTCCAGAGGTATCGTTTCATTTTGCCCTCATAGAGAAGGGGGCGACCGAAGCCGCCCCCTAGCTAGATCAGGAACCGCTGAGATCGAAGATCGCGGCGTGCGCCTTCGGCGCGGTCGGCTTGAGCGCCCACTCGCACAGGATGTGGCTGTCCGTCGCGTCGCCGGTCTTGGCGAGGTCTTCCTCAAGGAAGTTACGACCGTTCAGCGTGCAAAGCGACACGAAGTCCGGGTCGATCAGGAAGATGCGGTCGTTGCCCATAAAGCGAGACGGCGTGGCCTCAACCGTGCCGAAGTCGCCGAGGAACACCGAAGTCGAACCGACATAGGTGGTCTCTTTGGCCGCAGTCATGTTCACGTCGTTGCTGACAAGGTTACCAGTCGCGGACAGGTCCGAGAAGTTCGCCTTGTTAGTCGCCGACATGACCATCATGCGCGGGTTACCACCGTCGGTCCAAGCGTCCTGCTGCGCGTCCTCAATGAGGGCGAGCGTCAGTGCGCGGTCAGTACCGCCAGTGATGGTGTCAGTGCCGTCACCAGTACCGAAGGCGCCGTCGCCAGCACCGACCGAGCCGTTGGTCATCCAGCAAGACAGCGAAGCGGACTTGCGAGGATCAGACGCGGAACGTGCAACGTCAGTGTCGCCGATCATCTTTTCGATGTCGCGACGCAACTCAAGGCCCTTGAGGACTTTCTGGTAGTTGTGTTCACGCTCACGGCCTGCGGTGTCAACTGCATCCAGAGTGCCGGAGGTCGCGAAGACCTTCTTGGAAATCTGGTGGTAGTTACCCACACGGCTGGTCGGCGTGGCCGCAGCAGTCGAGGTGTCAGCGCCTTCGTTGTGGTAGTTCGTGGTGCTGGCGGCTGCCAGTTCCTGAACTTGCCACTCGGTGAAGATGCCGTTCGAGGTCTCCTTCTTGACGTTGGAGAAGATCGGTGTTTCAGCAGGGTCGCATTCTATCCCAGCCTTTCGGTGGGGGTGGACTATATCATCACTCCGGGTTGGAGTGCCGGACGCTCTAGCCTGTTATTAAGGGGGCTTCACCCCTCAGGTAGTCTCTGAACCTTCCCCCGGTGTACCGAGGGCTTGGATGCTGATTGCCATAGCTTGCGCCTTAGGGTTCCAGCAGTTCATCCGGTTTAGACCGCACCTACCCTATCTAATGCGGTAAATCACATCGGCAAGCTGTTCGCGCTCACCTACGGCGGCGCTAGTCGCGAAAGTCGTCATGACTTTGTCCTTTCAAGTTGCGGGGCTACTTCCGCCCCATAAGATACTCAACAGCAGCGTCCACCGTCCCGGCGCTTTCAAAGCGCTTTCTGGCGTCACGCTGAGAACGATTAGCAACTTCGCGCTTGGTCTTTGGTCGCCCTGCCTTGGCCATCTTCGGTGCTTTGCGGGTGCGTTTCTTGGCGGCGGGGGCTTTGTCTTGAAGCTGGTCCCAACGCCACGCCTTATAGAGAAGCTCAATCGCGCGCGCGTCAGACGCATTTGCGATCTCTTCCTCACTAAACCCGATCCGCTTCTGAGCGTAGGAAATCACTTCCTTGCGCTCAGCCTCGCGAGTGTCATCATCCTGCCACGCAGGGATGCGACTGAGCATCTCGCCGCGTTGCACCTCAAGGTGCTGACGCAGGTTTTGCTCTTGTTCGCGAGATTGCTCCGACGCGATGCGCTGACGTTCGGCCTCGACCTGCTTCTGATATTCCTTCTGCTGGTCAAACTCGGCCTTCGCCAGAAACAAGTCACGTTCGGACATCGTCTCGGCCAATGCTCTCCAGTCAGGTTCCTGTTGGGTTGCCTGCTGGATTTGGGCAGCCAACTGATCAAGTTGCTGCGCGTAAGCGTCTCGAAGTTGTCTCGTTTCAGCTTGTTCCGCCTCAAAGGCTTTTCGCTGTTCGGCTAACTCCATCGAGCGCTTAGTGTACGCCTGCTGTCGCGAATAACCGCTCTGAAGCTCGTCGAGGGTTACCTCTACCTCTTGGCCGTCAACCTTTACGGTGTAGACCTCCGGGGGTTCCTCTTCGTGCTCTTCGTCGTCATCCGCCTCGTAGGCGTCTTCGCCCTCATCGTCCTCTTCGTAATCCTCTTCGACGGTCGCGTCTGCGGTCTCCGCCTCCGGTTCATACGCCTCAGTCTCAGGCTGTTGAGGCTCTTGTGCCTCTGTGATCTCTTCTGTCACGGTGTCCGCTGGGGGTGTGTTCAGAAGAGAAACTGCATCAGTTAAAGAAATCGGGCCGGTTCCTTGCGGATTGTCGGACATAAAAAACTCCTAGTTTATGCGGCCGTAGCGCCTGAATTCGTCAAGCTGGGCCTTTGCCAATTTACCATCCTCAACGACGCTCGAGAAGTACCCCTTGACAGCGCCAAGTGCCTGCATCAGGTGGAACAATTTCTCGCGAGCGTCTGCATCATCAATGTTGGAGGTCTTCCAAGCGTCGATGAATTGCTCGTCGAGATACTCGAAAGCCTCGACGAAAAGCTCATTTCTCAGCAGTGCCTCTGCCTTTGCGGCGCGGTCCTGCCGCTGCCTTACCTTGTTTTCGTTCATGTCAGTAGACTGAAATCCACTTGCTGTTGGGGCAACCCGTACCGGCGCTGAAACTCCAGAAGCCCGTCAGGCGCTTGATCTAACAGGCTATATGTGGGAAGCGGCGCACGAGCCGCAAGGGCTGGCGCGGTGGGCGCGGAAGTGTCTAGGCGGCACGCCTGCAAGTCCTCGTCGAAGATGTAGCCCTCGGGGCACTTCTTCTCGTCTGTCACGGGGTCAGCGATGGGGGGAACAAAGCCCTCGCTTTCCTCGGGCGCGAAGCCGGGGATGCCGTACTCCGCCGCAACGTCTGACGGCAACGTGCGGCCAGTGTAAACCTGACCGCCGAACGGGCCAGCGCCGAAGCTCCCGTAAAGCTCATCGCCCACGAAGACCGGGCGGTAGTCGCCGCTGGTAAGTTGGTCATATTTAGACGGCGCGCCGAGCAAGCCCATAACCTTTGGCAGCACCCCGAAGCTGTAGTCTTTGCTCGGACCGCGCTGGAGGTATTGGTTCAGGGATGCCTGCTGACCGGGGGTGAAGGTTGAGAACGCGGCCGGGTATATGTCAGAACCCATCGGAACCGCCGGGCCCATACCGAAGTTGGTGACGTCAGAGTATGCCTTCGCCATATCTGATCTTATTTGATTGTTTAACATACCGCGCTCAAGGGCTAGCCCATATCGAGCAGCGGCTTGGTCCGCGATGCGGCGCTGATACTGCTCTGCGGCCATTCGCTCGGCCTGCTGACGTTGCAGGGCCAGCGCGTCCTGTATCGACGTCTGATCTGCAAAGCGCCTCTGACGTTGCTCGGACGCATATTGCTGCGCCGCAAGGTTAGTCAGCGCCGTGTCGGCGGCGTTAATCGCGCCCTGATATGGGCTGGCGGGCTGGGGCGCTGTCATCGGGCCGTAATCAAAGAAGCCCGCCCCATAGTCACCACCGTAGTCAGCGGCGATCTGTTCCGCCATCTGCTGCGCTTCACGCTCCTGACGGGCGCTAGGCTGGGGCTGAGACCAATCTGTGTCGTTGCGCGCCATCCCTAATTCCTCGGCAGGTTAGTTGAAATTTCGGCGTCAGTGACAGCCTTTGCCATACGAAGCTCTGCCTCAGCCTGAAGCTCCTGCCGGCGCAACTCCATCTGCATCGCCATCTTCTCACGCTCTAGCTGCATCTCCGCCTCCATCTTCTCGCGGGCAAGCTGGATGTCGGCCTGCGCCTTGGCGCGGTCCATCTCCATCTCCTGCTGTAGCTTGACCATCTCCGGGTCAGGCTGCGGAGCCTGTTGTTGCTGCTGTTGCATCATCATCTGCTGGCGGATCATCTGAGGCGAATTGAAGAATTGATCGACATCCTTGAAGCCGCCGATCTCAGCAATCGAGCGCAGCGTGTTGACGTATTGCTCTACCGAGACGATAGGGTTCTGCGGCCCCATCTGCATCAGGATCTGTTCCTGCTTCGCCGCGACCTGTGTCAGAAAGGCGATCTTCGTCTCGTCGTCTGTGGTGCCGAGCCCAACCTGCACGACGGTGTCAAACTGCGACTTCCATTC
>Ga0208542_1000068_pt1 | contig 37334 bp, 37 predicted proteins | sample DEB08_DNA_3_FD_185495 | JGI IMG/M metagenome (GOLD analysis project Ga0208542, IMG submission 185495) | Aqueous microbial communities from the Delaware River and Bay under freshwater to marine salinity gradient to study organic matter... | ecosystem: Environmental > Aquatic > Marine > Coastal ... | reverse complement strand
TATAGTTTCATCTAAGGTTGAAATGACCAAGTGTCAATATGAAAACCAATATATTTATTTTTTACAAAAACCCAATTAGATATTTAATGTTTAAAATCATTATAAATTATATAATTTAAGTTATATAGTTTAAATACAATATTTATAATGATTAAACTAACATCTCATATATTTTTGTATATTATAACAGTAATCATTATTATATACCTTTTCATAACTGCTTTTATCAGAATAAAATTAAAATTTTGGACAACTCAGCCAGTGTTTCATATTTACAATTTAAAATATTGGGTTAATCCGCCTGGAATAATAAATAAAGAAATGCCTAAAGTGAATAAATATTTAAACCTTACAAATATTAAATTAATTCATGTAGACGATGATATAGATAATAAAAATAAAGACAAAAGTAAGGACAAAGGTAAGGACAAAGGTAAGGACAATGATAAATTTACAGAAATAGATAAAATATGTAATTTTTTAAAAAATAATTATTTAGTTCATTCTAAAGTTGATTACAAACCAACAGTCAGCGATATTACATCATATTTACACCAATCAAATCACCCATCATTTTTCAATGTATATTATGAAACAAAATTAGTATTTGAAAATGGATTACCTATGGAAAACCCAGATAAAGAAATAATAGGTGTTATATCAGCAAGACAACTAAACTGCTGTTTAATTAAAAATAAAAAAAAGTATATTTTTCCTCTGTATTATGTTGATAACCTATGTGTACATCCTGCATATCGCAAAAAAGGAATAGCCCCAGAATTAATTCAAACACATTATTATAACATCGTACATGAAAATCCAAAAATAAGTGTTTGTTTATTTAAACGTGAAGGAAAACTAAATCCAATTGTTCCATTAGTATATTTTGATACGTATTGTTTTGATATAACTGATTTATTTCCTGATTATTCTATACATAGTTCTATATCTATTATTGAAATAGGACAACAGCATTTAAATATGGTTATTAACTTTATTAAAGAACAGTTACCTAGGTTTAAATGCTATATAATACCAGATATTTCTAATTTAATCTACTTGATAAATAATGGAAAATTAAAATTATATGGTTTGCTATTTAACAATAGCTTTATATCTATATATGTATTTCGGCCATTAGAATTATATTATAATAACAAACGAGCAACAGAGTGTATTAGTATTATAACAAATAAAAATGTATGTAATTTAGATACACTAATTATAGGGTTTACAACTAGTTTATCAAAAATAAATTCAGATATACTATTATTAGAAAACACTGCAGATTGTAATAGTATTATAAGTTACCTAAAAAATCGTAAAGATATTTATACTAAATTTATAAATCCTACTGCTTTTTTCTTATACAATTACGCCGCTCATTCATTTAAAAATACTGATGTTTTATTATTGTATTAGCGTGTATATTTACCTGCTCTTGCAAACGAATCAACAATAAATATTATAAATATTCCTAAAAATGAATATAAAATAACTTCTTCAATTACATGACCAGTTTTTTCATTTTTTTGTTCTTCCAATAAGTGAATCATATAATTTAGTTTTTCTAATAATTGATCCTTATTGTTATTTGAATGTGATGTAAGGTTTGTGTATCCATTTTGGTTAAAATAATCAACAAATTTATTGTTAAACTCACTATTAGAAATATTAGAGTTGAACCCTTCATAACTGTCCATTGGTTGTGGATATACTCGTTTATACTTATTTATTTCTCTTGTATTTTCATTCATATCATTTATACTTTCAATATTTTTGGTTTGAGTCACGGTAATTGGTTCTTCATGATCAATATCAATGTTTCCCTTTTTATTTTGTGTATCTTGTCCTTGGTTGACTGAATGGTTATTATTTAAAGTCTCAACTAATGGTCTAGGAGGAGGGTTAAAATCAACTAAGTTACCGTCATCATTGTCTGCTTGTAAAGTATCATATCCATTTGAGTCATTTATTAATTTTAACATATTATCAACATTTTGATTATTAGAATGACCCTCTGATGTGTTGTCCATTAAATGTCTTTTTTTAATAGTACTATTACGTTTTATTTGACGTCTTTGATTTACATTATTTACATTATTTACATTATCTTTATTATTTACATTATTTACATTATTTACATTATCTTTATTAATTTCTGAATATCCTAAAGATGAAGACATATCTATATGAAAATAAGATATTTTTATTTTTATAAAAACTTAACTAATGAATTATTAATGAATTATAACAATATAGTATTTTTACAATTGGTATATCTAAAAAATATTATTATAATATAAATGTATGTTGCACCAGAAGTTATTGTTATATTTTTTATAGTATCATTTTTGATTTATACTATGCCTTTAATTTTGGTAAAATTTAGTAAAACATTAAAAGGTAGATTTTTATTATTAGTTTTAACAATTGTTATTACTTTATATAATAAAACTGGTGGTCTTTTAATAGCATTGTTTTTTATATATTTATCTGAATTTAGTTATGAGGTGTATAATGATGTTATATTTGAAGGATTTGTTAATAATAATACAAATAATAATACAAATAATAATACAAATGATAAAACCAAAAAATTTGATCTTATTTCTTTACAAACAATTTTAAACCCTAAAAATTCGTCTTCTCAAAAAGTAGTTAATGTAAAAAAATAGGTTTTTATAAATATAAATTTTATAAATATAAATTTTATTATAATTTTATTATACTTTTATATAATATATGTCGTATGACAGCGTAATATATATTATATTATTTATTATTTTATTGATTCTTATAGAAAGGGTTTTTTTAAATGATATAAATTTTACACAATTAAAAACAGCGACTATAAATCTAGTTAAAAATATAAATATAGGAGGTTTTAAAGAAGGATATACTGGTAAAAAATTTAAACATCGTGGAAAAAGTACTATTGCGGATACTAAACGTAAATTAGATGTAGATATTAAATTAAGTAAACAAGATGAACAGGTTATTAAAACAGTCGAAACTACTTATTCTATTGCGGAAGATTTTTCAAAGATGGTTATTGATATGCCATATAAATTTTTAAAAAAAATAATGGAACGTCTAACTGATTTTTTTGAGAATATTGTTGATACATTTAAACCTATAGTGAATTTTTTTAAACAGATGTATAATTTAGGTCTTAGAGTATGGAAAAAAATGTTTAACCTATTTCTTAAATACCTTAAACGTGTTTTTGCTATATTAAGAAATTTACCAGGATTTATAAGACGTCAGTCTGATAAAATTATAGATTTCGTTTCTGATTTTACTCTTAAAATTATAGAAACAATTGAAACTTTTGCTAAAGTGTTAGAGAAAATAATGAAAGTAATCATAAAATTACCATCAATGATATTTAAATTAATTAATCAAATATTTTCGTTTATAGTAAATTTAGTATTGATTATAATAAATATACCTAGTTTTCTTATAGGGATGGTTGTTAGTTTACAAGAACAATTGTTAGGTTTAATGGATAAGTCATTTGGTATTCCATTTATGGATTTGTTTTTTAAATAAATAAAATTATACATTATATTATTTAATTTTTAGTTTATTATATATATTTTTATTATATATATATAATTTATATTACTATATAATGGCTATTGAAATATTTAAAAATATTAATGATTTATATTTAAGTCATATAAATACTAGTAAATTATTTATTGGTATTACTATGATTATGTTAAATGTTGGGTCCAAGTACGTTGATTTTAAATTTACAAAATCACAGGAAAAATTATTAAAAGAAGGGTTGGCAAGAGAAATACTTATTTTTGCTATTGTCTTTATGGGAACGCGTGATGTTGTATATGCTATATTATTAACTGCTGCTTTTATAATTTTATCTGAATATGCTTTTAATGAAAAAAGTAAATATTGCCTTATACCTGAAAAAATGAAAAATATTACAACATTAATAGACACAAATAATGACGGAATTATTAGTCCAGAAGAAGAAGCCAAAGCATTAGACGTTTTAAATAAAGCCGAGCGTTATAGAAAACGTGATATGCAACAAAAATTTAGCACATATTTAACTAATATGAATAATAATTTTACATTGTAAAGTAATATTATACCATAAAATAGTATTACAATATAAACATTTTTTTTATATAATCTTTTATATACATAATATAAGATTATAATGTCCTTTTTTGATAATTATGATGATGAATATAATAGAATGGATATTAGAGGCAGAGACAGAGACAGAGACAGAGACAGAGACAGAGACAGAGACAGAGACAGAGGCAGAGATAGCGACAGAGACAGCGAGAGATATCGAGATAGCGGAAGGGATAGTTTATCAGGTAGAAACAAAGAGGATGTTAAACATGATATTCCTATTATAAACACTACAACTTTAAAAATAAATGTTAAAACAATAGGTGATTTTAATACAAAAGATTATGATTTAATCCCATTTCATCCAAATATGGCAGACGTTAGTAGTGTAAATAAAGATAATAACTATATTTTGTTTCCTTCATTTGTAAAGGTTACTATGAACGATTTAAAAAAATCTGGTATTGGTAGCAATTATCAAGACGCATTTATGAATTTAGATAAATATATTGAATTAATAAAATATGTAACTAATCCAAAAAAAGAGCTTGATCCTACATTGATTATTGATAAATCCAACATAAAAAAGTATGCTATATCATTAGCACAAGGAGCATTATCAACACTTATGAAAGGCAGTGACGATTCTGATATGATTACTATCCAAAGAGATGAGCCATTAACTGATGACGAAATTGTTACAAATAATATAGGTATAATTAAAAAATTATTTTTCCCAGAAAAAGGACGTTTTTTTATCTTGGGAAATGAATATGTTATTGGAAAAAGTATATATCAACCACCATTTGAGGTTTCCACTGAAATGAATAAAAATATAACCAGTTTAGATGTGCATTCTCACAAAGTTCCCTTATTTTATACAATAAAAATAGAATTACAAATTTTAGATGCGGTGAATAACCCAGAAGTCGGAGATTTTGGACGAATGAACTGTAAGGCCAAAAAAGCAAATCTCGCAAAAGAAGCGTATGAAGTGCTTGGAACAAATTTTGGATATGTTGAAGAAAAAAGTATACAAAGACCTTCTATTTTAAATACATCAGAAGTTTCAAAAGACAGATATTTTGGAAAATTACAATTAGAATGGGAAGAACGTAATAAATATATGAGGGAACCTACAACCGAGAGAGAACGCTTAGAAATGGAGAAAAAAATGACCCCTTTACAAAAAAGAATGGCTGAATTAGAGAGAAAACAAAAAGAGTTAGGAGAAGTTCCGCCGTTGTGGGAAAAAGATATGAATGAGTTAAATAAGAAATATAGTGATTTTGAAGATAAAATAAAAGAATTAAGGGTTGAGTATAATGAAATTAAAGAAAATAATAAAGACACTAGTTTTGTTGATGAAATGTTGAAAGAAGTGGAAACCAAAATGTATGACGAGGTAGTAGCACTTGGTATTAATGTTAGTAATGAAGATGAAATTAAGACGATAAAAGACGCATTAGCCGCCGATAGCAGCAATAATAAAAAAATATACTTGATATTAATATTATAAAGAGACAAAAAGAAGAAGAGGAAGAAATTATAAATAATAAACATGTTGAACCGTATATTAAAAAAATGAAAGAGAATGAAAAGGTTATTAGTGAAATGAAAGAAAAAGAAAAGAATATTAAAAATGAAATAGAGCGATTAAAAAAAAGTACAGATCCAACTGATAAATATAAATCTACTTCTTTCAAGGATAAACTCTTGAAATATCAGGCAGAAATTAAAAATAAACAATCTACTATAGAAGAAATGAAAAATTTATATGGAGAAAAAGGTAATAAGTTACTTGAAAAATGGAAAGGTATTATTCAAAAAAGAAAAGATTTATTAAAGATAGTTGAAGGTGAAAAAAGTAAAGAAGATAATCAAATAAAAAGGAGTATTGTAGATGATGAATTAAAAGAAAAATTGAGAGAAATTCAAAAATTAAATAAAGAATTATTGGTTGCTTATTTTTTTGAAGGGGAATTAGATAAAGGGGAATTAGATAAATTAACTAAAAAAGAAAAAGATGAATATGATAGAAAAGAAAAACCAACTGATAATGTTTCTACTATAAAATCAAATATAGAAAATTTAGAAGATGAATATATTGACATATCAGCAAAGATAAGTGATACTGAAAAATTTCAGGCACTTATAAAATTATATTATGAAAAATTAGAACGTATTAAATATTTAAAGGATGGTAAAAAGAGAGAGAAAGAAAAGGTTGATTCTAAATTAAAAGAAATAGCAAGAACGTTAAGAGATTTGAAGTCGTCTGTTACATCTATTACTCCTCAATCTGGTAATACTGATAATAATCCTCAAATTAAAATACAAAAGGAAGAGCAATTAAAAGAAATTGAAAGATTTGAAAAAATAAATGATGAATATAAAATGTATGATGATATTAAGAATAGTATAGAAAAAAATATAGAACAAATAAAGGGTGCTATAAAAAATAATAATTATTCGGGTTTTGATAAATTTTATGATGATTATAAAAAGGAAGCCTACTTAACAGCTCATGCTAGTGGCGGTGGATATTCTCGTATTCATAATAAACCAAAGCACAAGAGTAAACGTAATAAATTAATTAAAAAGAAAGGGTTAAAAAACAGGTATAAAACAAAACGTATTTTAAATAGAGTGAAAAATACAAAACATAAAACGTTACGCCGCTTGAAAAAACGTTATAGAAAAAGAAAATATACTATAAAGCAACGCAAGAATTAAGTAGAAGTATTTATTTTATAAAAAATATAGTTGATAATAAACTATATTTTTTAATTATTATGTGGTTATCTAGTTTTTTACATATCTAGACTAACAGTGTTTCTTTCACTCTTTTGTTTACGAGGGGTTTTTCCAGAATGACTAGATGACGATTTTTTTGCAGGTTTGGGTAATGAGATACTGCTGTTGCTGTCGTTATCGGTGGATATTGTTTTAATGTTGCTGGTATTACTTTGAGTCATATCAGTGGACATCGTTTTTAATCCAGACAATAAATCATTAATATCGGCTGGTCCTTTCATTTCTGGACGCATTGCTGATTGAGATTGTTCGCGTTCATTATAGTTTGCGAATTGATCTTGAATATTTACACCATCATTTCTGGCTCGCATTAAATCAGGACGATTTGATGGAGGAGCTGTTCTCTCGCTTTGACTACGCGCCGTTTGTGTTTGAATTGGTTGTGGTGGTGGCGCATTACTATTGGTGCTTGGAATAAAATTTCCCATAAAATTACTAAATCCAGGTTTTGAATCTTGCATACTATTCACAGCAGCACTTGTAAATTGTTGCATTAATTCAGGATTTTGTCGCATAATATCATCCATACCAGGCATAGACGATTTAAACATCGTATTGGTCATATGAACCATAATGGCCGAACCACCCAATTGAAAGAGCAACTTTAATTCTGGCGCCATTTTAGCCTTAGATTTATATTTTTCATGTAATTCGCTAAAAATTTCATCATAATCATCAATGTTTTCGTTCACTTGTTCTCCCCATCCATCTAACTTGACATCAAATGGATCAAACTTATTGTTTAAAAATTCTAATCCTGTAATTGCCGCCATCATCATCTTTGCTTGAAACTTACAACTATTTTTACACTCTTTTTCAGCAATAATCATTTCATACTCTCCTTGCATTTCAGCGAGTGGAGACTCCATTGAATATTTTTTGGTTAATTTAGCACCTTTACGTTCAATGTCCTCTAATTTTCGCAAAATCTTGAATTTTTCTAATAATGTTTCTTCAGGTGTTAACTTTTGTTTATCTGAAAATCCACGATCTGGGTTAATTGGAACGTTATTAAATTTTGTATAACCGTCCCAAGTTTTACTGTTATCTTCTGATGATGCCGTTGCTTTACCAATCATAGAAGAATCATTTACACTAACAATACTTCCGATCGATACATTATCTTTGTTTAATTTAATACCACTGTTGTTATCATCTTCGGTATTTAATTTAATTCCATTATCTTTTTTACCACCAAAAAAAGATGTTCCAAACAATCCTGATTTTGAAATAGCAGGAGCACTACTAGGTGCTTCTTCAACTAAGTCATTTAGTTCATGTTCCAACTCATTTATATCGCTTAATCCAATATCGTCATTTGAAAACTTATTATTTCCATCACTTTTTCGTTTGTCATTCATTAGTAACTCAATGCCTCCGCCAAAATTAACAGATGGTTTTGAATTTGGACTTGAATCGTTTAGATCAATTGAAGGAATATTATCTAAATCAATATTTATAACATCACTAGTAACGTCGACCATTGTTGTGTAATATATATAAATTATAACTTTAAGTTATACGCAATTAAATATATTTTATTTGTTATAAATAAAATATACACTATTATACTTTTCTATGCTTTAAATACCAATTACCCTGTAAATACGCATCTGCTAAATCATCTTTTTTTTTATGATTTTTAAAATGAATAATCCATCTTTCATTGTCTTTGTCTGTATCTCTCATTTCATTTAAAATAGTATTCATAACATTAATACTTTCTTTTTTCCTAGCATTGTAGGTAGATATATCAGTTTCAAATAAATCTACATGTCCTTTTAATTTATTGGCTGCTGATATAAAATCAATTTTGGTCTTATTGTTCATAATAAAATATTGAGCAATCATTCCTTGTAATGTTTTCATACGATTCGCAATAGGACTAATTTGATTTTCTATAATAATACACTCTATCGTAGTCATATGATTATTGAGTTCTTTATCAAATGCGTTTTTCATTGCTATTCCTAAATTTACTAAATCAAAGTCATTAGCACTTATTGTAGATACAGTTGATAGCATATTTTTATCCATATATTCGATAGTAGTTTTATATATATCTTCCTTTTTCATTTTTAAAGTTTCATTTAAAGGTATGATACTATATTCGCTAACTACTTTATTTAAATCTACCAATTTCATCTTTTTTAAATTTTTTAAAGAGAGATTTGCTGATGGTATTATTAATCCTGATTTTTTAGAATGGGTTAAACATAAATATTCTATATGTTCTGGTTTAGTTTGGTTTACATATTTTGATGGTTTATGGCAATTATCAATTGAACACTTTGGAATCTCTCCACATAAATTTATAACATCCCATTGGATTATACTTATATCTGTATTTTTAACTATATTTTGCGAAGATTTATAATCTTTATTCTCCTTATTTGATAATATCTCTATTAAACAATATGCCAAATTTTTTATTCCAACATCAATACTTAAGATTTTCATTTATTATTACTTCTATTTTAATTACTTAATAAAGTTGGTTTAAGTAATTAAAATAATGTTATATATAATAATTGAGTGATATGAATAATAATAAAAGTGATAAAAATAATACTAATAATTGTGATAATGATATTAAATCTCTCATTGAGCTAAATAAAAAAATGTATAAGGAGATAAAAGAACATGGAAAAAAGATTGAGGAATTAAAAAGGGAACAAATAAAAATTATAGAAACTTCTAATAAAATGTGTGATCATATAAATTTTATAAATAACACTTATGATAGTATTAAAAATAGTTATTTTTTTAAAGGTTTATTTAAATCTTAATTTGCTCTTGGAATACCTTTGTATAATAACTCTGACTGAGAAATAACAGGCGTCACCATTCTAGATTGTAAGGAAACATCAGATAAATATAAATTTTTTAAATCACTGTCTTCATATCCATAACCAGTCGTTTTATCAAGAGTTGATTTAAACAAGTATGGTGTATTATTTGAAACAGGTTTACCGTCTCCATAAGTGGACATATTTCCACAAGAGTTATCACAAGATGCTTCCTGATTATATCTTATAATTGCGTCCGCATTTTTGCATAAATATTGACGATACTCCCAATTCGTCTTTATTCCTGCTTCTTTTTTAATATGTTCATTTAAAGAAGCACCTGGTTGCCAACTAGAATAATTTCTTCCATCATTCATTATGGGAGGAAAATCATGATATATATTATTTGATCCACTATAACAAGTGCCCCAACTCATTTGTATATTATATATTATACATAATATATATTTTATTTATATATATCATTTATAAAATTTTTACTTTTTAAGTAAAGACAATAATTCAGGTTTCTTTAGTTTTTTTGCGTCATCCTTACTAGATAAATTACTGTTAACAACTGCTGTTCTCAAATCATCCACTTTCATTGTTTCATAGTTAGGTAAAGAGTTACTTTCTTCATCTAAATCTACTATATCGTCAGATATTTCGGTAATAGAAGAACTTGTATTGTCTTGTGAATCATTACCATTATTTACAACTTCAAATGCCAAAACGGATACTTCCTCCAAAGTAATATCATTAAACTTACTTGATATTGTTGTTTCTTCAACGCGTCTACATTGTTCTTCACTAGAACATTCCTCATCACATTCCGAATCAGTATCGGATTCGGAATCAGTATCTTCGTTATCTGTATCATCATCATCTGACACTTCTATTCTTTGAGCGGTTTGTAATGCTATAGGAGTTGCCAAGTTATCAGATACTGGAATATTACTTGAATTACCCATAAAACTTTGACCCATCCCTCCACCTCTAATATCCTGTTGAATATTTGTAATAAATGCGGTTAAAACCTTATTTTGTTTTTCAACCGCTTGTCTAATTTCAGACATACGCAAGTTGAAATAAACAAAAAGAATACCACAACACAAAAATGTAATTAAAATAGGAATCGGACTAAATCCACAAATATTCATTATTGAATATCTACTATATATTTTAAGTAATTATTAAACGAATTAATATTATTAATTTTTATTAATATTATTAATTTTTATTAATTTGACCTTTATATATCTAACTCGCTTAATGTTGTTTTTGTAGTTTCTATAATTTCATTTGGATAATTTAAATCTTTTAATACCTTTATGCCTCCTTTAATATCAGATATGCCTTTTTCCAACTTATATGTATAATTAAAACCATTATTTATAGTATCTATTTTCATATGAAAATTGTTTATTTTTTCTTCCTTTTCTAAACGACGACATAATTCTAAAAAATGTGTGGTTAATACAAAATTAATATTATTATTTTTATTTAAAAATTTTAAAAATGCATATGCGCTTGATATTGCCTCATACGGATTAGTCCCTGAATATAATTCGTCAAAAACACAAAAATGTCTTTTGGTATTGCTAAATAAATCTGTATTACCTGAATTATCTGTTATATCATTCACAACGCTTTCTTTATCATAAATAATATGGTTTAATATATCATTACAACGTTTTGCTTCTGCTTGAAATAAACTATCTCTCCCTGAAGTATCTGGAATGTTTATATAGCAATGAATCATATCGTATGGATGTATATTTGCCTTTTTATAAAACCCATATCCTATTTGTTGAGAAAGAATAATATTGAATATGGTAGTTTTTAGTAATGTTGTTTTTCCAGCGGCATTAGGTCCAGTTATTATCAAATGTTTATCCAATTTATATGTATTTTTTACTGGTTTTTCATTTATTAAACTAGGAAAGTATGCTTTTTTAAATTTATTAATTCCCTTTTTGTATTTACATTGTCCAATATGTTTTAATTTGATATTTTTCACAAGACCATTTATATTATCGATGTATCCATTTATACCAAATGTATATACCAATGTTTCGTGGAAATAAGAATGTCTATACAGCATATAAAAACATTTCATTACATGACCTATTTGACTTATTTTCTTGATACATAATTTATTTGGTGTAACTTTGTCTATTTGTTTTTTCATACGAATACATACTAAACGATGTTTTTCAAGAGTTTCTCTAAAGGTGGAATACGTTTTTAATTCTTTACATTGTGAAAGTAGGTTTTCCATATTTTTAATTGTTTGTGTTAAGTAATCTTTTATTGTAAATAATTGTTTGTGAATTTTTTCCATATTACAAACAAATCGTCTACACGTCATTATATTTTGATAAACTTGAATAATGTAAAATATAGATGATGCAAATACATAAACTAACTTTTCAAAACTGGCGTTAGATAAATCAAATAATTTACCAATTTGATGTTTATGAAAAACAATTTTCAATAATTCAATATATTTATCTATCGTTATTGGTAATCCTTTTAATTTTATAATAAGAAGAGGGATTAATAAAAATATAATTGGTAACATTAATGAAAATAACGGTGAAGCGAGATTATAAATACTAAGACATTGTAAAAAGGTAGAATTATTATTTAATAGTTGTAATTTTTCCCATTCAATATAACTATATTTTTCATTAAACCCTGTTTCGCTTTGAATTTCATTCCATATTTCTAGAACATTTTTTTGCATTTCATCATTAACTAAACTATCGGTTGGATTTTTTACATTATATTTTAATAATGTTTGAGTATCTTTTAAAAAATGTGTATTTGCTGTATAATATTTTCCCCATTGTTCTGTTAAATTATATGAAAATAATGTTGTTGGATTAAATACATAAGTATATAAAGATTCGTGTTTATCTGTTTTTAATAATTCTAAATCAGATATAGTATGCTCTTCTATTTCTACCTTATCTTTATCATCTAAATGCTCTATTGGTAATTTAAATATAGGTTCATTTTGGGATTTTTCTGTATCTGTATTTTTATCTGTCTTTGTGTTTGACGGTTCATTATTACATTTATTTGTTTCATTTACAATTTGTTCTATTAATTTATTGAACATTGTTATTATTTATTAAGAATAATAACAATAAAATTAAACGAGTAATTATTTTTATAAATTATCATTATCTGAAATATCTAAATACCCAAATCCATATTCTTCTTTTTGATCAGTATTAGCATCTCCTACAACCGAATATATGTTTTCTTCTTCTTTATTTATATTACTATTTTCATTATAATATCCATCACAAGGTATAGGTATTTCATATATTAAATCACAATCACTTTCATGATATATTTGATGATTTGGTGTTAATGTTTGATAATTATTATTTAATGATTCATAATTACTATTTTGAATAATATTAATATTATCTTTACTATTTATATTTTTATTATTATATTCTAATGTTGTTTCATTTACATCTGTATTATATACAAAACATGGATTTTCTATCATTGGTATAATTGGTGTATCTGTATTAAATATTTTTCTTGATTTATTATGTTTTCCAATAAATAAACCGATCAATATACTCATTACTACTACTACAACAAATATTATAATTAAACTTGTGTTACTAATACTATTAATATTTGACGTGGATAATCCTATAGTGTTTGGTGTAATATTTGTATGTGTGCTTGTTAGCGTAGTCGTTAGCGTGCTTGTTGGTGTGGTTGTTAGCGTAGTGGTTAGCGTTGTTGTTCGCGTTGTTGTTAGCGTAGTGGTTAGCGTTGTTGTTCGCGTTGTTGTTAGCGTGGTTGTTAGCGTAGTGGTTAGTGTGCTTGTTAGCGTTGTTGTTCGCGTGCTTGTTAGCGTTGTTGTTCGCGTGCTTGTTAGCGTAGTGGTTAGTGTGGTTGTTGGTGTGGTTGTTGGTGTAGTTGTTGGTGTAGTGGTTAGTGTGCTTGTTAGCGTAGTGGTTAGTGTGGTTGTTAGCGTAGTGGTTAGTGTGGTTGTTAGCGTAGTGGTTAGTGTGGTTGTTAGCGTTGTTGTTCGCGTGCTTGTTAGCGTAGTGGTTAGTGTGGTTGTTGGTGTGCTTGTTAGCGTAGTGGTTAGTGTGGTTGTTGGTGTGGTTATTGGTGTAGTGGTTAGTGTGCTTGTTAGCGTAGTGGTTAGTGTGGTTGTTGGTGTGGTTGTTGGTGTGGTTGTTGGTGTAGTGGTTAGTGTGCTTGTTAGCGTAGTGGTTAGTGTGGTTGTTGGTGTGGTTGTTGGCGTAGTGGTTAGCGTTGTTGTTGGCGTTGTTGTTGGTATAATTTTAATTTGACATATAAAATCGTATGATACATCACAGTTCATATCATTTATTCTCTTACTATCAGGTAAAATACGTGCACAATTTATTTTTCTTATTCCATCAGGTGTTCCTGGTTTCCAATTAGTATATCCACCACTATATCCATCCACCCAAAACCAATCAAAATAAAATGATGTTTTTAAACCAATCCAAACATCTGACTGTGTATTTTGTTTTTTACGTTCATTATAAACCCAGTTATTCTCATCGGAATTTTGTATACTTAATAAATTTCCTCTATATCTATTGCAAAATTGTTCTGAAACACTCCATTTTTCTTTGTTATCACAAAACATATATTTTTTATTAAACTGGTGGTTTGTAACTATATTACAATCATCGATATCAATTGAATTTACTTGTGGTAAAAAAACAAATGGTTGTATGAATGAAAAAAAGAAAATTTTTTTTATTGTATTAATTGTAAATGTAAACATATAATATAATAAGTTCTATACTATATTATACATTTATTTTTATCTTATTTTAATAATTACTTTAATAATTACTTTAATAATTACTTTAATAATTATTATGAATTCCAGTTTTCAGTAAGTTCATTAATCTTTGTATGATAAAACTCCTCAATATATTTAAGTTGTCTAACATCTCTCTGTGTAATAAAATTAATTCCAACTCCTTTACGACCCCATCTACCACTTCTACCTATTCTATGTAAATAATTATGAACACAATTAGGTAAATCAAAATTAATAACAGTACTTACTTGCTGAATATCTATTCCGCGTGCTGTTACATTAGAAGAAATAAGAACTCGATGTTTTCCATTTTTAAAATCTTCATAATTCTTAAGTCTCTCTTCTTTATTCATGTTACTATGTATTTGACATACTGGATAATTATCATTATTCATAGCAACATACAAATCATTCACACGTTTTACACTATTACAATAAATAATTGATTGACTTACTGTTAATGAACTATATATATCCTTTAAGGTATCATATTTTAGTTCATCATTATCAAGTGCTACATAGTATTGACGTATACCTTCAAGGGTTAATTGCTCATTCTTGACCAAAATTTTAACAGGATTAACCATAAATTTATCAGTTAAATTATATAATTCACTAGGCATTGTAGCACTGAATAAAGCTACTTGAATATTATTAGACATATGTTGAAAAATATTATATATTTGATCTTTAAAACCATACGATAATAATTCATCTGCTTCATCAAGAACCAAAAGTTTAATATTACTAGAATCAAGTATTTTTCGTTTAAGCATATATAAAATACGACCTGGGCAACCTATAATAATTTGTGGATGGTTTTGTCGCATTTCTTTAATAGATGTAAGTGTTGAAGTTCCACCAATCATTAATTGTGTAGATAAGTTCGGTATAGTATTTCCCAATTTATCAATTACATTCTTAGACTGAATTGATAATTCTCTGGTAGGTGATAAAATAATAACTTGGGGGGTTTTAATTGAGGTATCAACTAAATGTAATGCAGATATTGAAAAACATGCGGTTTTCCCTGTTCCAGATTGTGCTTGGGCAATAACATCATTTTTTAAAAAGATAGATCTTATTGCTTTTCTTTGTATAGGACTAGGTTTTTCAAACCCAGATGAATATATGCCTCTTAATAAATCTGGATTTGTATCCAAGTCTTCCCAATCATTTATTTCTATTAATCCTTCACTTTCTGTTATATTTTGATTATTATTTGTATTATTGCTCATAATATATTAAATACTGATAGTATGTGTTTAAGTATTAATTAAAAAATTGATATAAATATAGTATATAATATTATAATACCAATAAGGAAAATACACCATGACTTCTATTGTAAATATGTATAAGTTAACCGATTTTGACAAATTAAAGAGGGAAGGTATTACTTATACGTTGCCACAAGAAACAATTGATACTATTAAACAAATTTCATCAAATGTTGGAGCACCAGAGTATGTAAAAACACCTCATTTTGAAAAGAAAGTAAATAGTGGAGGAAGTTATAGACAAAAAAATTTTAATGTTAAAGACGTTATAATTGATGATTGGGAAATGATACGCAAATTTAAGACTACTTTATTAGAAAAGAAAAAGGGTATAGAACTTTCTGTTGATAAAATTAGAAAAAGTTTGAATAAAATTACAGATAAAACATACGAAAAAATGTTGTTACAAATTATTGATGAAATAGAAAATATTATTAATGATAATAATACCGATAATAATAAAGAGCAAATAGATGAATATATTGAAGAATTAAATCGTATTGGTGATTCTATATTTGATATTGCTAGTGGAAATAGTTTTTACTCAAAGATATATGCAAAGTTATATAAGGAATTAATAAATAAATATAAATTTATGAATAATATTTTTAATAAGAAAATAAGTAATAATTATAATTTATTTGAAGATTATTCATATTGTAGTCCTGATAGTAATTATGATCAGTTTTGTAAAAACAATAAATTAAATGAAAAACGACGTGCGTTGGGATTGTTTTATATTAATTTAATGATTGAAGGTATTTTACAACCCAGTATGATTATTACTATTATTGAAGAAATACAAGAGAATTTATTAAAAAATATATTGAAACCAGATAATTCTAATATCGTAGAAGAAATGTCGGAATTTCTATATATAGTCATTTCAAATGGATTTACTATATTAAAAAGTAATAAAGAATGGGAGAAAATAATGAAATGTGTTAATATTATTTCTAGTAAAACGCACAAGTCTGAACCAAGTATTACAAATAAGACTATATTTAAACATATGGACATACAAAACATTGTAAATAAAAAGTAATTACATCATTATATTATAGTATAAAATATAGTATAAAATATAGTATAAAATATAGTATAAAATATAGTATAAAATATAGTATAAAATATAGTATAAAATATATGTAATAATAAATATATTAAAATCTATTTATTATTTAAATTATAAGTATAATAATGAGTAATATTAATTTTTTTATAGATGAAGAACATAATAAAGTCTTGGAAAAAAATGAAAATTATATAGATACTGAAAATGAAATAGACATAGATGAACAACTTGCTTCAATTCTAACAAAAGAAGAATATAATATATATACTAATAATGATAATAATATTAATATAGAAGAAATGATAATATTTTATAATAATTTCAATGTAAAATATTTATCACAAATATTACAGTATTATGGTATATATAAACCCAAAATGATAAAAAATGAAATGATACAAATGCTTGTATTATTTGAAACTCAAGATGAAAATAAAGATATTATATTAACACGAATACGCTTATGGAAAAATATAGAGGAATTAAAATCTCATTCTTTTTTTGGAAAATATATTATGTTTTAAATTTTAAAAGGTGTGAAAAATTTAATGTTTTATACTACGAATAGTTAACTTATTTTGTGAAGTTCCTTTTGGTTCTATGAATTCAATAATAGAATAGTCAGTTATATTTATTCTCTCTAGATAAAACATCCATTCAACTATTTTACCTTGTATTGTTCCTGTAAACTGAACGGTATAATGTTCTGAATACGTTTTAAATTTACTATTTGGAAAATTACACTTCTTTTTTATATACATTTTATAATTGTCCTCTTTAATATCCTTTGTATCGTCTCTTTTTCCATGCCTATCAAATTGTCCTGAAATGGTATCTTTCGTAATCGTTAGTATAGTTTGTCTTGCCTCTTCCTTATTAAATTGCGCCATTATATTCTGTGATTTATTTAATTGGTATAATATAATTAGTTTTATATTTAATAGTTAAATTCAATTTTATACAATATAAATAATTATTTATATATATATATATTATTAATTATGGTTAAGTCTATATTAGATCATTCGATTAGTTATACAGAAACACAATCAATAGAAGAAAATGATAAAAATTACGACGCAAATTTATATCAAACTAATATATATGATAAAGAAGTTATTATAGCAATAGGTAAACCTGACTACACATATATTGATAAAAATATTATATACTATCATATTTATTTAATTGATGATAGAAATAATAAAAAACAAATAGGAATTTATGAAATTTATTCAACACAACAAGAAAACTTATTAGATGAAGATGGTGATATTGATTTAAACCAATTAAATAAACCACTCTTATATTCTTCAACTTATTCATTAATGTATGATAAAGACGAAAGTGTTAGAGAAGAGGAAAACGATCAAAAAGAATATATAGATGTTGAAGAAAAAACGCAAAAACCTATTATTTCTTCAAAAAAATCACAAAAGCAAACATATTGGATACAAAAATTTATGAATGATGATAATTATAACATAACGGATACACCATATGATGGTAATTGCTTTTTTTCCGTTTTAAAAATTGCGCTAGACGAAAGAGAACAAGATATTTCTATTGACGAAATGCGACAAATACTAGCAGATAATGCTACAGAAGAATTATTTGAAAATTATAAGATATTGTATGACAATTATAAAAGTAGAGAGGATAGTTTAACTAGAGAGATTAAAAATATTACGAAACGTCATAATAATTTAAAAGATACTATAAAACAAACAAAGGACCGAAACTTACAATTGAGTTACATTGAACAATCAAAAGAAATGCAAAACACTCATAAATCTCTCAAAACAGAGAGAAAAGACTTAAAAGACTTAAAAGAAGAATTAGAATTTATGAATGGAATAGATAACCTTTCAATGCTTAAATTAAAATTAAAAACAAGTGATTTTTGGGCTGATACTTGGGCGATATCTACATTGGAGAGAGAATTGAATATTAAAACTATTATTTTTTCTGAAATGAACTATAGTGCTGGGGATGAACTTAATGTATTACAATGTGGTCAATTAAACGATCCTATCTTGGAACAAAATGGTATTTTTGAACCTTCATTTTATGTTATGATAGCACATCATAGAGGATACCATTATCAAATAATAACATATAACGAAATGAACTCATTTACATTTGATGAATTACCTGAAAAAGTAAAAGACCTTATTTCGGATAAATGTCTAGAAAAAATAGCTGGTCCATATAGTTTAATACCTGAATTTAAAGAATTAAAGAAAATGTTGAATGATGAAGATGTTGTTGTTATTAGTGATACAAGTGAAAAGAGTATACACAATGCGAGCACAGAACAAGTAAAACAAGATGAAAAACCAGAAGAAACTGTATCTGATTTATATGACAAATCAACTGTATTTCGTTTTTATAGTAAATCAACTGATAAACCCTTACCAGGACATGGTGCTGGTGAAAGATTAGGTCCAGAAGGTGATTCTGCTTATGAAGAATTAGCAAAAATCTCTCAATGGCGTAAAAAACTATCTAATCTTTGGCCAGCCGAGTTTACTTTAGATGGTCATCGGTGGTTGTCGGTAGAGCATTATTATCAAGGTTCAAAATTTAAGAAAAATAATAAGGATTTTTATATTCAATTCTCTCTTGATTCACCTGATTCATCTATTGCAAAGGATGCGGCATTAGCAAAGGCTGCTGGTGAAAAATCTGGTAAATTTAAAGGTGAACTAGTGCGTCCAAAAAATATTAAGATTGATCCTGATTTTTCAATGATTTTAAGTGGTTCAAAATATAAACGGGGAGAGATCGATATGGAAAATGCGATGAGAGAAAAATTTACACAAAATCCTGATTTGAAAAAATTATTATTAGCAACTAAGAATGCTAAGTTGGAACATATTAAACAAGGCGAACCTGCTGATGTTTTTAATGATTTAATGCGCGTACGTCGTGAATTAAGAGAGAAAGAATAAATAAAATAATTAAATAGTTGAATAATATAATTATATCATATATAATTATATCATAATGGACCCTTCTTCTCGTCATGGTGTAAAAAAAACAATTAATGTAGCACTACCAAATACATTAAAGCGAAAACGCAGTAGTGCTGATGAAGGAAAACCGATTAGTCCAATAGGATTAACAAGAGAGAAAATAGCGAGTCAAAGGTTTACACATAAACAATGTGCGTATATTGGCGATGACTATTATTCTATTAAATTTAATTCTGGTATAAATTTATATGAGATTGCACCTATTCTTACTCAAGATAATGTTCTTGATGATGGTATTTATACTTGGGTTATTTTAAGTTTAAATAAAGAACCACCTAGAATGTATTTTAAAAAAACACTTACGTATTATGAATTTGGAACAAAACATCAAGAAATATTACACAGTATTTCTTGTGCTAATGGTATTTGTAATGATTATGATTTATATTATGCTGGTGAATTATTAAAGGATGGAAATAATATATATTTTAATTTAGAATCAGGAACATATATGAAAGAAAGGTTGAACCCTAAGAAAAAAACGTTAGGTACAATTAAAGCATCTAAAATAAACGCAAGAGATATGATAAATGATAGAATTAACAAAACTGGCGAATTAATGATAGAAGAAGTTGATAAATCATTTATCACACATGAAGGAATACCGTTATCATTAAATGATTTAAAAATATATAGTGATTTGGGAGCAAAAATATATAAATTTAATAGTGCAGAAAAATGTGCTGATTTTAATAAACGTAAGAATCCACCTACATTACAAGAACTTGGTGGTAAAATTATAACCAAAGCTATATTAATGAGTGAAGTTAATGGAGGCAGTAATCAGTATAAGAAGAAAGGTAAAAAAGATAGAACAAATAAGAAATATAAGAAAAGCAAAAATAAAACAAAGAAAGTTAAAAGTATAAAAAGCAAGAAAAACAATAAAAGTAGAAAGTATAAAAAATAAATATATAATAAAATAAAAGTATTAAAATTGTAATAAAAATATGTATTAAAATATATACTTAACAATTATATATATTTTATAATTATATATGGATTTTTCCCCTCACGTAGATAAACTATTAAAACCTTTTATTAAATCGTTTGGTAAATGCGAAAAAGTGGCGGTTTCTAAAAAGGATTTGAAAACATACAATTCTATATTAATCTCTCTTTACAATGATATTTATTCCTCTAATAGGTTCATATTTAACCAGGGTTGTTTTAAAAGTAGAGTAATAAACTCTATAACTGAGAATCATCTCGTAAATAAACCAAATGTGTTTAGTGTTCGTTATTTTCCAGAAGAAATACAAGATTATATCAAAAAGGAAGAGAAGTATCAACTTGTTTTTTCGTGTAAAAATGTGGGTGGTAGAGAGATACACATTCATTTCTCTCTATTTTCAAAAAATGAATTAAATAATTTAGATAAATACGTGAATTATGTTCGAATGATGTATGTATGGTTGAACGTTTGTGCCAAGTATGCTAGTAAATATTGCACTAAAACATTAAACATATTTGTTTATCTAACGCCTTTTACAAAACAGTTGCCTTCATCTAGTGCAGGAATATTAGGACCAGAACATGTAAATACTGCTTTTACCGCTAGTTGTGTTGAAAACGGACAATTAGTTATTTTTCGCGAAGAAGAATGGTTTAAAGTATTTATACACGAAACATTTCATACTTATGGATTGGATTTTTCATCAAGTCATTTTGAACAATTTAAAAAAAGTTTGAGCACTATTTTTCCTATAAATAGTGAGTTTATGATATATGAAGCATATACAGAAACATGGGCAAGAATTATTAATTGCGTTTTCTGTAGTTTTAATGCCTTAAAAAATAAAAAAGATAAAGAAACATTTGTATTAAATTTGAATTTTTGTTTAGAACTAGAGAGAATGTTTTCCATTTATCAGTGTATTAAGGTGCTTGGATTTATGGGATTAAGTTATAATGATTTATATGATAACAATCACGATAAAAGTATTTTAAGAAAAAACTTATATAGAGAGAATACACACGTATTTGCTTATTTTATAATGACTGCTATTTTCTTAAACGACTATAGTGGGTTTATGATATGGTGTAAAAAACATAATGAAAATTTATTAAAATTTAATTCTACCGATGATAATTTTATTGAGTTTTTTGAATACATTAAACACAAATATGATTGTATCTCTCTACTAAACAATATTACCGAGATGAAAAAGTTGATAAATTCTATGATTAAAAACAAAACAAAGCATAAAGAACTATTAAATTCAACTAGAATGTCTATTGTTCACACTGAATAAAAATGATATAATAATAACGATACTTTATATAAAAACATTTTATTAATATGATATAAGTATAAATAAAATGTATAGTGAAAATGATAGTGTAATTGAAAATAACTTAGAATTAGATAGTGTATCCGATACACAAAATAAATTAATTAAAAAGTCAAAAATTAAATTATCTAAGGAAGATAAAAAACCATATAAACGTAAAGTAAAAAATGATGAATTTGTTATTCCAACTAGAAATAATTATGGAGTTTTATTATCAAATAACTATACTATAAAACAATTAAAAGAAATTGCTGCGCATTATAAAATAAAATTAGGTAGCGTTGGTGTGAAAAATGAAATATTTTCAAAAATATACAATTATTTTAAATTATATGATACTGCTTTAGTTATTCAGAAAGCATGGAGAAACTATTTGTTTAAACAATATAATAGATTACGTGGTCCTGCACGATTTAAACGAAGTCTTTGTGTAAATGATTGCGACTTTTTTACAATGGATGAAGTTGCAGATATACCATATACACAGTTTTACAGTTATAGAGATATCGATAATATGGTTTACGGATTTGATATTATATCTCTCTACAATTTATTTAATAAAGGTATAAATGTCCCTTCAAATCCTTATACCAGAAACATTTTTCCCAAACATGTAAAGAAGAATATGTACAAAATAAAATTTTTAGGAAATTTATTCAATGATAAAATAAATTTTAATATAGTAGAGGAAGATAATGTTATTGTAAATTCAAATCCACAACAAGTAATTGAAACACGTGTTATTTCTCTCTTTCACGACATTGATATACTTGGAAATTATACTAATTATACTTGGTTTATGAACTTAAATCAACAATTATTAGTAAAGTTTATTTTTGAAATAAACGATATATGGAGTTATAGAGCAAATTTAGATGATGAAGTTAAGAGAAATATTTGCCCTAATCATAGAAATTTATTTGGAATGATACTTATGACTGATATTAGATATGCTTCTATGATGACTTTATATGAAATATCATTAGATATTATGGAAAACTTGGTTAGAACTGGTTCCAATAATGATTATCGTTGTTTAGGTGCGAATTATGTTTTATGCGCATTAACATTGGTTAATATAGAAACCGCAATCGCCTTACCTTGGTTATATGAGTCTGTTATATAATTTATTATATCTATCATTTATTATATCTATCATTTATTATATCATTTATAATATATAATAAATGAAACGTAGAACATTACCTAAGTGTAATAAAAAATATGTTGTTTTAGGTTTATTAGCGGTATTATTTTTATCATTATTCTTTCTTTCTTTTCAAAAGAAGAGAGAAGGAATGACTAATAGAAGAAACAATAAAAGGAAAAATAATGATGTTGAAAAGAAGAAGAAGAAAAAAAATGAGAATGATTCAACAGAAGATATTCTTAGAGATAAAATAGAGAGTTTTAAAGAAAAAATAGAAAATATGAGAAATGAAAAAAAAGAATTAGAAGAAAAAAATGAAGATTTAAAGGAAGGAATGGAAAAGGCAAAAAGTGATTTAAAAAATGAGAAAGATATTAATCGTATAAAAATAAATTTTTAAATACTTATATACAAAATTTATTATTTTTAAATATTTAGGAATTTTATATACACGTTTATCATCACGTTTAGAAATAATATATATTAATGCGTTAAAAGACTTAAAAAAATCTTATTATAGTAGAGTATAATAAGATGCCTAAGCAAACCAAGAGTGAAACTGCCCCTAAGCAAACCAAGACCGAAACTGCCCCTAAGCAAACCAAGACTGAAACTACCCCTAAGCAAACCAAGTCGGCCACCCCTAAGGGTGAGAAGACAGCCAAGTCCTCCAAGAAGAAGGAAGCAACTCCTACTGTCCCTGCACCAGTTCAAGATGCTACTGTCGAACAGGTTGTTGCTGCTGCCGAACCAGCCAGTGTCACCGTTGACTTTTCTGAGTTTATGACTCGTCTTAACCAACTCAGCACTGTGATCTCAACTATGAAGTCTGAGTTCCGAACCCTTGAGAAGAAGGCAACTCGTGAGCTCAAGAGTGCCGCAAAGATTACCAACAAGCGTAAGCGTAAGACTGGAAATCGTTCTCCCAGCGGTTTTGTTAAACCTGCTCTTATCAGTGATGAACTAGCCAAGTTCTTGGGTAAGTCCAGCGGAACCCAGATGGCTCGAACGGAAGTCACTCGTGAAATCAACTCTTACATTCGTGAGAACAAGCTTCAAGACAAGACCAACGGACGTCGAATTAACGCTGACGTCAAGTTGTCTTCCCTTCTTAAGCTTTCTGAAAGCGATGAGTTGACTTACTTCAACCTTCAGCGATACATGAGTCCTCACTTTTCTAAGGTTGCTCCCCCTGCTACTGCTTAGATATATAATACCATAAATATATAATACCATAAATATATAATACCATAAATATATAATACCATAAATATATAATTATTCCTTTAACTATTTTTTAATATTAGGGGAATTAGCTCAGTTGGTAGAGCGCTTGCTTAGCATGCATGAGGTCAGGGGTTCGAATTCCTTATTCTCCATTTTTACTAATATATATAAAAATAATAATATTTCGCCTTATTAGCTCAGTCGGTAGAGCATTAGACTTTTAATCTAAGGGTCGGGGGTTCAAGTCCCCCATAAGGCTTTATTTTTATATAAATATAATAAAAATAATATTTTTTACTATATAATAAATATTATTCAAATACTTTTTCTCTTTTCACTAGGCGTGTTCCCTGACAAAAAACTTTCTTTTTGTTTTCTAAATTGTTCTGTTCTTTGCTTTTTTAATTTTTCAATATATTTTGATCTTTTTGCTTTTGAATAAGCAGCTTCTCCTTTATTTCTTAATAGTTTATCACCCAACGATAGATTATCTCTCTTTTTTTTTCTGGTTTTTAATAAACTTGATGATCTTTTTTTAGTTGGGTTTAATGGACTACCTTGACCACCTTTGTGCGCTCTTTTTGAACGACAGCGTTCAACATGTCTTTTTGAATGATGATGTCTTTTTGAATGATGATGTCTTTTTGAATGATGATGTCTTTTTTTATGATGATGTCTAGTATGTATGTTTCCCATGCTTCTCTCTTTATATTATATTGATAATATTATTTTATTATTCAAAAAGTATTCTAATTTATTTTACAATATTTTTGTAAAAAATTGATTTAAACATTTGCCTATATACTAATGTATCATAAGACAAATAACAATAAGATGAGTTCAATGACTAACACCCAATCTGCTGAAACCTACATCGCCAATGGCCTTGAATTTAATACAAGTGATATTGAAATTACCGCACCTAAGGTGAATAAGGTTGGTGGTAAGAGTTCAAACATTCTTTATAAACCAACCAAGAAGGGGTTGTATTTGAATATGAAGGTTCCTATCTTGACTTGGGGTGCTAATATGTTTAAGGACCCTCAAAGTGGTAAGGAAACATTTGATATGGCGATTCAATTCCCTCGTAAGGAATATAGCACACCTGAAACTGATGTATTGTTGAAGAAGTTTCAAGATTTAGAACAGTTTATTAAGAGTGAAGCAATTAAGAACTCAATGGCTTGGTTTAATAAGAAGACTATGACACCTGAAGTTATTGAAGCATTGTGGACTCCTATGCTTAAGTATAGTAAGGATCCTCAAACTGGTGAACCTGATATGACTAAGTCACCAACTCTGAAGGTTAAGTTGCCTTGCTGGGATGGAAAGTTTAATTGTGAAATTTATGACCCATCGCAACAAATGCTTTATCCCAATGAGAATGGAATGTCCCCAATGGACTTTATCCCCAAGGGTATTAACGTTGTAGCAATTATTCAATGTGGTGGTCTTTGGTTTGCTAACGGAAAGTTTGGTTGCACTTGGCGTTTGTTTCAAGCAGTCGTTCAAGCCAAACCTTCTATGAAAGGTAAGTGTCTAATTAGTATGTCTTCTACCGATAAAACTGCTCTAGCAAATGGAATGAATAAGAATGACGATGAACAAGAACAACAACAAGAAAATGTTAGTGGAGTTGTTGTAGAAGATGATAGTGATAATGAGACAGAAGTAGAAGTAGAATCCGCACCAGCACCAGCACCAGCACCAACACCAGCACCAGCACCAGTTTTAGAAACCAAACAAGTTGAACAAACCGCGAATAAACCTGTTGTAAAGAAAAAGATTGTTCGTAAGAAGGAATAAATATGTATAAAAATATAAAAATATAAAAATATAAAAGTATAAAAGTATAAGAGTATAAAAATATAAAAATATAAAAATATATTTTATAAAAAATATATTTTTTTATGATACGTTAATAAATAATATTTATTTTAATTTATTACTATAAAATTTATATGACTCATAATATTCAAATGAAAGATGTAGCACTTATGAATAAAATATGTGATATTTGTAAAGTAGATTTTACTTCTCATTCATTTAATTTACTTTGTAATACTTTAGAAGGAGGACACATTTTTTATACCAAAATATCAAATGCTAGTAAATATGATGACACTGATGGTATAGTTAAACACGTAACTAATTATTTACATTATATAAACCCAAATGATAAATGGTCTTGGATAATGGATTTTGATGGATTTGGATTAAAACATACACTCGGAATAAATACTGGTATTCAATTATCAAAATTAATTAATACATTTGGGAAATTAAAATACTTATTTGTAATAAATACGAATGGTTTTGTTGAACAAATGTTAACAATGATAAAATTTACGTTAAATAAAGAATATCATAAATGTATTGTGGTTTTAAATAAAAATCATACATTAAAAAATGAAATGTTAGAAGATTGGAAAATATTAGACAACAACAAACACTATTTACAAACGGTAATTAAAGAATCGTAGTTGTATTATTTATATCATATATATGAATTATTAAAAATATTATGAATTTTTCAAAATGATATATAGGTCTATAATTATTATTGTAATATTTTAAAAATGTATATGTTTTCATTAATATTTCATTAATATTTTTTTCATTAATATTTTTATCTCTTATTAAACTATTTATTATATACCATATACAATCTTGAGGATTTAAATTATAAATAAATATATCGTATAAATGTTCTCTAATTGAATAATATATATTGTTTGATTTATATAATACAGTTTGATTTTTATTTATTATCGTATTATTACTACTATCTACTTTAATATTTTTTATAATATTTACTATTTTATCACATATATTATCATTTGATTTTTCTATATTTGATATTTCTTGTAATTTAATGTTTTTACAATCTTTATATTTTTGTTTTGATGGTTTTTCAACACTGATTAATTGACAACAATTAACTATATTATTAGGGATAAAACTTATATTCTCTGTTATAATAATGTATTTAATATCTATATTTGGATTATTTAACGTTTGCATATAACTATAAAATATATCCAATAATTCGCTATGTATTTCATGATAATATTTACATAATATTATTCCAGATTTACATGACTTTGATAATAAAATATCAGTAATTTGATTATATATTTCATTCCATAATAACTTTGAATGACAGCCAATTAAAGACATATCTACTTCGTAATGAATATCACTTATTTTGAAAAAGTATAGATCTTTATTATAATTTACTGTAATTTTTTTTTCATATTTTAAATTTGATGGACTATATTTTTTTATTAGCGTTAAAGCTTGTGTATATTTTCCAACATTACTTGGACCATAAAATATAATATTTTTTAATTCAGACAAATTATCTGAAAAATTATTATATATTTTTAATAATGAAGGATGCAAAGATATGCTATTTTCTTCATTTAAATAATGCTCAAAATGTGATTTTGATATTTTCATCTATACTTATTTTTAATATATATTTAATTTTATATCTTTATTTTATTACAATTGATATATAATATATATTTACGTTTTGTAATAAAATAAAGATATAATCATTATTAAATACAATATGGATACTATATGCGATACTATATGCGATACTATATGCGATACTATATGCGATACTATATGCGATACTATATGCGATACTATATGCGATACTATATGCGATACAGATAAATCACACTATATATATAGCATCACTTATATAAATGACTCTATTGATAACATATTAAACCGTTTTAATTATTATAAACATAGCCATCCAAATCTTGTTAATGTATGGACAAATGAGTTGAAACTGAAAAAAAAGCACTACACTGAAATAGAATTAAAACATAATATGTTAAACTTACACTATTATTGGTGTGATACAATATATACGACTATACTTGATTATATGAAAGATGGGAACAAAGACTATACGGTTCAGGATATTATTAGAATTATGATATATAAACAATCATTGTTATAATATATTTATAAACCTTTTTATTAAAGAATATAAATATATTACAGTTATAGTAATTATATTATAATGAGTAAATCTGCTATTTGTGAAGATTATTATGATAATAATACTCAAAAAATGTTGCTTGATCTTATAAATGACGATGATAATACATACATTAAAACTAACAATGAAGATATTACTACTTTTTTGTGTAAAAGATGGAGAACAATTGTAAATAGCTTACCTAATAACTATTATAATCAATATAAATCAAAAACTACGCCGCAAGATAGGAATGATTGGTTTAAAAAATATTTAGATTATCCAACAAAGGATATATCAAAAATGCCTGATCTTCTTTAAACTTTTGTTATGAATAATAATTATAATAATAATAATTATTATTAATCATATAAATATAAATATAAAAAGATAACTTGATGCTTATATAGACTAGTAATAATATTAATATATGTTTGTTACCATAGATATTTCCGAATTTGATATTAACTATATTTTTTATCAAGAACAAGTTAAAAATACTGTTATGGACAATAGTAACTTTTCGCGTATTTTATACTCTAACAATTTGTTTACCTTAAATGGAATATTTATCAAATTTTCTATTTCATTAACTAGTATAGAAAAATTATACAATAAATACAAATGTTCATTTGATAGTAAAAATATAGATAATTATAATGTTATCAGTAAGATAAAATTAATTGAAAGTCATACTTTAAGAACATGTAATTATAAAAATAAAACTCCTATTTACCGAATAACAGAACAATTAAATAATAATATTTTAAAGGTATTCAACGATAAAACCCATAAGGAAAACAACGATTTTATTTTAAAAATATATGGAATATGGGATACCGAACATGAATATGGTGTAACATATAAGTTTATTTCTTTATAGCATTTTTTTTTATTTTATATTAACCATCAGTTGAAAAAAAGTTCAATAATATGGTCATCATACCCACAACAACTAAATTTATAGCACACATAAAATATATCGCAAATGCTAGACGACTCATAGTCATTGTTGAATCTGCTATATTTTCTACAGTTCCAGTTTTAAGACCTATATACGTTTTTAAGTATTGAAATATTGCTATAATTTGAAACATAAATAAGAACGAAGTTGCAGCTGATAATTGATAATATTCTTTTGCAACTCTTCCTTGATTTATACGTGTATAGAAACTTACATTTAATGTAATGATCCAAAATAACACAATTATTGTTAATAATGAAGGCATAGCACTAGTTGTAAATGTTTTTATGAATTGAAATATACTATCAAACATACCTTTATTTTCTATTCTTCTAATTCTATCAAAAATAGCAAAACTAATGAACATTACAGTTAATATACAAAATGCTACAACACCATAACCATATATAGTTGAATTTGCTCTACCATAAGTTCCATCTTTAGAAATATTATTTCCAAAAAATATTTTAATACACATACCAACAATTGATATTAAGAGCATACTGTTTATAATATATTCATACCCTCCACGATTATAATATGATTCTGGTTTAGTCCCATTTGTATTTGGTAGTGTTGTATTCATCCTTGTAATGTTTACCATAGGTTTTAACATTTTTTCTACACTATTAGACAAAGTAGACATTATTTAATATATACATATAAAATATATTGTGTTTTATTATTTTATATGTAACATTTTATATTTATTATTATAATTACACTTTAAATATGAGATTATAAGTTTATATAATATAGTTTATATATATATATTATATAATAATGAGTTATAATGGTGTAAACTATAATTTAAATAACTCTAAACCATTAATAAATAGAGAACAAAATTATGTATTAGATAGAAAATTACTTTCCGTTCATTCTGAAGACCGTGATATTAATAAATGGAAAAATTCTAATACTTTTGAGGTTATGCTTCCTGAAACCTTATCTAACGTTCAATCAATTCGTTTGATTCAAATGACTTTACCTGGTTTCTTTTATTCATTTAGTAATGAATATCAAAATACAAAATTTAATTTTAAAGTAGGTAATTCATCTACAGAATATAATATTGTTATTAATGATGGATTTTATACTGCGTCTCAACTAACAAATGAACTAAAAAATAAAATGAATGAAGCCTATCCCACAGACAACAGTTTTAATGTAATTTATGATGAAATTAAACATAAATTTTGGTTTGGTCATACTGACGCTTCTTTTAATTTTGATTTTACTAGACAAATCGCATATGATTTTAGTAATTGCGACCAACCAACGGTTTGGAATAACTATACTAAATGGGGTTTACCTTATAACTTGGGATTTAAAAAGGAGGTATACAACTCTATTGAAGACGCCAATGGTGTTACATTTGATTACAAGGACACTATAACAACAGATTTAAAACATTACATTCAAGCCCCCCTTGCTTTTGATATTAATGGAGAGAATTGTATATATATGGAAGTTGAAAAATATAATTCTTATGACGAATTATATCCATATAACGAAAGCAGTTATACAAATATTTATTCTAATAATGCTTATTCTGGAAAAGTAAATTCTGCTTTTGCAAAAATTCCTTTAAAATTAGTTGGAGATAACGCATATGATTCGCGAACTTTTTACCTTCATAATTTAGTTCATTATGATCCTCCTATTGAGAGAATTGCAAGATTAAAATTTAAATTTCGTTTTCATGACGGACGATTAGTTGATTTTCAAAATTTCCCTTTTGATTTTACAGTTGAATTGAACTCATTGAAGAATGAAATTAATAAACAGTATAATATTCGTATCCCTGCTGCTTATATTTTATAAAAAATCAAAAAAATCTCTAATTTATGAAATCTCTCTTATAAAGATATTTATAATTAACTATGTATCTATATAAGTCTTATTAAACCACTCTTTCAATACACTAATATCACAGGTTAAATAATTATGCAATGAGAGATTTTTCTTAAATCCATCTAATTTTAAAAATTTTGGTTTTTTCATTTTTTTATTCTTATAGTAGATATAATCTCCATATTTTCCTTTACGAATAGATGCATCTTCTGTTATTTCACGTAAAATAGCAGGTTCATCCTGTTTATTCTCTATATCATAAAGATCTTCCACAATATCATCCATTGTTATATTTTCAACCTTGGTTTTTATATGTTTGAGAGATAGTCTCACGTTATTCCATTCCAAATACTTTCCAAATTTACCTGTTTTCACATATACTGGTATGTTCTTGTAAGACCCTATAGAATTATCATTTTGAATAATTGATTTATTTTGTTTTGTTTCTTCTGTTTCTATTAAATCTTCAATTGTATATTCTCCCTTTCTCAGTTTATTTAAATCTATAGTTATATCATTCCTTATTGCCTTAAAAGACACTTTTTTATTGGTTGTGCATTTTATAACAGGACCATATTTACCTATCATATAACTATGAGTATCATCTATTCTAATCAATTCTTTACCTCTTTCTAAAATAGTTGATGAGAGATTTTCTATTTCATTATTACATTTTTTACATACGTCTTGCCATTTTGTATTATCCTTTGCTACTTCATCTAAATCATCTTCCATTTGTTTTGTGTATGAATACTCAAAAAAGGAATCAAAATGCTTTAAAAGAAATTCTAGCGCCATTATGCCTAGTGGAGTAATTATCAATTTGCTTTTTTCATTTCCAAATTCACGTTCTATATTCATTGACTTTATTACATCATTTTCTAATTCATAGTCCTTACATATAATTGTCTTCCCTTTGACACTTTCTTTTTTTACATATTTTCTCTCTTGAATTTTATCAATGAGAGATGAAAACGTCGATGGTCTTCCAATCCCTTTATCTTCCAATAGTTGAATTAATTTTGCTTCTGTATAATGTTGCTTTGTTTCTTTCAAATGGATAATTGCTTTTATTTTGTTACAAATGAGCGGGGTTGATAGTTTTATTAACATTAACAAATTATATTCCTTATTTACATCATCATATCCTGCTACTATTTTCCATCCAGCAAATATCACTTTTTCCGTTTGATATTTATATATATGTTGTAATGGTGCGTTAATTGAACATGTTAATACTGACATAATAGCATCTTTCATACAACTTTCTATTGTTCTTTCACGAATTAAATGATACACACGATTTTCTTTATTTGTGTAATCAGATTCATTTAATTCTTGTTGCTTAATATTTGTTGGACGGATTGCTTCGTGGGGACATTCTTCTTCATTCCTTTTTTCATTTTTCTTAGTCTTAGTTGTTTTTTTATATTTGATATCCTTGCTATCTTTGGTTTTTAAAATATCATTATTTAAATAATTCTCTCCATACTTAGATATAATATAGTCGCTAGCACTTTTCTTAAATTCATCGCTGTATGTAGTGCTTTCTGTTCTAGGATAGGTAATCATACCTGTTTCATAAAGTTTTTGGCATATAGACATTGTTTCTTTTGGAGAAATATGAAATTTATTACTACATGCTTGTTGTAATGTGCTAGTTGTAAATGCGAACGGATGTGCTGATTGTTTTTCTTTTGTATGTACTTCGTCTAATTTGTATAAATAACCTTTACTCTTTTCCAAAAATTTACAAAGATTTAATTGGTCTGTTTCTTCGTAATTTAAAATGAATGGAATATGTTTATTTGTAAAGTAACCAGTTACACAATAACATTGTTTCCCGGGTGATATGTTTATTTCTTTTTGATTTTCATAAATTAACCGCAATGCTGGTGTTTGACATCTACCTGCTGAAATTCCATCTTTAACATGCTTCCATAAGAGTGGCGATAATTTATAACCAACCAATATATCTAATGTTTGACGTGCAAATTGAGCATTTACAATAGACATATTTATTGTAGTTGGTGTCCTTATTGCCTTTTTCAACGCACTTTCTGTTATTTCATGAAACAAAATTCGTTTGGTTGTAGTAATTGGTAATTTATATACATTACAAATATGCCAAGCAATTGCTTCTCCTTCTCGGTCATCATCTGTCGCAAGAATAATTTCTTTTGCTTTCTTTATTGCTTGTCCTAATTTACTTATTTGATCCTTTTTGCTTTCACTTTTAATAAATGATAATGTAAAATTATTATTTATATCTATTGACTCTAATCCATTTAATTCTTGAATATGTCCGCAACTAGCAATACACTTATATTCGGTAGTATTATTGTCTTGATTACCGTTATTTAAGAATGTCTCAATCTTTTTACATTTTGAAGGTGATTCTACGATAACCAATACATATGAATCATATAATATTTCACTTGTCATTATGATGTAAATATTATATTATATATGAGAGATATTTTTAAGTAAATGTTTAATTATTATAAACAAACTAATTATTATAAACAAACTAATCAGTTGTTTTCAAATGTTGACTTTTATATTCTGCCCAACTAATCTTCTTTTCTTTTGGTTTTGATAGTACTGTTTTTTTACCTGTCTTTTTATCAATTCTCTCTGCTTTAGTAAGTGCGCTATCAATATACATAGATTTCAACAATTTACCTACTTCATATGCTCCTTCGTGTTGATCCAATTCACTGTCTTCTATTTTTTTCAAAACATCTAAGAGTCTATCCAGTATTTGTAAGTTTAATTCATCCTTCTTTACCTTATTAAAAATATCCATATAACTATTAAAAATAAAACTACATTGAGATACACACATTGCGTCAAATTGCGATGGATTAGATTGAGCCAATCTACTATACTTTTTTTTTAGTACCATTAAACGTGTAACATCATCGCGTATAAGTTGACTATGCTTTTTCTCTCTAATCTCTTTAGTACAGTCTTCCACATTATTTGCATCAATCATTTTATTTAAATGTAGTTTATCAAACTGATCCATTATATAATACAAGTATAATAATATCTTTATATTAATATATATGAAACATAAGTTATCCAAAAATAATAAATCACGTAAAACTTTAAAAAAACACAAGAAGAGCAGATTCAGCAAGAAGAGCAGATTCAGCAAGAAGAGCAGATTCAGCAAGAAGAGCAGATTCAGCAAGAAGAGCAGATTCAGCAAGAAATACAAAAAGCATATTGGTCGTAAAATAACAAGACGTCATCGTAAAAAAGTATCACAAAAGGGGGGAAATTATAATATTGGGTTTGGTGGAAAAAACGCAGCAATAAATAATCCTCCTCCCCAATCAAGTAACGGAGACGCTGCTGTACAAAAATTACTAGATAACGCAGAAGCACAAAATAAAGCAAACGGCATGGTTGGTGGCAGTAGCTGTGGTATTCCTTGCTGTAATTCTGATACAGATTATGGGTATGATTGTCCTCCTGGAAAATGTGGTCCTATTCCTCAAACAGGTAGTGAGTCGTCTGATAATCTTATTGAACAAGCAGCTAGAATTTCAGCATCATCCGTTTCAAATGCTGAATATGATAGTTTAGTTGAAACTCAATAATTTATCTGATTAAATATGTAATTATTATTAATTTATTATTATTAATTTATTATTATTAATTTATTATTATTAAATAATAATAATATTATATTTTAATATGAATATTTCTGATTTAACCTTATCTATTATAATAATTTGTATTTTTATAGCATTGTATATTTTTAATTTTCTTGTAGTTAGCATTCAAAGAATTAAGGAAAATTGGCCTATTTATAGATGCCAACCGCTCATCATGCCGTTTGCTTCATTTTTTGGACATAATACTTCAAAGAATTTTGCATTTTGTATTAGGAATATGCAATCAGGGTTTATGGACGACCTTATTAAACCTGTTAACTTCAATATTGGTTTATTAGGTGATATCACTGATAAATTATCATTAGACTTTGATTATTTTAGAAAAATGATGGCTTTTGCGAGATCTAAAATTCAGGATGGATTTCTAAATATATTTTCATCCATGTTTAATATTGTTGTTGAAGTACAACGTGTTCTTGTTATTTCAAAAGATACAGTTGGGAAATTGTCAAATTTAATGGTTTCTTTATTATACATATTAAATGGTTCTTTTATGACCATGACAAGTACTTGGAATGGTCCTCCTGGCGATTTAGTACGTATGATTTGTTTTCACCCTGATACTAAATTAACCTTAGATAACGGTAATTTAATTGAAATGAAAAATGCTCCATTAAATGGATTACTAGAAGAAGATACAAGAATTTTATCAACAATGAAAATAAGTAATTTAGATGAAAAAGGTAATATAATTGAAAAAATGTATCGTATTAAAAGAAAAAATAGTAATAATCGCGACGATGATATTATTGTTACTGGAAGTCATCTAATATATGATAGCACTGTTAAATCATTTATTCATGTAAAAGATTTTTCAAATGCCGAATTAACTGATATTAAATGCGAAACATTATCTTGTTTAATTACACGTAATCATATTATTCCAATTGGTGGATGGATTTTTCACGATTGGGAAGATAATAACGGTTCACGGTCAAAATCATTTTAAAAAAATTATATAATACATCATTGTTTAATATATAATTTATCTACTATTTATAAGTATATTATATATGAATAGTAATTCTAATAATAACTCAAATAATGCGAATGATACAATCAATAAAATTAAAAAACTGTATATGAAAGCTGGTTATATGAGTAAGTATGGTAATGATGTTTGGGTTAGTGTTATATTATGTGTTATATTCACTATATTAATTTGTTACTATTATTCGTCAAACGCATTGCAGGTTGTTAAAACTAATTGGCCTGAACACAGATGTAATCCTTTTTTAATTCCTTTTGCAGGGTTCATTAATAACCCAGACCATATGTCTAAAACCGAATTCACTTTTCATAATTTTGCTAGCTGTGTAAATGGCATTCTTGAGCAGGTTGTTGAAGGTGCATTTCAACCCTTTATTTTTGTAATTAAAATTTTAAATGAAGCGTGTCAATCATTAGTTGATTCTGTTAATTTACTTCGTGATTTAACAAGTAATGTAAGAAACAATTTCATGAGAATGGTTCATAATGTACTATCAGTTTTACATAATTTAGTTGCATACTTTATTCATTTTAATGTTAAAATGAAAGATACTTTTAATAAAATAAAAAGTGTATTAGCTACTACAATATATTCTGTGTTTGGTAGTTATATGGCCTTACAATCTTTATTTTTAGGTATCGTAGACCTATTACTTAAATTTATGCATTATGGTGCTCATATTATTTTAATTTTAATTTTATCAGCAGCAGCTCTTCTTGCTGGCTTTTTTACTGCTCCATTCGCTTCAATTCCAATTGGTATTGGAGTACCTTACACTATGTTATTTCTTATACTTCTAATTCCTGTTTTAATATACAAATATCTAATTTTATATTATATTAATTTACCTACACCGCCAACACCAGATGACCCTGATTGGAGTCCTGTTTGTTTTTCAGGCGAAACTATTATAAATGTAGTGGATGTTAATAACTCAAATAATCATATACCAACATTATTAAAAGATATTAAAATTGGTGATGTATTGATAACTGGCGAAAAAGTAACAGCAATTATAAAAGGCAGTTCTAAAAATCAAACAATTTATGATATTAATGGTATATTAGCAACTGCTGAACATTATGTGTATGATAATTCATCTATTAAATGGGTTAAAGTAAAAGACCATCCTAATTCAAAACTAGTAGCATCTTTTAATGATCCTTTTGTTTATTGTTTAAATACAGACAAAAAAATTATT
>Ga0208542_1000066_pt1 | contig 37493 bp, 20 predicted proteins | sample DEB08_DNA_3_FD_185495 | JGI IMG/M metagenome (GOLD analysis project Ga0208542, IMG submission 185495) | Aqueous microbial communities from the Delaware River and Bay under freshwater to marine salinity gradient to study organic matter... | ecosystem: Environmental > Aquatic > Marine > Coastal ... | reverse complement strand
AACCCTGAACAGACGCATTAAAGAAGAGGTATGTAGCGTTAACAGCTGCACCCCACTCCCCTTGCTTATTGAAGTTTACTGTAATGTTCTTAGCAAATTGAGCTGATTTCTCTCTGCTTATACCGCCTTCTCTCGCTGCGATATAGGCCGATAGACGTATGCTGTTCTCAAATGCATCGTTCATACCTTCTATAAACTCAAGAGCTCCTTTAACCCCGCCTATAATCTTTTGTGCGCCAGTCTTACCACTATCATCAATCTCTAATTCAGCAGCAATGTCCTCTAAGCTTTTCTGGTACGCCCATCCAGTCTTACCGCCATCCTCCTTGAATTGCTCGTAGTACTTCATGATAAGCGGATCAGGTGAAGCACCAACCTCATTACGCACAAGGGTCTTCAAGGATGGACCCACCATCTTGAATATCTTACCCATAGCGTCCGTTCCGTTCAGGAATCCACCCTCGATGTCTGTTTCTGCGGATGCATTGAATATAGCTGACTGGATATCGCGTGAGAAGTTACTGAGAATGAATTCAGGGTTTCTAGATGTGAACGCTGCCCGCAGCCATGAGTTAAGCGACCCCATCATCTTAACGAAGTGATTAGTCTGTGGTAGGTTCATAGACCTAAGTGCTTGCGCGTATGATGGGTCTTTGAATCTAATAGCCTTTTGTACTCCGTCTACACGTACAGAAACGATATTCGGATCGTCATTCTTGTACCCGTTCTCCTCTTTGTCTAGCACCTGCCATACATCTGGATTCGGGTTATTCTCCACGAGCTTATACAGGGCGTTCATAGCCTCATTGGTACGACCCTTGATGCGCACTGCTGCGTTCTGCGAAATAACCTGAGCTACAATGTTGTCGGCCTGAGTGCCTCTACCTTTTGCTCGCTTTGTTGTGCTTCCTGTAACGCTATACCCAGTACCTCCATTAGGGTATGGTGAGTAACCAAGGTCGCCCTCGTCGTTTGCCCTACCCTGTAGCGGTACGTAGTTACTGAACATTTCTTCAAAAGCGTCGATGGTTTCTTGAGTCTCAAGACCAAGGTTAACCATAGCGTCTCTGGTGTCTTGCTGTATTAGCCTTACTGTCTTAGCTACATCCTCAAGCTTACCTCTCTTATCCTCGGACAGATTAGCAAAATACTCAGCTGCTTGTTCGTTTGTTTTACCACTACCGTTTTGGTTCTTACCCTCGGTGCGTTCACTAATGACGGCGTTACGTTCCTCTACGTGGAGGTTATACATGTACTCATCAAGATCCTGAACAGTCAACCCATTGTTTTTCAACTTGTTAGAGATGTCTTTCGTGGCTTGATCGAGTCTTTCGAGATCATTGGCAGCCTTACCATACATAAGCTCCTCAGCCATCCTGAAATCCTCCTCCTTTCTAACCTGTCCTTGCGTGCCTTTAGCTACGTCTTCCTGCAACTTAAATACCCTTCGGTACTTATCCTGGAGTCTTGTAAGCCACACGTCAGCAAAGTCAGCCATATTGCTCTGCTCGCGCATATCCCATGTAGCACCTCCTATATCCCCAAGGTTGTTTCTGCCAGAAGATTTGGAGAACATAACCATCCGATAGTCTGGAGCTGGTACATCAACCTCGTACCATTTATTGCCATTCTCGTCTCTTACAAGTCTAGAATCAAGCCCGATGGATCGCAACGTCTTGGGAAGGTCTCTGTATCGCTTTCTAAGTGGGCCTTGTTTTTGTCTTTGTTCCTCAAGCATCCCTTGAGTCATTGGTCCTCCCATATCAGTATCTACACCAAACTCGTCACTCATATATTCCTGAAGGTCCGTGTCATCCATATCCCACCACTGAACGTCAGCGGCGGTTTTTTCGGTGGGGAGTCTAACAACCTTATCCCCGTTCTCCTGAGCTCTCTTGACGGCGTATCTAATAATCTGTTTCTCCCAAGAATTCTTTGCGGAAGAAACACCTTCTATGACCTCTTCATCTTTTGTTTTTCTGTGTCGCTCCACAACCTTTACAGTATCGTCGTAGAACGCCATCCTCTCTTTGTGGCTTGCGTCTGCGAGTTCCTCCCCAATAGCGATATCTGCAACGGCATCAGCCATATAGTCAATAGTGATAACTAAGTCACTTGCAAAGCCACCTAGATTGTTTTTCTCTCCTGGCTGGACAAAAGGATACTTATTAAAGTGGTCATTTATGATATCTTCAATTTGTTTTTCTGTAGAGTTAACTGGTGCGTTGAGGTTGGACATAGCGAACTGCCTCAACAAGATTCTAAGCGCTCTTACATTGAAGTTTGGATCGTTCTTTAGTGTATTGCTCAAAAGGCTTGCGACATTGGGTGCATCTCCCGCCCTTTCGTCTGAAACGTTTTCCACTCCTTGAAGCACGTCATCCCACCAGTCTGCATTAAATGCATTTTCTTTTCCTCCAGCAGCAGAGATAAGCTCCGACCTGAAGTCATCGTAATTTTCTAAAATGTGCTTTAGGAATTCAAGATTTTGAACACTTACGTCAAACTCGTCGGAAGCATATTGCTGAATTATTACTGATTCTGGAAGCTGACCTCTGCCAAACGAATTTTCCAGCCCTTTCTGATACGTATCTGACTGAAGCTCAGAAACATAGAGAACTCCTGGTTGCTCAGGGTCCGTAAACATTCTCATGTGAGCATGCACAGGATAATCGAAGTGGTCGCCGTAAACACCTGCTGTACCGTAAATTTCTGGATCTCCGAGGAAAGGAACCGTAGTTGCCACAAGCTTTCTGTATCTTCTGCCGTACAACCTGTCCAAACCGTAATCTGCGTGGTCCCTCACCTCATCAAGAGGTTGTAACATCTTCTTTTCGAAGAATTCGTCTACGTCTTCCTTCGGGATAAACTTTACGTTAGGGTATACACTTAACAGACTTTGCAGTACAGCTTGTTCGGCCTTAGAAGCCTTACCCATGATTTGCAGTAGGCTGTTCACTGGGACCCCTTTTACCCCGCTAACATCTACAACTTTTTGTGATACACGCCCAGAAGCTCTGGAAAATGAAATTTCCCCTTTAACGTTTCCTCTTGCTGACTCAGTTTGAGTCTCACCTATGGTAGACCCTTTAAAATCTTTATAAGATTCATTTATAGGGATTAATTCGAGCATAAACTTCATCCTAGTCTCAAACTTCTTAGTTTTTGAGACTATAGCGCCTTTAAATCCAATGTCATTCGGTATCTTCGCGGAAACCAGTCCCAAGTCCACTCCTACGTCTTCTCGAACTATGTAAGGAATGGTTCTGTACGCTATAATATGCCCAGAATTCTCGTCGTTTAAAAAAGGATCTAAAAAGTCGTTTTTTTGAGCGAAGTCAAGAGCTTTTTCGTAACCAATTATCTTAGCGATTTTATCAATAAAAGATTTTTTAGAGGTGGCAAACGGATCCCTTACCTCCCCTTTTATAAAGGAGTCAAGTATTTCAATAACATCTTGTGTGCCGTTCTTTAATACCCATACATCTTCAAAAGCTTCCGATAGAGTTTTAGTTGGTGTTTCTTTTTCGCGATCTGCATAAGCTTGCCTAATCTTCTGAACTACCATTTCTTTCCCACCCTCAAAGCTAGTGTAACCTATGTTAGAGGTTGTGGTATTCAGTATATCCTGGACCTTCTCTACCACCCATTCCATTTGGTTTCCTTTTTCAATACCTTCCAGGATGTTTTTCTTAAGCTCAAGAGCTATCGTTGCAGCGACATATGGATTTGCCGCTATAGAATCTAGATTCAACGAATTAAAAGTCAATACAACCTCTCCTCGCTCTCCAGCCTTAAGTCTTTTGCTTAAAGCATCGAGATTGGCTTGTACTTCTAAGGATCTAATTACACTGGCAGCATCCCGAGGGTTTAAATGAGTGGATATAATCTCATTACCTTTAAGTTCAGGCTTAACGCCTTTACCAGAAAGTTTTAGGCTTGATTGCTTTTTAATGCCAGAAGGGTTCTTTTTTTCTCTCTCTATATACGAAGTATCAAACCCTACGCTAACCCCTCTCTTTCCATTTAAATCTTCTCGGCTCCCTTTAAGTTCTTTTTTTCCTCCAGTAAAGTGTTTAATGTGTTCTTTGGACGCTTCATATCCTGATGTTCTGCTAAAGCTTATTTCCCCATCTGAAATAATATCACCCTGTCCAGCTTCATTAAAACGCTTAATACCGCTCATATTGAACAGCTCTGGGTGTTTTTGCTTGGATACGTAGCTGGCTGTGCCTCGCATCTCTTTTAGCTGATCCTCCGTAATACCAGAATCTATAGCCGCCTGAATATTCTTCTTAGCGATAATCAAACCTTCGAAGTCTTGCTCACCTCTCCTTAGATTTGCCTTTCCCTCTGGGTAGAAATCCTGAAGAGATGCTTGACCAGCCAGAACAGAGTTTTGCAACAGATCACCAACCTCTTTAATCATCTCCGAGTACTGCCTTCTTGACTCTGCTATATCGCCTTGCTCAGTGACAAACCTTTGAGATTTAATCTGTGCTCTTGTTGGCATTCTTTGCATCACCACTTTGTTGCCCTCTGCATCGGTCTTTGGCTTTGGAGGATTCACCTTCTGGCGCTTGCCATCCTTGATGATGTACATGTTCGTGATGATGCCAGGGTACTCCTGATTGGCAGTCATCTTGTTGTACCAGTTTCTGAAATGGTAGAAGTCGTTTACCTTAATCTTCTGTGGTACAGGTGGGGGCGCTGTCGCCCACTCCATATACTCTACACCAGCCTCTCTGTCGAAATCGTAGTAAATAGTTTCATTCTGTAGATAGGTAAACTCACCACGCTGGCGGGATTGAGAGACCTCATCGGCTTGTTGCTGCGGCGGTGCTGCACCAGGCTGTACGTCTAACTTTACCGATTTACCCTTTAGGATATTGACCACCTGATTTGCTACAGCAAAGAGATCCTGTTCGTTATTGATGACCCTGTTGCCAGCAAACAGATTATTAAACCAATCCTTGATACGCTGCCATACGCTTCTGTATCTTGACGGCTCTTTTCTGTAATCAATAAAGAACGCGGCTATAACCTCCTCTTGTTTTTTAGCTTCAGAAGCTTTAAAATAATCCGATCTAACTCTGTCAATCAACGCTTTTAGCGCTGGATTATTCTTAGAAAGCTCTTTAAGTTTATTATAGAACTCCTCTCGTTTGGTACCATTTTTCCCAAACATATCGTAGAGCATATAGTGCGTAATAAGCTCTTCAGACACAAGGTCTGTAGCAGAGGGTATAGCGTATGAAAGATTTAGCTTTCTAGCCGCTTCTTTCACGCTCTCTACAAACTCTGCGGAGTTTGTGTCTAGAAGGTGAACCTCAGTTGGCTGACCATTCACTATGTTTACAAAACCGTATACAAATTCTCCAAACTGAATCGGTACAAATTCGTTACCCCTTCCCTGAGACTCAAGTGCTAATCTCTCCGCTTCATTGGAATAGGCGTCTATCGACGCTTTTGTTCTATGGTTTCTTATAATCTGTCCCTTACCACCAGGAAGTTTACCCACAGCTTTAATCACTCTTCCTATAATTGCCTGAAACTCAGGTGAAAATCCAGCTTCAGCAAGACCTTCTGGTGTCATGCCTTCTACTTCTATTTCAGCAAAATCAGCTACGTCTTCCTTTCTCTGTTGCGGCTCTTGTGCGGGTTGCTCTGTAGATGGCTCTTCTGCTTGTGGTTCTGCCATCCCCTCTGTTTCGTCGAACAGAGAAAGCTGAGCACCTTCTTCGCTCTGCGGAGCTTCCTCCATCGCTTGATTAGCAGCATCCTCTTCTATGGTAACTTCCTCTGGCTGGATTTCTACTTTCTGACCATTCGCTGTCTCTACGACCGTACCCCCTGTAGGTGTTATCGGTTGAGTTATTTCTTTTATCTCTTGCTGTTTCTCCTCTGGAGACATCTGCTGATAATCAGCCCCTATCTTTTTTATTTTGTTCTGAACATCCAAAAGCTCTGTTTGCTCTCTTGCGCTCATTCGGTCTCCCTTGCTCCCTACTCTGTTTTTAAGGTCAGATTCTCTTTGAAGCAATCTAAAGAGCTGTTTTTGTGTAGACGTGTTAGCATCTTCAGGAATCTGCCTGACGATATCGTGTAGCTCTTTATTTTTCTTCTTTCTGTTTGCATACTCTTTAGGTGTCATTTTTCCAGAGACCACATCCATTCTGTCCTTCGCATCCAGGATGTCAAGGATTTGTTCGTTTCTCATGACGTTCAGCTTGAGCATATCCTCATCTGAGAAACTAGTCTTTCCAGCCCTGTATATACCTGGAGCGCCAAGCATAAACCCTCCTAATCCCTCGTGAAGCGCAGCAGTAAGGACTTGCTTTACAAATTCGTTAGTAGATTCAGCTACTTCAAAATTATTGGTTTTTTCACCCCAGCGATTGTATGCTTGTTTTAAAGCTTCCGATGATATCTCCTGAAGAAGCCCTGTCTCAGCCTCGGCAAAAAACGAAGCGCCAGCAGCAAGACCAGCTCTACCTAATGAGCTTTTAACATCCTGCTCAATTATTTCATAAAGCGTTTTGGATGATAGGTTTGCTCCAGCCTTACCGATAGCTCTCGATACCAGTCTATTAGTAAAGCCGCTAAAGGCTTTCATTTGACGGAAACCAAGACGCTCAAGCACTACCTGAGAGGATACATAGGGTAGGATGAATTTAGCTTTAGACTCTGGGGAAACGTCATCCCACTCTTCACCAGACATCATATCATCGGCATGACGCATAGTTTGCCCTACCAAAGCAATTGTGTTAAAATACCTTGAAGGGCTCACAAATGAAGGCAAGGACTGCATAGCCCCAGAATAAACCTGAGTTAATATATTTCTACGCTGAAACTCTTCCACCCTCTCTTCGGAAAGACCATAACCAGACCTAACCATATCTGCCCAGTCTGTCCAGTCAGCCTCCTTAGCTGCCTTATCATATGCCCGCGCAAATGACTGATCAGAAAGAGCATAGATGCCTTTTTCTGGGATATCGGAAGCTACTTTACCAATGGCTAAACCAATTTGAGAGAGCCCCTCAATAACAGATTCAACACCAGGCCCCATAAACGGATACAACATCATACCGATAGTTGACCCTTGATCTTCCTTTAAAGAAAAATATCTACCCACATTTGATGTGTAAGCGTCTGCCCTGCGAGAAATAGAAGCTTGTTGATTTTCAAGATCTTTCTTTATGTCCCTTAAATCACTAGCTATTTTATCGGCTGATTCTTTATCGTTCTGTGAGAGAGCTACCTCGTATGCGTTTAAGAACTCATCATACTGTCGCAGTCCCTCCTGGACTTTTTTAGATTCGTTCTCGATAGCCAGTGATTCGTTCTCGATAGATTCGTAGTCGTCAAAAACTGTAGTACCAAGGAAATTAGCTTTAGCTAAATCGTTTATACTATCTGCGTCTTCAATCATGTTCTTGTTCATGAAAGAGACCAAATCCTCTGTTCTTGTTTGATACTCTCTCTGAACCTCCTGTTCGTAAGGGCTTTCGGCGTACTCCCCGAATTTAAATCTAGAGGTCTCTCCATTTGGAGCCGTTACTTTTATGAAGTCGGCACCAGGGATTGACTCATCAAATTGAAAGCCGTATCGATTGTACTTGTTTCTTAGGAAGTTTACAGCTTCTTCTTCAGATTGTTGAACAACACTCCCGTTAATCAAATTAAGGTCGTTGTCAAACATACCCTTAATCTGTTCTTGCTCCATCGGCTGGAATCCAGCATACGGGTCGGGTTGCTTCTCTTCTTCTTTGATGTATACGTTGGGGTCTACGTCTACAGGCATCTGAGACATAGCCGCGTTAAAATCATCACCCGTCAGGCCAGAGAGCTGGAAATACCTAGCTGCTGCTTTATTAGAGAGATTGCCTCTCTTAGCCCATTCAATGTAGTTTTGGAGGTCTTTTTCATCCATACTACAAATATAGGGAATGAACGATATCCTTATCTGAACGCCATAGCGCTATCGAAGATACCCCAGTTATTGTACTTATAGTCTCTTGCGTTATAACTACCGTCACCTCCAGATGCTATAGACCCTGCTACAGCGGCTGCATTCTTGGCTGCGGAAAGACCGACAGGCGGAAGACTCTCTATGTTTCTCTTAGAAAGATTCATGAGGGCTTGCTGTATGTCTGGTTTTATGTAGTCGTCTAACGTTCTAGAGAGCATAGAGTCTGCTTCAACTTTAACGGTTCTGAGAATCATACCTGGCTCGTTCGATTTCACCACGTCTTTATTCTCGCCTTCTCCTCCAATTTGTCCTGGCTCTCTGATTACTACGTACATATTGCCGAAGGCGTCTACATTGAAGCCTACAATCTCTCTGTCTTCTCCGATAGCCATTCCCGTGATAGGCTTTGCTAATTCATACATAGAGTCGAATCCAGTTGTCAGTGCTGGGACTGAGGATCGCATACTTCCGAGTGCAGCACCTAATGGAGGAACCTCCTCTTCTCCTCTGGCCGAAATCTTTGGCATATCCCCAGGATCGAATTGCCCAGCAATTAGCTTTTTGAACCTGCCAGAGAGTGTTTTATCCTCGTCTACTTTCACAACCTCTGGCTTAGGTGGTGCGTAATGCGTATGGAAGGAACGCATAGCGTCCTTAGTAAACTGGTCTTTAGCTGCCTTCATAAACTTATCCTCCTTCATAAGGGATTCTAAATCACCAGGGTTTCCGCTAGCTTCTTTCCAGGCTTTAGCAATCTTACGTTCCAGTTTTGGATCCTCCGCCTTGGCTTTAATCCAGTCTTTAGCGTCTTTAGGTCCTTCTGGGAAGCTATAACCCTTTGAGTTTGACTCGAACCACTCAAACCCTCCCTCAAAAGGAAGCTCCTCAAGCTTAGGCATAAACGGGTTTTCGATACGTCCCTGTTGGCTCAGTCGAGGTCTCCCGTTCTCATCAACCTGTAATTTACGCTCCCGATTAAGAGCCATATACGCCATCTCGTAATCCTCGTTCTTCTTAACATCCATGAACCCGTCTTTCTCGTATGGGTCTACACCAGATGCTTTTCTGCCCGAATGTCCCATCCAAGTGCCCTGCGATAGCCCTGCCTGCGCTGTACCGAAATTCTGATTCTTGTATGCCTCAGACGCATCAATAAAGTTATTGAGTTGCTGGGCCATTTGCCTGAACTCAATTATCCCTTCTTTACTGTCAGTGAAATCGTCTATATGGTCTGTCATCCACTGGGCCATCTGCTGCGCCTCGGAGTAATCACCACCGAACATAGTAGACTGGTCAGCCATCTCAATCATAGAAGCCAGTTCAAGACCACGGGCCTCTTTCTCTTGTTTTCTCTTCTCTATATTACCAAGCTCCTCTCTGAACCCTTTGTAAAGGTCTGGAACCTGGCCTGGCATCGGATATTTAATCATCTTCTGTTTCTCATTGAGAACTCACGCATCAGCTTGCGGAAGTATGGTGATTGCTTAGCCACTTTCTTTTGCTGATCTGGATTTAGGATAGCCTCCCCTCCAGTCATCTCCCCTACCTTAGCCCCGTCTTGCATGATGTCGATTGGGTTGGATTTGTGAGAGAAAGCACCCTTTGTCATCATTCCACCGTCCCTGTAAGGATTACCCCCATAAGCCGACATCATGTCCTCATAATCACCCGCGTCCCTATATAGGTTGGGGTTAACCACGTCACCCTCTAACGTTGTGTATTGCCCTACGTCAAAACCAGCGTCTGCAAAAGATTTACCTCCACCAAAGTCAATCCCCTTGAGTAAACCCTGTCCAAACTGCCCAGCGATAGAGCCAAACGCCTGACCCAGAGCTGCTTTTCTTTGAGCCTCTAACCCTCTGTTATACTGTTCAGCATCACGGAGAGCAGTGAACTCAGAACTAGCCAGTTGCTGTTGAAGCGCTGTGTTAGCGTCCTGAACCCTCTGCTGTTGACCAGCGTACTGACCAAGAGCTGCTTGCTGTCTTTCTGCTGACTTAGCTTCAATACCCATTCTCGATTGTGCTGCCTGTCTTTGTGCAGCCCCAAGCCCACCTAACAACGCTTTAGCCCCACCAGCCTTCAAAGCCCCAACACTAGAAGCCTCTTGCTCGGCGGCAATCTGACGCTGCATATCAGCAGCTGGGTCTTGCTTAGACATAGCGAGGTACTCGTTCCATGCGCTACCAACGCCGTATTGGGGCATAGCGGCCTTTAATTCCTCATACTGCTCGGCGATTTGTTCTGGTGACTGCTTAAGCGCTTCAGTGGCTCCTCTGGCGCCTAGGAACTGACCAGCCGCTGGGCCTACAGCCCCGATAAGCTTTCCTGCGCCTTTAAGTAATGCTGCTAGTGTTACTGGGTCCATTCTACAAATATAGTTATTATCCGCCTAACGGATGATGAGACTTAGAGTCGGTTATGTGTGTGTTGATGCAGTATAGCTCGTGTTTAGTTGTATCGGAGTTCTGCATCTTGATTTTCATCCAGTGACCACGCATTGAATCTTCAGTAGAGCTGTAATTTTGTTTTGCTATAGTCATCGTGGCTGGACCAGCAACACTAGGAGTGCCAGAAAAGCTTATTACATTTCCAATAACCGAGGTTACCGCTACTTGTGTATTGTTTTGTGTATTGTTTACAAAAACAGAGACGTTTGCTGGTGAACCTAAAGGTATTGGTAATCTGTTTAATCTCAAAGTAGAAGAGTACACGCCTGGACTTTCCTGCGTTAGAGTTCCGAGAGATATGATCGATTTGCTGGTGTATATAATATCAGTTTTTTTATTTCTAGGCATAGAAGTGTAGTAAGAACCCTCTCTTTCGTCCCATTCTGTTATCCCGCCTGTAATCTGTCCGAGATCCGTCTCTATATCATTCGTAGACACATCCCACAATGCGGAATCACCCTCATATGACAAAGCGTTAAATACCTTAACGCGGGAAGGGGACAGCTTAGAAACCATCTGAACCTCTGATGGATATCCTGTTCCGTAGAAGCTGTTGTATGTTGTACTGTCGTGTTTCCAGAACAGATTATCTCCGCTAGTGTATTTAGCGCTAAACAGCATGTTGTTCTGGTTAGAGTAGATATCTGGCGCAAAGCTGTACCTGCTTTGCCACACTCCTCTTGCTGCGTCATACCCAACCGTCTCGGATGTACCTCCAAGTCCAGTCAGGTAATATGTATTGTCTCTTGGGTCATATCCGCTCACATACTTAGTGTGGCTGTTCGTGAAGAAATCTTCAAAGAATGAAGACATGCTCTTGTCAGAAATAGGAACTAACTGACCCCCAGTCAGAGCGCATACAGCCTGTCTAGATTCGTCTACAAAGAATACGCTGTTGTCTTGAATAAGAACAGCTTCTGGATGGTTGCTACACCCGTAGTCACCAGCTGAGTATCTGCGCTGACCAAGCACGTTAGTAGATACTGCTACGTCTGCGCTACCGCTGGCGTACTCAAGGATGTTCTTGTTTACAGGAATCAAGCAAAACTTGTTTTCCTGTAAGGCAACTAAATCGTCGTTGTAGTTACCTATGTAGTTAATGGCCCCGTATCTCCCGTCAAGGCTGTCGAAGTTAGCAAGAGAGGGGTTGAAAGAAGATAGTGAAAGGTTGGCTACATCTTCGGCGTATGCTTCGCTATACGTGATTCCGTTTAGTCTTCTTACCTCTGCTGCGTTTTCAAAAACTATATGTGCACGACCCTTATTCCAGTCGCTAGAACTAAAGAAGTCGCTAACTGATTGACTTTCAGTATATATTGTTTCGTACCTCCAGTCTTCAGGATGCTCTTCGTTCCATTCGTTAGCTTGGCTTTGATGATTTGGATCCCTAAATGGTGTCTTACAAGATGTTGGCCTGTAGTGAACATCCCCATAATTTAAGACTCTTAAAGGACCGTGGTTGTTACTCCCTTGGTTTTGATCTCTTGGCGGACCAATCGGGTAGGACTCACCTATTTCATAATAGACCTCTTTGTCAATTTTAGACGGAGTTAGTATCTCAACCAAACATCTTTGACCCCAGTAATTTGCGTTAGTCGCAGCAGTGTTTCCAGAGTCTGGATACGTTGAATTGCTTATCGAATACCAATCAAAACCAACATATTTCAACCCAGTATCAACCGTACCATCACTGTTAGAATCAACCTGAAGATTTGCATGTATGGCTGGAGACTCTAACACTAGAAAGGTTCCGTGATGAGGGTCCTCCTGCCCTGCTTGATGGTTCGAGCCTGTATGTAGTTTCTCAGAGTCTATGATTTCAACCCCAACAACATCAAATTCTATAACGCTTCCGTCATTAGCCCTTGGATATGTTACGTTCAATGGATTTGTTGCGTAAGCACCAGAGGCAGAGTCGTAATTAATAACTCTTAGTTTGTCACCCTCTGTGAAAGAGTATCTAAGCAATGCAGACTTTTCTTCTGAAAAATCATTAAGAGTATTAAGTGAGACGTAGACCCGCCTGTCTTGGTCGTCCGTCGCGTTATAGTAAGCTCCTCCTACCGTGTAGGAAACAACAGAATCGAACGAACCCATACCAGGGTATACAAACTGGTATCTATCGGCCCAAGTGGGAGGCTGTGAGTTAAACGCAACTGATATTGATGCTGGGCCGTTATCGCCAGATCTTCCAGAATCCCCAAAAGGAAGAACGTATACGCTTCCAATCTTGTTTACATTCCCAGACCTGTTGTATTTGTCATAGTATACAACACCTATCTCGTGGGTAGATCCAGCCTTGAATGTCGATAAGCTGTGGTTTGCCGTGCTGTTAAACACCTTTCCAGTAAGGTTCGCAGACGGTATGTCGTAAAACATTGTACCTTGAAGACCCCCTCCTAAAAACGACTGAGTAGTTATAGCGTATGTATTAACACCTACAGTGCCCCCTTCCCATCCGCTAATAGAGGCAAAATATATCCTGGGCTTTAATGTAACAACAGCTGAAGAGACATCAATATCAGCTGGCGTATAAGTCCACGCCGTGGTTACAGAGTAGTTTCCGCTACCAAGCCCGACTATATCGCCAGTTCCGAAAAGAGTCGTATTGCTTCCGTCCACTACAACACCCTGCATGGCGGAGTGGAGTACGTCGTAAGTTTTTGAAAAGTTATACCCAGTAACGTTATTTGCAAAGAAAGTAGCAAACTCCGCATGAGTCATGTCTGAGGCGTTTGTTAACGTAAGCTCAAAGTTCCAACCATCTGAAACCTGATATATAGGTATTATGTCAGATGCTGTACCACTTCCAGAGGGACCTTCCCCAAACTTAACCTGAAAGGTTCCGCCAAGAGAATCAACCGCATCCAACACGATGGCCCCATCAGGTGCGTCTCCAAAGGATCCAGAAGGATCTGTTTCAAACTTTACCGTTGTAGTACTTCCTGCTGGCACATTCGAAGTAGTAAACAGAGTAGAGAAGTCTATAGCTATATCTCCATTCGTGTTGGAGTTGTCCTCTGAAATGCCATTAGCTGAAGATCCGTTTTCTCCGCCACCCCTAGCCGCAGAATAGGAAACTGTTAGGGTGGCGTCTACAGGGTCGCCATTTACGTCTCCGTTTGCAAATCCCTCCGAGTAATTCGAATACATTAATCTGTTCCCAGTAATCGCCTGACCTTCAGTTTTAATGGGAACGTTGTCATAAAGCTTGTTTACAGTGTTCGCGTCTGTAGCGGCGTAGGCGCCTTCATTAAAAAACCTGTATATAGCCGTGTCTTTGTCATACACGGAAACGGAGCTGCCGTATATATATCTATTGAGATTCGCATTAGGATCAAACTCATCTATGACCCTAAAGGCACCTGTGTTGCTCTTCCTCGCTAGCAGCCTTACTTTTTTTACGTCTGGAATGTTTTTGGGGCTTTCTGAGATGCTACTCCAATTGAGTTTTATGTTACATACATTATCCTCATAGTAGTTTGACGTAGAAACCGAACCGACAGAGGAGTTGTCAATTCCGATTATGGACGAACTATCTGGAAAGCAAAGACTAGAATATGAGGATATAGCGGACTCTTCCCCATCGGTGTACACGTACTGATAGGCAAACTGGAAAGTACTTAACCTAAAGTTGTTTGCATCTATTGAAGTGTCGGTAGAAAAATAAAAAGTTGGAGGCTTAGTGGGTGCCGCCTTAATAGAGTTTAAAGCGTAGTCTAGCTTACTTGAGCTAAGTCCAGAGTACTCACCTGCTATAGCCCTGTCTACATTAATCTTCCTGGGAGCGTTTTTATTGTCAGTGAAGTACAGAATAGTCTGTATGATTCCGTCCTGCTGAAAAGACCCGTTTAATACGTCCGCTTTAACGAATCCATCCTCGTCAAAGTTCAGCCAAGTATTCTTAAACACCAACTGAGTAGCGTTGGTGTTCGTGTTTACTCTGTAGATAGCATCATGGACAAAAGTTTGACCCACAGTAGCTACAAAGAAGTAAATGTACCCAAGCTGCGAGTCAGAAACCTGACCGATTACTTTCACCTCATCATCACCGATACCAAGTGTTGCACCAGTAATGGCCGTTGTCCCCTTTACGTTCTTAAGCACCCCCTCGCTACCATCCCCATCCTCGGATATAGAAACGTTGAGGGCATCCGTCATGGCACCCTCCTTTAGCAGACGCTCGTCCTCGTCGCTGACAAGGAAGCGTGGTATCATCTTATCAATAGGCATCAGAACTTAGGTGCTTGCTTATAGTTCTTTCTAATCGTCTTCAGCGCCTCCTCCTTCGTGAATGACTTAATACGTGCGTTCGCTTTTCTGCGTTCGTTGTAGTACTCCTGCCTAGCACGGGCTTTCTCGTTCGCAGGTACAGAGGCTTTGCGCTCGATAATCTTGTAGTACATGTACGACGTCAGTGCCTCCTCAAGGTATACGTGTACGCTTGGGTTTTTGGAGCGTGCCTCGTCAGCAACGTACTCGATAACAGCCTCACCGATATCCTGGTTTGTCTCCAGCTCTATTCTGTTCTGATCGAGGTTCACGCGGAAGGTACCGTAGTAGTGACCACCACCAATCCCGTAGAGGCCATTTGTAGCCCCGTATACGTAGTTTCTAAAGATGTATGAGTCAAACCCCTGGGTTATATCGTCAGAGGCTGCTGGTGAGCCGCTATTCGTGGCACCCTTAGAATCAATCCTGTCGTATACTCCATCCCCATCACTATCATAGGCTTCGGCGGCGGTCCCTACCTTGTTGCCGCTACCGTCCTCATACGCCTGAGAATAGTTTACGTTCTTGTTCTCACCGAGTACATACACGATGCCGTCGCTACCAACCACCCCTACCTTACTCCAATCAACGAAATCATCTGGGAGCTCTATCGTATTCGTAGCGCTTACGGTTAGCTTCAGCGAACGAATCTTCTTGGACATATCAAACCCCATCTCACGGATACCACGTAGCGCGTGCGTCCTAATCTGTGTATCGGATGCATTACCAGCGTAGTCATCGTCAGCCAATGTGATGATGAAGTCGTTTATAATCTGATCGAGTGGTACAGTGTTTCTAGCCATTAGTAAGTCTCTGCTTGTTTCCTAGCCTGCATCTCCTGACCAGTGTAGTTAACGATATCGTTATCCCTGAGATTCAGCCCGACCATCTTACCGATCTCATACACCAAATCAGAGGTGTAGTGTTCTGGAAGTTCGAAGTCGATAGATGAGGTAACGTTTGGTGGATACGCAACCCTATCCCCAGTAGCGTTTCTCCCCTCTGGAAACTTGTAGTATCGAACCTCTATCTTGTTGATGCTGGTAGGGAATACATGGATGTCATCCGATACCAAGGCCACAGGGAATTCCTCTGTAGGTGCGCTGAGGTTACTGATCAGGATGCGCTCAATCTTCTCCTCATCGTAGCATATCTCGATAGGCTTCTTCGTGGATTGGTTGAGCAGAATACTCCCAGCCGTGGAGATGCTAATAATCCTAGCAACGGGCTTTATAGTGTTATCCGATGTCATATCAAAAACCCCGTTATTCTTCGTTACGGTAGCCTTCGTAGAGAAGATAGATAAATCCTCTTCAATACGCTTGATACGAGACTTGTCACGCATGGGGTTGAATCCCGCCCTTGTAAGCCTTTTAGCGTCCTTCAGTTCGTCGAACAGGCCGTTGAATATGTTTAGCTGAGCTATGGATGCAAACCGATTGAATTCGGTCTCGGTAACAAAGCCCTGCTGGTCCTTGTTAGCCAAGTCACGCAAGGTTTCGTAAACCGTTGCAACGCTAGCTCCGAATGTCTTTGCCATGAAGCAAATATACGAAAAAGAAAAAGCCCCCATTTTGGAGGCTCTTTCACATATATACTAGAAGGTTTATCCCAGCTGACGCTCCAGCTCAGCAACGACAGGGGCAGCTACCTCTGTCATGCAGTAGCGAACGAATACGTCTACTGGTTCTTGGCCCGCAGGGACCGATATAATATGTTTGTTGGTGTCGAACCACTTGATAGCGTCCTTGTCGGCCTTGATAATCTGGTAAGATATAGCCTGCTTAATCATGGACTTCATGGATACGACAGGGTTGTCGAATGACTCGATAAACGTCTTTGGTGATGCTTTAGCTTTGAGGAGCAGGTCGTGCCTTACCTCGGCGATAGGACGGTCGATATCCATCCCGTATGCCAAGGCTACGGCAAGCAGCTCATCCAACTCCTTGGTACGCAGCATGTTGATAGCATCGTTTACGAGGAACTCATTGTCAATGTCTACCTCTACTTTCTTTAGATTGTCCACCAATTCGAACAGACTACCACCGTTGGCCTTGTTCTGTGGGTGAATCTCAAGAAATGCTCTAAGGTTAGGCTGTCGCTCGTTTACAAAGAGTCTCCCCATACGGAAGATAACAGGGGTCTTCACAGACCGATCAGCCTGCTCATCCTTCCAGATAGAGTTCTCGTTCTCACAGTAGCGAATCTCTCGCACCATACCTGACTCTTCGTCGTATACCGTGATGCCGCTCTGCATAAGCATCATAACGGCTCCGCTTCCGTTAGCTTTGTACTCCTGTACCCCGCTAACTTTTTCTTCGCGTCGAATAGCCTTCTTCTTAGGCTGTTGCTTTACCTGTGGTTCAGCTACAGCGGTATCGTTGGATACCATCTTTGGTCGCCCACGCTGGGGCTTTTTAGTTGTTTGATTCATAATGATATTAAATTAAAGTTCGAAAAAAAAATAGTAAAAGAGTAGGGAGCCATTCTCCCCACTCAGTTACCTGTTAGTTTATCATGGGTCTACGAGACGCTAGCGGTAGCTGCGGCAAGAACAACTCCCGCTGGAAGCCCATCATCCTGAAGCTCTAAAAACTTTCCGTCAAGATACATGAGAGAAACGTGTTCGTTTTCTGCGTCAAACAACAAGGTCAACTCAGTTGATCCTTCTGCCGTCACAGTCAATGAAGTTGCATCATTACCCTCGCTATCTGCGTCAAGATTAGTAAGCTTCAAAGTGAATGAAACACCATCTGGAGTTGCTGGCAAATTAGCAGTGTAGGTAGCGCCTGAGCCGCCGTTGACAGTCAAGTTTACAAGCTTAGCGTTTGGACGAATGTCCATACCCTCAGTTACGTTAATCGTTTGAGTGTCCTCGACTGGGTAGAGTTGAAAAAATGATTTCATGTTCTAAGCATTATGAACATCAAGAGAAAGCCCCGAAGGGCCTTCTCTGTCAGTTCAGGTTAATTACTTCAATACAACGTGCTGGTTAGCAGCGCGAGTAACGAGGTTGCACTCAGAACGGTAGTTAAAGATAGCAGTATCCTTACCGTTTGCAGCATTGGTGTATCCGAGGACACCACCACCAGTTACCCAGTGCTCCATCTCACGAGAGTAGTTTCCAGCAGCCTTGTAGTTCATCTGCAAAGCTGGTGCCTTAACACCAGACTTAGCGTCAGCTACCTGAGACATTGGAATCATAGCACCCTTGTGGATGTTGTTCAAACCACCCAAGGTTGGGTCATTCAGCAACTTCCAGTCATGCTTGTGGAAAGTGTACCCACCACGAGTAAATGACTTAAAGCCGAGCTTCACAGCCAAATCAGCGTCGTTGTTAAACGCACCGAACTGACCAGCCAAACCAGCAGTCACCTGCGTAGCAATACCGTTAGCAAGCATATCGTCGATATCCAAAGATGTAGCTCTGTTTACGTACATAGCGTACTCAGCAGGAGCGCCTTCTTTGTCGAGTTCGAGGATGATAGAGTCAATGTCGCTCATAGAAGCGAAAGAACCCTGAGCGCCGCCAGAAACGGTAGCGACAATACCTCTACGTTCAACAGCCTGAAAGTAACCCTCAGAACCTGGGATAGATCCAGAAGCGTCTCCATCAGCAGCAGTTTCAATACCGCCAAGCGCAATAGATTGATTGTTAGCAGCAGCAGCACTTGTAGCGTCAAGCTGAGAATACAACAACATCATCTCACGCTGATTCATGAATCGCTTACGAGCATCCATCTCGTTCTTCAAGTACCACAAGTACTGACCGTTTACGTTCAACCAACCGATGTTAGTAGCCTGAGAACCATTTACTTCGTACATCTCCTTGGTGATGATGTATGGGTTTCTCATTCTAGTCAGTCCAGTCTGATAGAACTTACTTGGTTGATCCGTTCCCTGAGCGTACACATTGCCAATGATTGCAGCGGTGCCCGTTAAGCCAGCACCGAGAGCCTCGCCGTCGAGACGAACTACATCAAGAGTGCCAGAAGCAACCTTAATTACAACCACTCTTTCTCCAGTAGCCAGCAACAATACGTCGTTTACACGGCATGGAGTACCAGTAACGGTCAAAGTGGCGTTGGCTGGTGTACCAGAAACAGCAGCAGCTGAACCAGTGTATGCGACAGTCTTGTGCAAACGACCCTCTTCGTACCACTCAACCTCGTCAGAAGTTCCAGCGTTCTTTTTAGCACCTGTGAGCTCCAAGAAGCCAGTGATACCTTGATCGCCATAGGTAGCTACGTACAAGTCCTGTACGTCTGGTTTTGTTGGGTCTAACAAAGTTGCCAAAGAAGTGTAGTTCTCTGGGCCTGTTTGTAGACCTCCGTTTGACGGGTTAGCGTTAGACACCACCCTATTTGTTTGACCTGAAATAGCCATAATTTCTTATTTTTTAAAAGTTTAGATAAATCCGAACCCTCCTTTATTTACACCAAGCGCTTCTCTTAATTGTTGCGCCAGTGGGTCGGGTCCTGTTGGTGCGTTTCCTTGATTAGGAGACGTAGGGGTTGCGTTAGCCGCGTTCTGCACCACCGTTCTCTGCGCATCCGCCATCCCCTGTCTGTAAACAGACTGAACGATTTTGTCTACGTTGTCAATAACGGCTCTGTGCATATTCAGCATGTCGTAATCCCAACTGCCATCCTCACGCACGTAAGAATCAAAAAACTCGTCAAGGCGAGCGTTTTTCTCAGCGAGTTGACCCTTGTAGTTTTCATCCATGCCGAAGGTGAAGGTGCTGCCATTACCGAGGTCAAATTCAACCCCATCCATAGCGTCCAGCTCCTGCCGCATGCTCGAAACCCAGTTGTCATCAATTAATGAAGTCTGTTCTTCGGATGCCTGGCGTTCTGGGGTTCGATAACGCAATCGCATTTCATCAATACCCTTACGCGCTTTCTCCGCGTCAATCTTCATTTGCAGTTGCGAAAGTCGAACCTCGTCTTCTGAGTTGAGATCTGGGTCGAGCTTATACTTGCTAGAGACCAACAAACCGATTTCTTCTTGGGATAGGTTTGGGTAGTCAGATGCCATCTGCACCTGAATAGCAGTCATATCATCCATTTCGGAAGGATTTAACTGCTGGTAAATAAACCAGTCCTGCGGGTCGCGCCCTGTCTCTTCGACAAAGCTTGCGATCGCTGAGATTCGTTCGTCGAGCTCTCTTTGCTCCTGCTGTTGCGCCTGAAGGTCATCTAAAGAGCTAATGCTTCTCCCAAGCCTTTCGCTAAGGAATTCGAGCACTGCTCCCTCAATCTCTTCTGGTGCGTATTGTGGCTGGGCCTCTTGCTGATCAGGCTGAGGCTCCTCCATAATTTCTTGTTGTGTTTGCTCAACCTCTGGGGAAGCCTGCTGTCTAGGCTGTTCCTGGGGTTGCTGCATAGCGGCTACCTCCTCATCACTCAACATAGTGAATGACGGGGTAGACGTTTCTTGTTGTTCGGCTACGGGAGCCTGTTGCTCCATCTCAGCCGCTTGTGTGGTTTGTTCTTCCATTAAATTAAAATTGTATGCTTATTATGCTACGTATGCAATAACTTTACCTACAGCACTGTCAATGCCAGATATTCTTAGCTTAGTCCATCTGCCAAAAACGATAACACCAGCTTTAAAACCAACGGTGTTTGGCACATTTGGGAATCCTATGCCGCTATGAGTTGGGACGCCATTGGCATTTACAGCAAAATTATTCTCAGTTTCAGTTAAGTTACCCGAAGAGCCTTGTATCGCGGTGTTGTCAGCTAAAATCTGAATTGCTACAACCTTGTAGTCCTGAGAGGAAAGGTCCAGAAAACCATCATTAACATCGCTTTGCAGGTATACACCCCCTAACTGTCCAAAGTTAGCTAGGTTAGAATCCCCTTCCCTTATAAGATTTGACATGTCTTGTTGTTTTTATGCAAATATATAACTTATTGATTTAAGAGCGTTTCCAGCGGCTTACACGCCCTTTCTCTTTACTTTAGGCATGGTTAACCAGTTTAAACTTCGCTTCTTTAACGGCCCCAGGGTGAGGCTTATAATCCCCTTTCATAAGGAAGTACCGTCCTCTCTCCTCCATCCAGTGAAAACCAGCAGGGGCAGGAACAGACTTGGTAGCTGTGCTAATCTTGAGCTTACCACCCTTGTTGTATTTTACTGCGTTCATATTATCTAAAGTCTGTATGTGATACTCTGATAGAATCGAAGTAGGCTTTACTTCCAACGCCGAATCCGATCATCTCAATGATTAGTAAAGTAGCGCCCGTAGTGTGGTCCAAATCTCCGCTAATCGTAATCCATGTGTCATAAATTTGACTGTGTGAAGAAAAATAACTATCGAATGAACCAGATGCACCATATATAATTTTGTCAAGCCCTGTAAAATTACCAGCAGTGGGTACTGAATAGGTTATCTCATAGTATATAGTAGATCCACTTTCGTAGTCTGGAAGCGTACTTAAATCAAAGAAAAACGAGGTATCAAAGCTATTGCTGGTTGATGTTATTTCGTAAATACCTGTCTTCTGGACGTCATTAGAAGGTGTGTGAGAGGCTATCCATTGATCGCTAGAGGCGTAATTATTAACCCATGACTCTATACTGGAATCAAAACTCCATGTCTTATCAAGCCCTACTGGAGGCGGTGAACCAGCTGATCCAGCCGTATCATTTACCATCAACTGAAGTGCCACCCTATCTCCATTAGTATATGAAAAAGTATTTCCAATCCAAGAAGCGTTCTCTGTGGTTGTGTCAGCGGCATCGATATCCTTATATGCCCAAGCGGTAGCTATCTCATCTGCACTTGGGAAACCTCCAGCAGAGGCCGTTTTGATAGCCCCACCCCAACCAGTCCCGCTGACAGACCAACCTGTAGCAAAACCAGTATCGGCAGCTGCAAATGAAAGCGCGATAGGCGTGGAGCTTCCAGACTTAGCTATAGCTGCTGCTGTAACAGAGTCTGAGTCTGTGGCTGCCTGCGGAGTAGAAGATTGAACAATGGTTCCAGATGTCGCAGCATTCTTCACTCTATGGCAGTACCAGATACATTCAGATATGTCCCCCTGAGTATTCGCTATCTCGAACTGAACGCTACCAGACGAGTCAGTCTCTGTGCCGTCCGCCACCTTGTAGTAAACGCTACCCCCCAGGTCTGTATCTGGTGTTGTTGAGATATCTAACAGCTTAGTCCAACCAGCTGGGGTCGCCCCTGGAGAGGAATCACCGTAAGTTCTGGCGTCATAAAGTATCGTAACCAACAAAAGGTCATCAGCATCAACCCTAACTCCGTAGGTATACGCAGAGCTAGGAACTAGGTTTACATTAAACTGAAATGGATTCGTAGACGCGGGTGAGTTATTAGCTACGCCTGAAGAATAATCAGCTATGTAAGGATTTGTTTTAGGATCAGAAATAGGTATGTTTTGCGCTCTGAACAATATGTTCATGTAATCCTGAATCTCCTGCTCTTGAGCGTATCTGTCATCCTCATAGTAGATAGCAGCTAAAAGCTTACCGTCAAGATTGTATCCCTCTGCTCCACCAAGCTGCTTAAACTTCATCCCATTAGGGGAAGCCTGAGTAGGGGTATCGTCAATCTTGTTTATGTCGACCTCATTCTCGTTAAACACCAATCTTTTAGGGTCGCTACCGAGGTATAGACCAACTACATTGACATTCGTGTCTTTACCAAAAAGAGAGCCGACGTATGGGACTATACTCCCATCTATACTTACGTTTGTGCTAAATACTCCTACACCATCCTGAAACGACTCGTTATTAAATGCTGGAAAATCATTCTTAGCAAATACGCTTACGCCTTGGGTGGGTGTTCCACCAGTCAGTCCAGATATATCGGATCCAGCGCTTTCGTTCTGATAAACAAGTACAACGGACTTAGCCGTAAATGGCGTGTTTATGTTGAGAAAGCTGTCAGTCTGGCCCGTCCTAGTAACGCAGTTAAGGCCACATATACCGTCATCACCAGCCACCTCCAAGGAAGATGTGGCAGAGTCGTAAACCTTGGGCATGTTGAGCACGCTATTCGGGGTAGCGTATATGTTATCGTACTGAACAGACTGAGAGTACAGTTTGTAAAGAAAGGCGTCGTGATGGCCTAAATTGGCTGGATCTGAATATGACGGATTCCCAACGAGCTCACCAAAAGTCGTGACGTTTGTTATCTGTTGACTATTATGTCTTCTGATAACGTTAGATACAGGAGAGTTAAAATCTATATACCCAGAGTTGTTGGCGTAAACATCGGCATTTACAACGCCTCCATCCGCATCAGTAACCTCTACGTTTATTAAACGGACAGGGTTTTCAGCAAGAAGACCAGCAAAAGAAAACATTCCAAATATCGCCTTAGCCCCCTGAAACAGATTATAAAACGATTGAGGGGAGAACTTTTTTAGTTTCTCCTGGAGTGATGGTATATCCTCAGACAGGATCTGATTCGTCTTGTGCCTTCTTACGTGAATTCCAGTATTTTCATAGAAAAGGGCTGTATGAAATAAACCAAGGTTTTCTATAGAGAAAGAAGGGGGGTCAGACAAAACCCCGTTTGTAACGTCAACCTCCAGAGTAACAAGTTGCCCCTGATCCTCTGGCATCGTGATATTCTGTGTCGTATAATCCGAATAGTAGTCCTCGTTAACAAGGACAAGCGTGCTGCCCGAACCTATTGCTTCGTCAACATAAAGACCAGTAACCTTAGCGTATAGCGCATTATCATCCTGTCTAAAGAAATACTTAGTAGTGGATGAGCTGTCAAACTGAGCTCTGTAGTGAGCCGTAAACGACTGAACCATAGCATTAGACGAAAGCTTTCTGTTGTCGTCCATATTTACAGCCAAACCCCAATCTGTATTATACACAGATCCGTTTAAGCACAATATAGGGGCTGTAGCGACCTGAGCCGTAAGGTTGTTGGTGTTAGAGCTCTGATCGTAAAAAACAGTCACCAAGGCGGTTACAAGTGGATTGGCTTCCTCAAAAACTGGATCGTTAGCATACAGATTTTGACATAGAAACCCTCCAAGAAACTCCGACTGAGAAGAACCAGATAGAATCTCGATAGGCGAATCAAGAGACACCTTACCATATTGGTCTGGGTATACGAGAGCCTCGGCTTCTTGGTCTCCCGTCCTTAGTACCTTAATGATAGCTCCAGAGTACGCTCTATTAAGCAATTTTAGGCTATAACCGCCAAGGCAGTCGTTATCGTAAAGTTCTAGAGGCTGTTGATTCATATTTAATACTTGTTATACCTTGGTAACAATCTTATTGTTTGACCGCTGAGATCTTCTTCAGGAGTCTCTACTGGAGATCCTTGCGGAGAAACCTCAGCGCCACTAAATGTACTTCCGTTTAGCAGTGTTATGTCGTAATCCCCATCGGCTCTAGAACCATTGACAACATTAGCGACTAGCTTCAGGGTTTGTTTAACTTCATATGAGGCGCCGCCCCCCTGCATATTGAAATCCTTGGAGAAAACCCAATTATATGTATCTACGTCTCCAACACTGGTTACAGTCGGGGTAGCATCCGTACTGTAATTTACTCCGTCGAGCTGAATTTTCAGGTCAAGTGCAATATTAAAATCATAAGGGTACAGCGACTTATCTATAGACAGACTTAAGTCTCCAGATATCTGAGTCTGTTGATCAGAGCTGTTTATGTAGACAAAAACACTATTTTCATTGAGGGCACCAGACCTGTCGTCAAACTCTAAATCATGGACAAAGTTCTTGGTGCTAATAGAGAGATCGGATGTTCTGGAGGAGTCAAACTCCCACAAGAAGATATTATTGCCAGAAAGTGGCGGAGTATATCCAGATTTGGTACTCGTGCTCATCACGGCTCCACTGGGAGCAGGTATTGAATCCATTATCAAAGAACTTGAATCATAACCTACTGGTATTGAAGGTGAATTAAATGTAGGGACAATCACTTGAGTAAATGTTTTATTCCCTTGTATTGACGCGGTGTACGTTCTTTTATTAGACCCAAATGATATCTGATTTATTTTAAATATCTGGGCTTTATGTTTATCATCTGCATAACTTCCAACGCCGTCGTAAGAAAGGTCAGAAACTTTAGCTGTGCCGCTAATCCCAAAGTTTGTTTTTTCCTGATTCGTAGTATAAACAGGAACATCAGATACGTCAAACTTAAACGTATGTATTGCAAAGTAAGTTGGCGTTCCAGCTATTGTAAACTGCTGGGTTACACTGTTTACAACGGTAGACTCTAAAGCGTTATTAAGGTTAGTTACAGTCAGGGCTAGCAGCAAATCCTCTACAGCAGATGAATTTCTAAGCCCGATAACGTTAATTTTGGCTTTTATTACCTCGCCATTAAGTTTGTCGTACCAAGGGTCTGGGGGCTTTACAGTTGAGGCAAAAATAACCTTAACTACGATCTGCCTGTTTAGAACCGATACAGACGGTATCGTTTGGGTATTTCCATCATTAATTATAGCCAGGGCAGAATTCTGCCCAGTCGGAACGATGTTGTTCGTGTAATCCGCTTTACCTTTTATGGATTCAGAGTACACATATCTGTCGATAGCGGTTTCAACGAGTCGGTTAGGTTCTAAAACATCTCCAAAAGCGCTTAACACGTTAAAATTAATCCCGTTTGGGATAAGGGTATCTTCACTATACACGTTGATAGGAGTCTGAGGAACCGACATAAGTGCCTGTGGAGCGTCCAAAACATTACCTCTGTGTATAGCTAAAACAAGATAGTTTAAATACTCATCAGTTTCGGGATTTGTGGCGTGAATTAAACTCCCTATACTCTCTCCAGTTACTACCTGTATAGTCCATCCTGATGAATTGGTTAAGCCGCTAAGATACCCGACAGCAGGATCTATCTGTTTTTTTAGAAGAAAAAAATCATTCGGGCTTGTGCCTAATTGAAAAGCAATGCAGATATAAGGGTCTTCTGAAAAGTTATTACTAGCGTTTGATATGTCAGATATTACTGCAAAAACATTAGGGGTAGTAAGGCCATAGTTTCCAAAAAAATTAGCGATCATGTAGTTCTCTACGGCAATCGACAGGACATCGTTGTTTGGAAAAAGGGCACCATTAACATACCCATTAAGGTTAAATTCAGCCTCGGCTGGGATTATTTCCCAGTCTGTATATGTCGGTACATATTGCGCTTCCCCAACCTCAGTCTGCAAGTCTGAAAAGGTGGTATTGGCATCGTATGACCCAGCACTTAAGTGTAAAAAAGAATCAGGGCCGACCTCGTATGCTGTGTCGCTAGACATAGCGTATATGATGGAGCCATCAGACTCACCTGGTTCACCTAGATTATAAACCGTATCCTCTACCACAACCTCAGACGAAACAAGCGTTCCAGTCCTGTTGCTTATAGATCTTGCTAATCCTAACATGCGTGTATAGCGTTTATGAGCCCTTCACCCATTTCTTTGAGCTGGACTTAGTTTTACTGGGGGACCATTTAATTTTGTTAGACCACCAGGCAGCGCTGGTCTTTCCCTTGGCTATGTTCTTCCTGTGCCTGCTCTTAAACGCCTCACGCTGACCAGCGGTTTGGTTAGTCTTTACCCCAGCCTGACCGAAGCGAATAATCTTGATCCTGCCGTTATCACGGACGGCTACTACATGGGACTTCCCACCACTCGTAGAACGCTTGGGTTTGTTGAGCCCAGAAAGCCCGTATCTCTTTAGCTTATTCTTTTCAGCATCAGTCATACAGCAAAGATAGTAAAAACAAAAAGACCCCTTTCGGGGTCTTTCTGACTCGAAGAACCACTGTTCATCAGTAGATTGAATAGAAGGTGTTTATGTTGTCCTCGATGCCTGAAATATCGCCCTGCTCGTCGTCAAAAATTATAAATTCATAAGCCTCTTCAGGACCCCAATTGGTGATGTTTAATCGATTGAAAACAATTGAGTTCGCTGGTATTGAGCCAGTTGTGGCTAAACCTGTAACGTCTACACTTCCATTCATTCGCAAAACTCCGTTTCCGTTTTTTGTTGAAGCGGTCGTTAAATTAATTATTGAATTATTGACGTTTGTTGTCCCTGTTAGTGTCACTCCACCACTTATAAGACGCATTTTATCACTTTGAATGTTGTAATCAAAACCCGTCCCATTCAAAAATCTCCTATCAGTCGACGCTTTCCAAACACAAGCAATGGTATACGGGTTGGCAATAGAAGAGCCTATTGGATATTGGGAAACAGTCATATTGATAAACACTTTACCATTAGCATTCAAGTTTATCGTTCCTGCGTTTACAATAATTCCCCTGTCATTATCCACGGATGTTGCTAAATCCAAACCGTTTCCGCTTTGGTCGTACCACTTCGAAACTCGCCCCGTATTCGAACCGCAATGCGCAGCAAGTGCAACCGTATCCAACTCGCCGAATACGTTGAACCCGATGTCCGCATAACTCGAGCCGTTGTAAACTTCTACCGCTGAACCAACATAGCTAGAGTCCAAAAGCCGCAAGGAATAAGCAGCCGCCGCCCCTGAATACGTGTCGAGAAGTGGCGTGTTTTGGGTAAAGTAGTCGCCTATGTTGGATTCGATGGAGGTGCGGACGCTGGATTTGTTAGTTGTGTACAAGATAAATTCTTGAAACAATCCGTTTAACATATAGCTGTTGCCAACCCTTCCACCTAAATAGCTATTCGATAGAGTAACGGTACTACTTCCGAATATTGACGAAAGCGTTTGCTTTCCCGCAAATGCGGCATATACATCCCCGCGATTTGCAAGCGTTACAGAAGTACCCGACGCATAATAAGAAGTTGATGATACGCCAAAAATTATGCTCGTGTTCGTATCATTTTCTTCTGCAACAGGTACAAATAACTGTGGGCTTTCGCTGGTTTGCACCATCCATTGGTTAGCAGCCCCCGAACCAATATAGTTACCTGTGTAAAAATATGAAAGGGAATCCGCGTTTGTAATGCTAAGGCCGAGTTGAAATTTATCATTACTCCCGTCGAAATCCAACGCCAATTTACCGTTCTCCTTCACCAACGCCCCGCCTGTGTAAATCGTCGGCTCGTCTCCGCTTTGCGCCGTCGCGTCGTTCCCGTTTCCTGATTGGTCAAGCCATTGATAGACCGTGCAAGTCGTGCCTGTACAGAAAGTTTCTATAGCAGTTTCGTCTATATCCCCGTTAGCGTCAAACCCGATGGTTGTGGTAGTCGAGTCAGAAGCCCTGCGGATTACCATGCAGTCTGTCTGGTCTCTACGAAGTTGTCTAGTTGAGTATGCTGCCTCTGCACCCTCACCAAACTGCTCATCAAGAAGTTTAGCACTTTGGAAGTACGCGGAGATATTGCCTTCGATGTCGGTGCGGTTAGCAGATTTGTCGGCGTCGTATATAATTACTTCCTGAAATCTTCCCGCTTGAAAATCGCCATAATCTCGGGCCAAACTTTCTACTCTCATAACACCGTAACCGTTGCCCAAATTGGTCACCGTGCCGCCATTGGACGCAACATCGTAATTATCGTTGGTGGGGTTTAAACGGAAATAACCTAACTGTTGTCCTATAACTTGTGGCGCTCCAAGGTCATGATATCCGCTTCGATAGAATCCAATCCCGCCACCTGTTGACGTGCCCCCATAATATATATTACCGCCTGCATTAGTGGATGAAAATAGAAGGTAGTTAATCGCGGCTAATGTGTGTGTGCTTGCTATTGAAAAAATAGTTTTAGCACTTAAAACTTCTGTGTCCAGATTTAAGACGCTTGGGTCTGTTGTCGCAAAATCTAAAGCCAAACGACCCCCTTCTTTTACTAATGCTCCGCCTGTGTAAATAATAGGTTCTTTTCCACTTGGTGCGGTCGCGTCGTTTCCATTTCCTGACTGGTCTCGCCAAACTTGAACGGTACACGTAGTGCCACTGCAAAAGGTCTCGATAGCTGATTCGTCAATCTCCTCACCTACGAATCCAATGCTTTGCGTTGTGCCGTCAGCTCTACGGATGGTCATACAATCGCCCGAGTAATTCCCGTTCAGACGACGTGTAGAGTATGCTGCCTCCGCCCCACTCCCGTATGACTCGTTTAGCAACCCTGTGAACGAAGGGGCCTGAACCACCTCCTCCCAGGTAATCTTAAGAGAGATCGGGGAGGTACCACCTGTACGCTCGTTTAAATACGCAAGAAGCGCTGTCTTCGCATCGTTATACGACGTGTTATCCGCTATAGCCGTAAACTGTGTCCAGTCAGCAGAAGTATCTGGGTCTGCCTTAGCTTTCTCTGAGTAGTATAGCTTTCGTTGGATGTCATACCCAGCGGTAGGGGTGTCGCTCTGTGCGCTCTCGTGCAAACCGTCACCGTCGGCCCTTGCTGTGTAATAGAGCTCCACGGTTTCGGTAGCCCCAGTTAAGAAAGTCTGAGCGTCTGTAGCGTATCTCTGGTGGTAATAAGTAGCTGGGACAGAGGGTATAGAAAGCGCTTGGGCAGTCCACTGACTACCGTTATACTTTAGAATTGCACCTGAAGCTGGGTTTGTTGGAATATTTACGTCAGTAAGGTCGTTCAAAACAGACGCCCCAGCATCCCCTGTAGTCCAGAAATTGTTACTGAAAATGAGAGCATCCCCTTCAGCTGGAGCACCTACAATCTTAACGTCAGTAAGGTCGTTTATAGATACTTCTACATTCCCGTTAGCGTCTGGTTCTTCACCATTAATCGTCTTTACAGCCCCAGCATCACCAGCCACGAAGCTACCATTCTCGTATACAATAGTCTGTCCGTTTGTAATGCCTGTAGTATCTACGTCGTTTAGCTCGTTTAATGAGAGCGAAACGGAGGACAGGGCAGAGACCCCAGGGGAGACCCTAATTACATTTCTAGTAGAACTGCTGGAAACAGTTACCTTGATGACGTCATTCTCTATTACAGCCATAGTTATTAGATACCAGCCCGCTCCGAGGCTTTTTTACAATGATTCCTATCGATTGAATCCAACAGATTAGTCAACCACACACCGAGGTTAGACAGGGTTTTCTCACGCTGGTTAGCACCAAGCACAGCAGAAACAGAGTGCGTACCGAATGGCACACCACCACGCTTAATTAGAAGCCTAACAAGGAACTTTGAGGCGATAACCGACACAACCTTAGACAAGCCTCTAAATAACTCGTATATGGACGCCCAGATAGTTCTGATGGTAGTTCTGAGTACGTAATAAATAGATTCGATAATAGAATACACAAAACCCACAGGGATTGCGATAACCGCCACAGCAATCAAGAAGAGTATCTTAATAACCTTCTCTATCATAACTCAGGTTCTTCTGGAAACCATCCGTTATCCACCATATGCTGGTGGTCACGAATAGTCGTTGTCGATGGTACGATATGTCCAAACGGGAACTTACTGTTCGTATGGACGTATGCAGACAGGGCGTATCGCTCCTCATTCGTCAGATCAGGGAAGCACGCCACAAGCTTCTCTAGGTTTGCCGCTTCGTGGACGTGGATTAGGTAATCCGTATCGACCTGAAGAGCATATTGTGTCTCATCTGGATGAGATACAATCCCAAAGACGGTTGACGCCTTTTCGCCTTCTGCCTGAATGAGAACGGGACGCGAGATGTTGTATAGTTCTCGCGTGATTTGCTTTGCCCGTGCTTCGCTTGTCTGCGTGGGGGTTGGAAGTACGATGATATATTGCATTAGTAGATGGAATAATAACTATTCACGTCGGAATGTATGGTTGTTATGTTGGTGTCGTCGTAAGCTGACCATAAAATTACTTCTTGAACATACCCCTGCATTATACCACTTGGATTGCTGTCCACGTACCCAATTCTAAACTCTTGAGTTGTCCCGCCAAAAGAAACCGTATCTGTATTTATAGTGCTTGAACCGTTGGCATATAACTTTTGAGATGTAGAATTTAAAGCAGCACTAAAAACCACTTGTTGCGAATTTGGGCTAACTGCAACGTTTTGAGATAATGTGGTTGCTCCCAACCAAAGCGTCGTATTTCCTGGTCGGGCCTGAAGGGTGAAAGTTGCTAAAGTCTTTGACCCAATGATAAAACAATAATATGGAATATTGGAAAACACTGACGTAAATGTCACGGGATTTTGTACGATAGAGGTTGTTGTTTTAAGATAATCATCAATGCCATCAAAATATAAAGATGGCTTCTCATTTCCTGCGCTACCCCTTGTAACAACGCCCGTCGTCGCGTCGTAAATCTTCGGCATCGCTGAAGTTCCTACTGTATCAAGCGTGATGCTGTTTCCCGATTGGTCGTACCAGTAACGAATGAACCCATTGTTTGACCCACAGTGGGCAGCCAAGGCTACCGTGTCAAGCTCTCCAAAAACATTGGGGTAGATGTCAGCGTAACTCGTGCCGTTCCATACGTTTATCAAAGCCCCCGTATACGTCGAGTCCAAAAGCCGCAAGGAATAAGCAGCCGCCGCGCCTGAGTACGTGTCGAGGAGTGGCGTGTTTTGGGTGAAGTAGTCGCCTATGTTGGATTCGATGGAGGTGCGTTCATTCGTTCGGTCGTCTGTATAAAGAACAATCTCTTGCATCTTCCCATCCCAAGAACGATTGCCGTTGTTTCTGTCTTGTGATAATCTTCCTACTACCCCGTTCGCGTCCACGTGAATCATACTGTAGAGCGTTCGTTTTTGCGGTCTTACAACGTTGCCATATGTCGCAAGAGTACCGTCCAATCGGTTACTGCCTTGATTGGAATCAAGTGGAGCATACAAAATTTGCGAGGGGTTACTTAAACCACCGTGATAAAAAGCTCCTGATGAATCTCCAAGTAAAAAACTAAGACCTGTGTAGCTGCTGCCAGTGTAATTTAAAAAAACAGATTTTACGGTTGTTAACCGTGTGTCCATATCTAAGTTTTTGCCCCACGTCCATAAACAAGCCACCTTGCCGTCTTGCTTCACTAACTCTCCCCCCGTGTAAATTGTGGGTTCAACTCCCGTACTCGGTGCCGTCGCATCGTTCCCGTTTCCGCTTTGGTCCCGCCATTGATACACCGTGCAGGTAGTACCCGTGCAAAACGTTTCTATCGCGCTCTCGTCGATGTTGCCTGAACCGTCGAACCCTATGGTTTGAGTCGTCGAATCCGATGCCCTGCGAATAACCATGCAGTCTGTCGCCGCGTTTCGAAGTTGCCGCGTTGAGTACGCCGCTTCCGCGCCGCTGCCATAGGATTGGTCAAGCAAGTACGCCGTTTGGCTCACCTCCTCCCACGTCATTTTTAAACTAATCGGAACCGTCCCGCCCGTGCGTTCCTTCAGGTAAGCAAGTAAAGCCGCCTTCGCGTTGTTGAATGTCGTATTGTCGGCGATGGCTGTGAACTGCGTCCAATCGGCTGACGTGTCGGGATTGGCCTGCGCTTTCTCAGCGTACCACAACTTTCGCCGAATATCGTAGCCGCTGGTAGGCGTGTCGCTCGATGCACTTTCTGCCAATCCATTACCATCACCCTGAGCAAAGAAGTAAAGCTCTACGGTCTCTGTAGCTCCTGATCGTAGCGTCTCTGCTTCGGTAGCGTAGCGCTGATGGAACTGAACGTCCACAGCGATATCATCCCACGTAACGTCATAATCGGTGTTACTGGCTTTTACAAGCGCCTGACCAGTAGTTCCACCAGACGGTAAGGCCTCTAAGTCTTCGTTCAGCCATTTACCGCTAGCAGAGTCATAGCGAATAATCTGATCGTCCTGAAGGTTTGTTATGTTCGTATCCGCAAGTCCGCTAATCCCAGGCGTAGGAGGCGGGGACGGGATTGTAATAACTACGTCTCCTTCTTGACCATTTACGCTCTTTACACCACCAGGTACCCATTTCTGAGTGTTAGCGTCATACACAAGTGAGTCACCCCCCTGTGGGTTTGGTATATTCGTGTCGCTCAAATCTGCAAGCGTCGTAGCCACGGCCTCCATAGCGAAAGTGCCGTCTGCCTGCTGCGTAAGTACATACCCGTCAGCCCCATGCTGCGTATTAACGTCAATAAGCTCGTTTAAATACAGCTGCACGCTAGAAAGCGCAGATACCCCAGGCGACACCTTGATCACATTGTTAGATGGGGTTGTTATCTGAATCTTTACGCGGGCCATTAGGCTGTAATCGTAATGTCTTCGTTAATCTGGAAAGTACCGTACAGGATGGTTTCTACGATATCTGGATTTGCACTGGTGTCTACCTGCTGTATGTCGTATACGTAAAGACCAGCAGCAACCCCCATGTCATCGGCTGAGCAAGTGAACACAACCTCCCCAGAAGCACCACCAGTTATTAAATCAACCTGAATAGCACCATCAGTAGGGGTTGTAATTCCAGTAGACATTATTCGGTTCGTTGCAAGTGTGTTATCTGTATCTGCTGTTCGAACGTCCATATTGAAACTCCACCCGCTAGACAAGTTAACAGCAGTTCCGTTCTCATCGCTGATCTGTAGTTTCAAGGCAAACGTATCGTTCTTTCTGCAAACGATATCTACTCTCTGGGATTGGTCTAAATTAAGTTTGTTAGCCATCTTATTGTCCTAATATCTGTGATGTAATATCTCCTGATTCTTCTGGTAGCTCCCCTCGATCCCCCTGTCTCTGTGAGATGAGTTTGCTCTGCTCTGTAGCTTGTTTCTTCACACGCTCGTCCTTCCTGTCTTCCTTAAGAACCTCAAGCTTTTCTTTAAAGTTCTTGTCGTCTTCTTTAAAGCCAAGCGTAGCCTGCGCTTTAATCATCTCAATCTCTTTTCTAAACTGATGCTTCACCTCCTCAAGCTGGGCTTCAAGTTGCATCTTGAGCTGCATCTCCTGAGCGTTTAGCTGAGCCTGCATCTGCATCTCTTGCTGCTTGGCCTGAGACGTAGCCTGAGCCGAGGCCTGCTGAATCTGAGCCTGCTGCTGCGAGTTCTGCATAGCGATCTGCTGGTTCATAGCGATACGCTTTTTCCTGCGAACAATTAACAGCCTTTCTGCCTGGTTGATGTCTTTGAGCTGACGTACCGCAATAGCATCCTCTAGGTCGATCTCTTTCTGAGATAGCGCTATCTGGATATTCTGCTCCAGGTACTGACGCTCCGCCTCCTCCATCTCCTTCACTACGCGCACACCGAAGTTGTACATAGCCAGGTTTCTAAATGAGCTAAGCACACTCATATTCTCTTTCCCGATAGCATTCTCGTAGATGCGGTACAGAATAGAGTCTGGATGGATTACCTGTATACACTTCACGATATCGCTACATACCTTCTTGTAAAGTACCATAGACGAATTCGTGATGTCGTAGATAGCGTTATTTGCCGCAGCCAGAGCCTGCTGTCTAACCCCGACCAAAGCATCCGTCTTGGGTGACGAAGCATCCATAACCTCGTTAATCCCCGTAGCGTCACGAATCATTCTCAGGTAGTGGTTGTACAGCCCGATAAGTTCGTTGATATTTCGGATGCTATTGCCGATCTCTCTGATTGGCGGATTCTGGAAACCACCCTCTGGGTTCTTGCTTCTATAGTAGAAGACACCCGTCTGCTCGTAGATATCATGCAGATCCAGCGGCTGCAATTCCCCACCTTTTCCGAGCTGTACGTTCTCCAACCCCTCGATATCGATGATGATACCGTCTGGTTTTGCTTTGGCAACCGCCTGCTGAATCTTAAGGTGCGTAAGCTGCAACTGGTCGGCAAAGCCGATACAGCTGTCCACCATAGACTTAGGCATCATATCCAGGATGTTCGTAGCGCACGCCGAGTACGAAAGATTCGTTCTGGAGATATCGTGGATATTCTTAGGTATGTTGTGCTTCTTCCCGTAGTTAAACAAGAAGTCCGTACCGAGGATATAGCTACCACCATACAGGGTAGCGTTCTCCATCTTCATGACGTCTCTGTTGAATACAGAGTTTTGTGGAGCCTTGTAGTTCTCTCCTTTAGAATAGAAACCGATATTTCCGTAGCGGCTTTCTTTCGATTCGTAATACTCGCAATCCACAGACATGAACTCGAAGTCAAGCACCTCGATCATGTACTCGTCATACCCGAACTTAGTCACGCTATTCACCCTGTCGTATGAGGACTGGTTGAGTTTTGCTATGTCATACCCGTATTTCTTCTGGGCGTCCTGGGCGATCTTCTTATACTGCTCCTCTGTAAACTGATCCCCAGCCATACGCTTAAGCTCGTGTAGAGGGATATATCGAACATTGCCAGCATATACAAGGTCACTAAAGTTAGGGTCCTCAGTAAAGCTATGGACAAAGTTGATAGGGTCGATATAATCTGTTTTAATACCATAGCTAGGGTCGTTCGTGCGCTTGACAACCGCCATACCGAGCACGGCTAGGTCATTTACGCAGCGACGAAGCGTGGTATCGTTGAAGTCATTCCACTCAAGTGTAAGATTAGTGGCGATCTGAGCAGCAATCTCAGAGGACGACTTGATATTGTTGCCGATAAATATCTCGGCCTCCTCCAGCGTTTCTGGGATATCCTTCGTCTTCATCCCTACGCTTACCCCTGTCTTTTCCTCGATCTTAGCCAGCTCCTGCTTAGCGGCAATCATCATCTCTAGCTTGCGGCGCTCTTTATCCTTCTCGGAAGAAGAGAGCGGGTCGATAGCCTCTAGATTTGGGTATGGGGAGAGCGAAAGAATCTTGTTTACTACGATCCTTACGAACTTAGGTAGGATAGGTACTGGGGTGAAGTCCAGGTTGAGCATGCTCCCGTCACCGTTATTCGGGTCCAGGGAGGTGAGCAACGACTTGTATATCGCCGTGTCCTGCGTACCGTTTGCGTATCTACGGTTTCTCTCGAATATCTTTCTTCGATTCCCGTAAACAGAATCCTGCTTATCTATCTTCCCCCACTGCTGATATATAGCCTTAGCATATTTCAGCCCATAGTCCAGCCCTCCCTTTATGTCGGAGGTAGCCAATGGATCTGGAAAGCTAGAAGAATTATTATTATTTTTGTACATCTGCAATGAGTGGAGTTATTTTAACTCAATGCAAATATAGTAAAACTACAAGTGCCAGGCTTTTGGCGTGTAGGTCCTGATAAATTTCTTGTCTGAGAAGTTCGCTTTTGGTTTTTCTTTCTTCTCTTTTTGGGCTGCGAGAAGGGCCAATCCAGAACTAATCGTAAGGTCAAACTTGGTACGCTTGTCTATCTTATACCCTATCCAGTCTTCTAAAGTCCTGTTAAACAGCATCTTACCCATCTCCCCGTCCTCTGCGTTTACACCTACGTGGTCGTGGATATACGCTTCGATAGCCTGGGCGTGCGACTGGATGACGTCCTGAGAGTTCGATGGTATCCCCTTGGTTCTTACGTTTGCTGACGAGTTCGGGGTTTTCAGATAGTCTGGGCGGTCCATCAGATAACCGTCATATCCTCTCGACTCAAAGTACCTTGCTATCCCGTATTTGTTGTTTTCTATCAAAAGCGGGTACCCATAGAAAAACGAACACATAAGTACGTCTTCATAGAATATACTGGCGAGGTCTGGACGAGAGGCATACTCCACTACGAACATATTCGGAGGTACGTCCATATTGAACTTGTTGTACATATGCAGCGCACCCTTAGACCCTCTCCCGTCTACAGTGGCATCCAGGTCATATGAGTCAACCCCGCCTACACCTATGTGTGCATTGGGGGCCATACGCTTACCCCGATCGTCTGCCTTTTTGTTTCTGAGGTGGTCTGGCGGTAGCCACGCTACGCGGAACCTTCCGTTCGGGTCTGGGGAGAATACAACCTCCTCGTCCTTTACTCTCCAAACGAAATTACCCTGCACCACGGGGTTAGGGTATAGATTATCATTATGCTCAATCTGTTGATATATCTTGCCTATATTGAACAGACTACCCTCGATACTATCCCTGAACGCCTCGTCCTCGGTAAACGGAAACTGCCTGATGATCTCGTTTAATTCCGAGGGGTCGTCCCTAAAAGAGTGGCGTTCGTTTTTCAGGTACTTACGACTCCCCTGGTCTACGGGGAGACCATCGACCCCTTCTATTTCTTTCTCTGGGTCATCGACTACGGGGTTCCCGTATTTATCGAAGAACCCTTCTAGGGCTTCGTATGCAGGGATAAAGATGCGATAGAGCCCAGAGCGTGTACGCCCGTTGTTGTTGCGTTCGTTAGGGTCGGAGTCGTTCCACAGACCTTTATACTCCTCCCCACCTTTATCCATAGGGTTTACTGTACTTCCTACCAGCGCCTTCCCTACTACGCGCTTACCTACGATCAAACAGGTACGCTCTATACGCCATGCCTCGCGTATGTCGGTAGGTTTCTCCCACTTCCCAGCCTCATCGAGATACAGCATATGTAGCTTCTCCCCGTCATAGGCGTTGTTCGTGGTGTTCTTCCAGTTGATTACCGTATTGAGGGCATCCCCACGCTGCGACGTCTTATTCTTTTTGGTGATACGTTTCGATGGCTCACGGAAGGCCAGCTCCATACGGGGGTTCGTGGTACCGTCCTGGATAGGTTTGAAAAAGAATGGGTAGCCTCTAAAGATAGAGACTATCTTCTTCATGAAAATATTCTCCTGCGCGTCTTTACCAGTCTTTGACTGGATGCCGAGAAGCTTCTCTTTAACTTGACTAGCTTCGTCAACAAGGACAGCAGAGCATACATTAGTGTAGCCAGAACGACGACACTTAGTATATAGCTGACCGAAACAACGAGGATCAGCTTCGCACGCAGCCATGTGGAGAAAGATTTCTCTCTGGAAAGCAAGGTATGATGGGTATCCGATATCAATTTTAGACCATTGAAGAAACATATAGTGTCGCC
>Ga0208542_1000065_pt1 | contig 37529 bp, 52 predicted proteins | sample DEB08_DNA_3_FD_185495 | JGI IMG/M metagenome (GOLD analysis project Ga0208542, IMG submission 185495) | Aqueous microbial communities from the Delaware River and Bay under freshwater to marine salinity gradient to study organic matter... | ecosystem: Environmental > Aquatic > Marine > Coastal ... | reverse complement strand
ACAGTAGTGCAGATCGCTGATACGTCCGAGTCTTCTGATGATAGATCAGCATCTGGCATGACTACATGACGATGGAAAGACCTAGAGATCTCTTCGCCATCACGACTGATTACTGTTGCGGTTCTTACTTGTACACAAGACCAAGAACCTTGATTAACGACTTCAATCTTGTCGTTTAGTGTTGCTTCTGATAAAGCCATATTTTTTCTCCTTTTGTTGGACTGTCCGTCTCAAGATCCACTTGAGATAATTAAGATGTAGTTTCAAAAGCTATCGTTATATCTATTTTTGTTCCGCTACCAATATAGCTAGAAGAATTTATTAAGGCGGTTCCGCCTGTGGAATAAGCCTCTATTCTTCCAGTAGTCAGAGACCCGTATAATCTTCCGTACCATCCATATACTGCTGATGATGCGGATTGAAGTCTTATAGTGATTGGGTATCCTTCAATCGCACCAGATTTTGCGGCAAATGGTATATTTCCGAATTGAAGCGCATACGAAGCACCAGCACCTGACGTGCCAGTAACCGAATAACCGAAATGCACTATCACTTGTTGTCCGATTTTTGTATATGAGCCGTAGCTGCTAGATGTGCTGACAGTGCCACCTGACTCAATATCAATAGATGGAATAAACGTCCCTTCCTCATAATCGTCCAGCTTGTTCGCTGCGGCTGTGCCGCCTATGTAAGCACCGCCTGACAGGTAGAGGTCACGGAATCTTTTTGTACTTGACCCCAACGTAGCTAAATCGTCAGTAGATGCTCCGGCTGTATCGCAAGGCTCGATAAACGTATGGCCTGAGCTATATCCAAAAATAACGCCGCCAGTGTTGTTGTTTCCAATTGTTAATACAGTAGATTTAGCGCCAATAAAGCCGACGCCGGTTCCCGCTGAGTTAAACGATATCAGCCCACCGTCTGTACCATTTCTTACGCTTAAAGGGTTAGTCGTTGATTTAGTGATAAGTACTTCGTTTGAACGGATTTCAACGCCTTCGGTTGCGTAGTCGCTTGCGCTTTTCCCAACCAGCAACTTGCCGTTTTGGTCTATTGTAGCCGCCTGAGAAATACCGCCAGCGTAAGTCCAAAACTGAAGTTCACCTATGCCTGATCCTGACTTTCCCCCTGTGATTCTTGCGTAATCCGTAGAACCGTCAGTTGTAAAGTTTAAACTTGATAGCCCACTGTCAACTAAATTCAAATCGCCAGAGGAATCGATGATCATGGCTTCTGTAAGAGTATTTGTACCAGTAGGGCAAGTATCAAATCTGATGTACCCGCCTTGTGCTGAAGTAGCGTTCTGCCATATTGTTATGCGACCTAAAGTGCCTTGATTAGATGCACCAATCAGATTTAGACCAGCAGTAGCAACATCTAACTCTTGGGTTACTCTGATTGTTCCGTCGCCACTAGAAATGTCTAGTGTATTACCGGCAGCAGGCGCAGTACCAATCCCCAGCGACTCTGCCGAAGCATCCCAGAAGAGCTTCGCAGTCGTGCCAGTGTCTTCGTAGAAGCTGATGTCTCCGTCCGCTGCGATTTTCTGACGTAACTTTTGGGTACTTCCAGTATAAAATAAATGATCGCCGTATCCGTTGCTGTCTGTTGAACGAGGCTGATAAACTAAAGACCCAGCTAAATCAAAAGGCGCTGTTCCTGTTCCGTCAGCCCGCATAATATAGGCATCTGAAGCGGTTGCACCAAAAGCGGAAGCTCCACCATCAATAGTAAGATTGTCAGTAGTCACCGTCCCGGTTACGTCGATGCCTGTGGAGGTTGCAGTTAAGACTGTGTTCGTGCTTGCTCCATTTTGAACAGCTAACTCAAGTTGCCCTACACTATTAGGATAAGCGCCTGTTGTCGTAGCTTTTGCACCAATCATTGCTAGCGAACCATCTGCGCTAGTCGCTAAACGCAATGTGGAATACTCGTTGTTAGCGTCTCCAGCTTTTAGGTTGAGTGCCGCTGGTGAGGCAATTGATGTACTGGCATCGCTACCATCAATAACAATGTTTCCAGCAAATATATTGCTAGTACCATCATGATAAATCTGTAAGTCAGAGCCAGCGCCGAAGATGGCTTTTTTGTTATCTCCAAATGCAGCGTGATCAACGCTTGCCAAATAAACATCAGTAAGCGCATCCACTACGGCAGCGCCGGCCCCGGCGCCGTCTGAATAAACTATCTTCACTGCGCCGGTCGGGATCGTGACCGTGCCGCCAGAGCCCTGGGCGATGGTTATCGATTGGGAGCCAGTTGTAGCGTTCTCGATAATCCAAAGTTTGCTGACGGTGTTAGGGCCAAGCGTGACCGTGCGCGTCGCAGTCAGAGATCCCGCAGACGTGATCTTTAAATAGAGCGATCGAGTGCCGTCGCTGGTGCCGTCCGGCATTGTGAACGTCTCATCCGAGTCAGCCGCGAGCTGCTTAGTGCCATAGCTGAACGCCTCAGCGATTTGCGAAAAAGCTGAGTTAACCTTGTTGCCCCAGGTGCCACTGTTTTCGCCGGTCGCCTGTTCCTCGACGCGAAGGTCATTTAAGTACGTGGATGCCATTCCCTAACTCCTATGCAGCTTCCGACCAATCTGTCGAAGCGCTTGTTTGATTTGTCCATGTTTTTGTAGCCGCTGCCTGATCGCTCCAGCTTGTCGATGCATCGCCTTGTGAATTCCACTTAAGCTCGCCACTAGCAGTAACCGTAGAGACAGCACTGATACTTGCAGCGCCGTCTTGCACTTTGCCGCCGATGGCGGTGAAGGTAGATGTGGCAGTGATCGTCGCAGCGCCCACCGCAACGATTTGGCCAGACGCCGTAAAGCTCGAAGCGCTCGTGGCACTAGCGCTGCCGGTGTGGATTCGTTCGCTGTCAGCGGTGAAGGTTGAGCTTGCTGCGATTGTTGCTGAGCCTGGGTGGACTCGCGACGCGGAGGCTGTGAAGGTTGATGCTGCCGCGATAGTCGCGCTACCAGTTCGTACTCGCGTCCCAGCACTTGTGAAGCTCGACGTACTACTTCCTGCAGCGGTTCCTTGTTGGACGCGTTCGCTATCCGCAGCAAATGCTGAGCTCGCCGCGATAGTCGCGGAGGCGTCTTTGTATGACCATTCGCCATATCTGCCAGCACTCCAAGCACCATATCCAAAGCCCGTCGGTTGCGTCATCAGTCGAGCGTAATATCCAGATCACCAGCCGGGATTCGGAACACGTCCCCGGTATCGATTGTTTTGTTTGCCGCGAGGCTTGCGTAGGCCAGCATGTTGCCGCCGCTCGATGCGTCAAGGATCGCGACAGCCACAACCGTGCCGTAGCCAGCGGTCGCAGTTGGGTACTCGATCGCTGCCGAGTTGGTCGCTGCGTTGCCAGTCGTTGTGAACGCCGCACTCTGGCGCACGTAGGCGCCGCCGCTCACTTCCGTGCCCGACGTTGAATCAGTCGGTGCGACCGTGTAGAGCGCAACGTAAACCGTGGTAGGCGACGTGTACGCAGTGTTTGAGAAAGTGTGCGCGACCAGTTTGTTTTCTAAATAGTCAGTGAATGCCATTACTGCAATGCCCTCGTCTTCATGCGCACAGATGTCTGCCCGCGCGTTCTCTGATCTGAAACGATCAGCTCTTCAATTCCTTTTTGGTACAGCGATGCCCACACGCCAGTGCGCTCGTCATCGCGCAAGTAAGGCGCGCTTTGCACGAGCGTGCCGTAGAGATAAATGTCAGGCGCGATATCGAGTAACCAGTTGCTCGTGTTGCTGTCAGTGAGCGGGTCGATCTTCCCGTAGTAAACGAGCTCGCCCGTGTAGCCCGTGCCGTCCGGCGCAGGAAACACCTGGATTTCAGTGCCGACATGCGTGTAGTAGTTCGGCTTACCCGTTGCGCTGCTAGAGCTCTTGAGCTCGTTCATCGCTTCGTTCGTTACATACTCAAGCGGATGCACCGGGTCTGTTTTTAAAACCAGCGACACGCTCTGATACCAGTCTGCCGGCGTCGCTGAATACTCGCTGTCGATTGTTGCGTCGCTGCGAGTGATCATCTTTCGATGACGGATCGTTCGCTGGAACTCTGCCTCAGCGAGCGAAATAAAATCTGTAATTGCCGACGTGAGGTCGGTGCGGTTTAGCCAATCCGCGACCGCCGCCTGCAATTCTGAATAGGTCGTTACAGCCACTAGACGCGGCCTCCTCTCGTCCTAAAAAACCGATTGTCAGAATCGTTTAGCCACTTCTTAAAACGGGCAGGGTCATCAACGATGCCCTGCCGTTTCAAGTCGTAGTACAGGTTCAATGGTATCGACGCCACTTTCGACCACTCACCATATTTTTGGTGCTTGTCGATTTCATTAGCCGAGCGCTTGTTCGCTTCGATGATTGCTGTCACGTCCTGCGACTCGCTGATGATGATCTTGTCATCCTTCAATGAATCGCCAGACTCGTAGACAAAATCAGTCTGCGTACCAAGGATCTCGTCAATGTTTAGTGTGCGTCGATGCTCCATCTTTCACCTACTAGCTGGTTGACAAATCAGCCACTACACCAAGACCTGCTTCCTGGTTGACCTGGAGGCCGACCTCAGCAAGAAGCATGTACTTAGTTGCGTCACCAGTCTTAGCGAGCTCTTCGCTCTGGATAGGACGCAGCGTAGCCAGTTCACACATATCGGGATCAACGATGTAGCAGTCGCGTGCTCGTGAGAAACGAGAAGGCACGATCTGTACAGATCCGAAGTCACTCATGTAGCAGGATTCTTCAAAACGAGTCGCTAACTCGTTCCCGCCCTTCCGGGCTGCTGCATGTCGCCATGCAGATGAGACTATATCTTCATCCGTTCTGGATGGGTGGCGCTTCGAGCCGCTTGGCCCTACTCCCTTTCGGGATAGTCGTTGCACCTTCTCGCTTTCGCGAGCTTGGCTCAGTATTGTCTGTCGAGAGATGTCCACTGAGTTCACCACCTTATTGCCCGCGCATTCCTACGCGGCGACGCCTAGTTCTGAGTTAACGTCTGCTGCTCCGATGATAGTTGTAGGACTATCGCTGGGAGCCATGTAACGCTGAGCCGCGATACCAGCAAAGCCAGAGATCACAGTCTTAACGTGAGGGCCAACCATTGCCATCTTGGGCTCACCGCCTTCTGACCATACTGATTGCAATACAGTCTTGAGCAGAGTCTCAGTGATGGCGCGCTGCGTACCGTCAGTAGCGGCAGCGTTAACTACGCCGCTTGATACAGTGGGATCTGCACCGCCTGTTCCGCGTGAGGTGTTGGTCTTAATGAACGCAGACAAAGAAGCAGTCTTGCGAGCGGTTGTGTTGTTACCAGCCACTGCAGCCTGGTTCACGCCGCAAAGGTTGAACTCCATGTCGCGCTTGAGCTCGTCGCCCTTCTTAGCGAGTTGGTAAGCGATCTCTGATCGGCGACCAGCGAGGTCTAATGCACCCCCTAAATTATCGGCAATAATGAAGTCCTTGCGCATGATCTGCGTGTAGTTACCGAGTCGAGAAGTCGCAGTCACTGCAGTGTAAGAAGACAGATCATCACCATCGATCTGTGCGTTAGCTGCTGCAGCCGCGAGCGAGTCAGTCTGCCACTCGAAGAAAGTGTTGCTGACGTTGCGACGCTTGGTCATGTTTGACACAAAAGGTGTCGTTTGGGGCGAGATGTTAAAAATTACATTCGCCAAATCTTCACGAATGCCGACGGCACTATATTTCGTGAAAGTGTTAGTTACGATAGCCATTGATTAATTCCTTAGAGCATCGATTCAAGTAATGAGGCCGCATCATCCATGCGACCACTCCGTGCAAGACGTTGACGAGCTGACTTCTGCTTCCTTGAACTTGGCTTGGCTTGCGCCTGGCTGCTGCCAGGTCTAACCACTTTGGATCGACGGCCGTCTTTCGTTGCGCGCTTTACGCGCTTCTGGCCTCTGTCGTAGAGCATTGCTTTTCGCAGCACTTTGATGTGGTTTGCGCGAACTAGGGCTTGCAATTCTTCTTCTGCAACACCCGAGTTAATCAAATACTCACGGAGCTCTTCGCGTTCTTTCGCCGCAACATCCTCGTTCTTCCATTCGGGAATCACGTCGGGAAGTCGTTGTACTTCCTCGGCTAAGACCTGCTGCATTGCCTGCATTTGATACTGTCGATTAGCCTCTTCCACTCTCTGCTGTTCGAGTTGTATCGCCGCCATTTTCTGTTGCTTGGCAGCTTGCCGCTGTTGCCATTGGCGTTCGACGCGCGTCGCCTCAATCGGATCTTCGTCGTACATCTTGTCGAAGTCCGGGGCGGGCTCATCCAGTCCGTTCAATTGTTGCTGCAGTGCCCCAAGAAGTTGGGCGTATTGCTGTCGCTCTAGTAACACAGCATCCCGGTCTTGCTCGAACGATCTTCGTTCTTCCGATAATGCTTGCGACTTCTTTGTGTAGTCTGATTGACGTGAGTAGCCTGCCTTGAGCTCGTCTAGTGCGACCTCGACTTCCTCTCCGTTAACCTTAACGGTGAAAGTCTGACCGTCTGTCTCAACCTCGTCTGGCTCTTGTTCATCATCATCCAGATCGATCTCTTCTTCATCTGCTTCGAGCTCCTCGTCGGTGTACTCTTCTGCAGCGTCATCTAAGACCTCGCCCTCTTCTGAGAACTCGTCAACGCGCTCTTCTGAATCTTCTGCCGTATCCTCGTCAGAGGGGGACAACATATCCAATATCGCGCTTTGCGCTGAAGATATCCCCAGATCTGGAGATTCTTCGCCTTCAATTCTATCACTCATGATTTCAGTTGCTCCTTTGCTTTTCAAAAGCAATCGAGTCTGCCGCCGCCCTCATGGCGTTGATCAGTTGGTCGAGTGCTTGTAATTTCGCGTGAATGCGTTCCCGCTCATCGGGCTTGCGCTCACGTTGCCACGCTTCAAAAAATTCGTACTTCACCCTGTCCGTTAAAGTTTGGAAGTCAGGGTCATCGAACATTCGCTGAATGTTCTCTAGGTACTGGTGCTCAGACTTGGCCATTCACCGCACCCGCTATTTGTCTCACTACCTCACGATCTCGATCAGCGTTCGCCTTAATCTCGGCGATGTTCACCTGGGCGCCGTAACGCGCTTCGAGCTCTGCCGCTTTCAAGACCATGTCCGCCTCATCCTTATCTCGACGCCGATCGTCTTCGCGCATCATCTTCTCGCGCTCTAGTTCCAGCTCGGCTTGCTTCTTCTGGATATCGACCTGGAGCGCCTGCATTTGCAGTTGGATCAGTTGCTGGTTCGGGTCAGGCTGCTGCTCTTGCTGTTGCGCCTGGGCCTGCATCTGCTGCATGGCTTGCGTTGGGTCCATGAAAAATCGATTGATGTCCTTGAACCCGGCGAGCTCTAGCATTTGCGTGAGCGTCGCGTAGTAGTTGGTCGGGCTGACCATCGGGTTCTGCGGGCCAAGCTGCTGCATGATCATTTCTTGCTTCTGAGCAACCTGCTGCAGCATGCCCATACGCTCTTGATCAGAGCCGCGGCCGAGGTGGACGTTACTCACTACGTCCATTTCTGCGTTCCAAACATCGGGCGACATCGGCACAAACTGATTGCGCAAGCGGATCATGCGCGGCTGGTCTTGATACTGGATGATTAGCCTTAGCAGACCTTTGTAGAGGCGCGTCATGCCGTTTTCTGCGAAGAGGCGACTAATCATCTCAATGCGTTGCTGCGCTGCTGAGATCGTCTGCTGGACGGCCATGAGCGTGCTAGATTGCAATTGCTCTGGCGCTAGACCATCGGCGGCTTTCGAGATCCCGGTGCGGTTCTCTTTCAGTTGATCGAGATACTCCATCATCGGGAATGCCGACTGGCCGACATAGGGCAGCGTGAAAGGAACAACCGCGCCAGGGTTGCGCATGCGGATGATGCCGCCGGCCTCGACGTTCATCACGTCTTCGAGTGATGCCTGGCCTTCTACAATGCCGACTCTTGGATGAGTAGACATAGCAAGAGAATCAAGGCTCGCACGTAATACTGCCGATTTGATTCGCTGGATGTCCATCGTGAGATCCGCAATCGACATACCAAAGAAAGCATGCGGCTCAGGGTCAGGGCAGAAATGAGCGAAGGGAATATCATCGGCGGGCTCGTTGCGCATCACTTCGTAGTTCGGCCCCATGCAGCAAAGCTTGCGCAGTTCAGCAATGCCGTCGCCGTCAACGTCGATTTGCATAAATGCTTCGACGTATAAAACGCGGCGACGCGCAGGGTCATCTGAATAATCGCGATTGTCTTGCTCGCTCAGCATGCGCTCGCGCGCTTCGACGTTGTACAGCGTGAAGTCATCGTCTTCTGTTTGAAAGTTGGTCACGGTGTCGAAGTCGTAACCCATTTCGACGAGCTCGCTAACGGTGGCGTAGCGGCGGTGTCCGATTAAATCCGCGTCCGCGAAGGAGCGAGCGTGGCGCGAGACGAGAATCTCCTCGGGTGGCACCGCCGCTACTTTGACCTTTCCTCTCACCGTTCGGTGAATGACAGAAACGTCGTGAAGCACTTGCGGCTGACCAGTTTGCGAATCGACCTGGTCGTTGCTCGCGCTGCTAGATAGCATTCTGACTTCGATGTTTGGGTCTGCGTTTAACGCAGCTAACGCCTGGTCATCGAGTCCTTTCAATTCGTAGGTCTTAACCTCATCAGACTCATCCCAGTAATACTTTAGGAATCCGCTGCCCTTGACGAGCGCGTCCTTGAAACACTGGTACATGATCGAGACAAACGCCTCGTCTTGGTCTTGGTTAAGCACGTAGTTCACGTAGTCGGTCGCTTGCTTTGCGATCTCTACGTCTTCTGGCCCTTGAGGCGCGTACTCGACAACGTGATCGCTGCCGCAGAAGACGCGCATCAAGCTCGGGAGCATGGCTTGTACGGTATCGCGCACGTCCATCGTCATCGCAGTTGAGCGGCCTTCTTGCTCATTACCGAATGGCTCGCCGTTGTAATACTCGGCGGCTTCTGCGCGACCAGGGCTGACCGTGTTATCGATGAAATCGACAGCGTCCTCAATCGCTAGACGCGCGATCGATTCAATCTGCTCTTCATCCATGCCTGGGTCTTCATCGATGAACTGCTCGTCATCGTCGATGTAATCTATTTCGCTCATAGGGGGCTCATATCCAATAATGATTCGCCAACGAGCTGCGCACGGCGCGGGAGCTGGCCAAACAAGGTTGTGATGGGTTCGACAAGCGGCATGGCAGGCGCTAACAAGCCGCCAAGAAACTGCAAGCCCTCATCGCTCATTTGCTGACCAAGCTGTGTGCGTGGCTGATAGTCCATCGATTGCAATCGAGCTTGGCTCGATGCATCGATTCGGTCTGTGGGGATGTCGCTAGTCAGCGATTGAATTAGCGTGTGCGGCGCGTTTGCGATCGGTGCAATCATTGCGGCGCCGGCATTGGCCGCAGCGTCGAGCAAGCCTATACCGTAGTCTGCGAGCGTGGGCTCAGCTTGTGTTGCTAGAAGTCCTGCTCCCAGTCCGACCGCAGCGGGAGAGGCAGACTTGCCTCTAGCTCTGCCGTCCACTCCATCAGGGGACCGTCGGGGTACGCTAGGCTCAAGTAGGTTGCTTTGTTGAACGGGAGTTGCTGGTCGAGCATCATTTGCAGAAGATCGTCCTTTAGCCCAGTCCGGGACATCCACTCCTCCAGCTTTTTCGAGGATGAGCGATCGAGCGGTATCGAGGCTGATTCGCCCCTTTGAATAGTCGCTCCAGATTCCTTCAATGGCAGCTTTGTTACTGGCATTTTTCCACTTCGCTGGATAAAGGTTGCGTACCGCCTCCCAAGTGACGGACTGCATTTCTCTGGGCATTATACCAGCTTGTTCAGCCGCCATTCGATAGGCATCGGCGTTGATACCATACGTACCGCTTGCGCCTGTTACGGCTGACCCTGGAGCGCCAGAGCCGAAGTTTGCAGCGACTGCTGGAGAGCTTCCACTTAATGGCATCAGTTGCCCTGCAGCAATTGCGTGGGTGTCCATCGTCACGTCAGCGACTTGAGGCATCTCTCGCGCATACTCGGGTGCTACGATATTGTTGTAAAAATTACGGACCTTGTGCTGTTCGCCCATCTGCATAGAAATGTTATCGATATCTCCGTTTTCGATAACGCGGATGGCTTTTGCGATTTCGTTGTTAGAGCCCCAAGCCGCTGTTGCTTTATCGCCCTTGGCCGTGAGTGCTGGCCCCATGCTTTCGCCAGTAGGAGAAATGATGTCGTAACCGCGATCAGAAAATGCTTGATCGTGCGATCGAACCCACATCGCTTTTTGGATGTCAGTGAGCTCGGCAAAAGGCCGTTTTAAAACGGCATCGACGTTTTCTGCGTATTCTTTTTTGGCGTAGAGCTCTCTTAGTTTTGCAGCGTGCTTTTTGTCCGGCAGCGCATTGCCAGCTCGAACACCTGCTTCGTATGAATCAAACACTCGATCAGCAAGAGATACGTTTTGATACCAATCCTTCTGCGGAGAAAGAGCGGCCAGGACGCCGGCAGCTTGCTCAACGCTCGCTCCATACCGATTGGATAAACCGCTTGCTAAGCGATTAGCGCCTCGATACCAGTCTTTAGCTGTCTCAACGACGTTGCCCGGCATTTGACCGTACAAAAAGTCGAGGTTATCTGCCATTTGATTTTGATAAGCATCTAAAAGCCCGCCAGTTGACCTAGCCCTGGTTCGCAGGCCGGGCATGTTTTGAACCGCAGCCGCGACGGCCTTGTCGAGATTGCCCCCAGCGTCGATTGCTTGAGTGTCAACGACCAAACTAGGGTCGAGCGGGCTTTCCGTTGCTTTTACCGCAGTTGGGTATCGCTGACCGATACGAGCGCCTTGCTTAGCAGCGCCCAACAGAATCGCGCCCTGGCCAGCTTCAGCATCTTCCGGCGCCCCCAAAAGACCAGCGCTAGCTACCGCCGCAGGAACTACGCCACGAGAGACGTTCGCGCTGTCCTTAATCTGCTTTTCAATTTGTGCAATGTTGTCATGCGAGCCTGGGTGGATCATCACTGAGCTCAGCGAGCGCTGATAAGCAGGGCTATGATCTGAAACTCTAACGGTTTTGTTTGTCTTAGGGTGCTGGTAATACTCAGATAGCCCCTGACCAATACCGTCATTGCCAGTAGCGCTGATTCCGACCGATCGATACCCGTTTTCATTGAGAAGGTTTAAAAGAGCGTCTCTGTTCGGCTGAAACAATTTAGTATTGCTAGCAGCCCTGTCTGACTGCCGATCGGTCGCAGCCCTTTCTGATGCTGCTTGCTTTCCCCTAACCTCAGCATATTGTCGATCTATGTTTCTTGAGCCGACTCTCTTTTTTATGCGAGCAAATGCCTTTGGATTTGTTTCTGCATACGAATCAACAACCGCTTTCTTTTCTTCCAAAGAAAGCTTGCGACGAGCTTGCTTTAAGCCCTGTTGAAGAAACTCACCAAGCAACGCCATTTATTTCTTCTTTTTGGCTTTCTTTTTCTTCTTGTCAGCGATGCCGAGCATGATCACGATGTCGGCTGCGGCGTCGCGGTGGCCACCAGGGCCGTTGCGGTAGGGCTTAGGATTTTGGGTCATTGCCATTGAGCGCTCCCATATATGGGCAAAAAGGTACGCTCAATTATCTCAAATCAAAATGAGTTGCGTAAGTTTACACTTGTAATCTTTTTCAGACGACCGATAGGTTTCGGCGGATAGGCTTCTGCCAGTTGCTGGCCATCGCCCCGCCCTTGATCACAGTCGCGGCCTCAGTCGCAAACGTAAGGCAGACGGCGTCTGCACGGTCGGGGCTCGCCATTCCTCGCCGTCGCATCTCGTCTTTGCTTTCGATCTGCAGCTTGCCAGCACTTGTGAACTTATATTTGACAGCGACGAGCTCCGCGAGGAGCAAATCATCCTTGGGCATGTTCACGTCGCGCGCCTCTAGCCAGGCTTTTAGCTTGAACCAGAGCTCCGCTCGAAGGTTCATATACGTACCGCGCAGGGCCGGGCTTTCTGCGGTGTTAATGCCAACGGCCGGCAGGCCGAGCTCGCGCAGGCGATCGCACACGCCGCCCCCGACGCCGATCGAGTCAACGCAGATCTGCATGGGCTCTTGTCTGGGCTGACAGCTCTCATACTCGGCCACTACGGCGCCTGTGAGCTGCATTAAGTCGAGCCCCCGCCAATCCTGCATGGCCAGAATCTTGCGCCCCTGGCGCTTACAGAGCACGCTCGCGGCGTTACCAAAACGCGCAACGTCAAGCCCCCAGATGATCGGCTCATCATCGCTGATCTCAATGTCGCGCACCTGCGCGCTCTCAACAAGCTCTAGCGGGATGACCGTGTCATCGTCGCGAGCCGGGAACTCTCCCAACACCCGAACACGAAACGCATTGCTCTCTTCGCCATACCTTACCTTCATCTCATCGACGTACTGGTCGCTGACCATCGGAGAATCAGCGCAGCTAACTTTCCGCGTCCACCATTCGCCGGCTTGCGTGTGGTGCGTGTCGAAGAAAAATCCGCTCGATCGAGTTGGGTTGCCGAGAAGAATCGTGCAAGCGTTCTCGCCGGACATCGATCCTGCCGCGGCCTCGAACACCTGCTCGGGTATGCCCGACGCCTCATCGCAGATCAACAAAACGTTATCGGCATGCACGCCCTGCAGCGCTTCTGGTGTCTCGGCACGGCTAGTTCGAGCAGAGATGAAGCACTCGCTAGGCGCCGATTTATGGCTCACGCGATCGCTTTTCACTTCAAGGATGTCTTTGAGAGCCATCGGGAGCTCGTTGATCCAGCGCTTGAGCTCCGCGAACAGCGCGTCGAATAGCTGCGCGCTAGTCGGCGCCGTGACAACGATCTTCACAGGATATCGAGTGATGAGATACCAAAGCATGGTCCATGCGGCGGCTGTCGATTTGCCCACCCCGTGGCCCGAACGGATAGAGATGCGCCGCTCGCCGTCTTGCACGGCCTGCAATAGCTCCGCTTGCCAGGGCTGCACTTTGACCTTGAGAACGTGCTCCACGAAGGCTACCGGGTCATGCCGGTAGCGCTTGAGGAAATCGATATAAGGATTAGGGGCTGATGCTTTCGGCATCTAGGGCTCGCTTTACTTTCATGTGGGAGGTGGCGAGATTGTATTGCGTGGAAATGAGTTGCGCTATGTCGCGATAGCTTTTCCCGGCGTCGCGGAGCTCGCGCATCTTGCCGATCGCCTCGCGGCGCTGCGGGAGCTCAACGACGATCGCTTCCTTGCCCTCACCCTCGATGGCGCAGCCCCAGGGCGCTTCGCCGCCGATAAAGCCGCCCCGCTCGCGCTTCGCGCGCCGGCCACGCGTGGTGCGCTCCTTGATCACGCGGCGCTCGTGGCCGGCGAACGCTGCCATAATTTCGAGCATGAGGCGCGCTGTGACGTTGCCCTCGTCGGTCACGTCGCCGTGGCCGTTCAAGAACAAACGCACGCCGAGCTCCTTGAGCTCGTGGATCGTGTTAAGGCAATCGCGCGCGTCGCGGCTAAATCGATCAAGGGCGCTGCAGATGATAATGTCGCCGGGCTGCAGGGCAAGAGTCGCGACAGCCGGGCGACTGAAGAACGGCACGCTGCCGCTCACGCCGGGGTCGGCCAGGTACGTGATGTCTGTGGGCAGTTGGCTCGCGAGAGCAACGCCCTGAATCATGGTGCGTTGCGTTGCGAGCGACGTGCCGTCGGCTTGCTCTTCTGTCGAGACTCTGGTGTAGCCGTAGATCATGCTTGCTCTCCTTTCTGCTTGCTCCTGAACCTGGCGGCGCTTGCGGTACTCGCCTCGTATGCTTCTTATTCTCATGCTCGCTCCTCCGGCCGCTTACTCCGCCTCGTATAGATAACGCGCTTCTTCAAAAGCGCTCATCATGTTGTTTTCTGGAGCCCTATAAAGATCGCCATTTGGGTAAATGATCACCCATTGATTACGAAAGCCTGCCTGCTGCACGTAACCAATCTCGAACTCGCCTAATCGCGCTTTTTTTACAATCTTGCTCGTGTCCATCGTTTCGCTCCTTAGCGGCTTACGCCGCTTTTCCGTTGTGATAAACCGCATCCTTTGATCGCAGCTTTTGCAGGTCGAAGACCTTGAGGTTGGTGCTCCTGGGCAACCGATCAGTCTCAATCCAAACTTGGTTTTTGATGAACACGCCGTCAGCAAAAACGTAGCCGGAAGGGCTGCAAAGGTTGGAATCGGTTAGTACATATCGAGTTGATGGCTTAACTAGGTCCATCTTTAAAGTTTCTTTGAACCTGGTCAGCGTGCGATGCGCGTTTAGTGTGGTGAGGGCTGCGGGGTGCGTTTTCCAAAAATCAACCCAATCCTCGAAATCATCAAGCGAAGGTGCTTTCTCAGCAATCTTGAACATTTCTTCAACCGTCACGGTGCTAGCGTCGAGAATTGCTTGCTGCTCTTCGATTTGCTCTAAAACCTTCTTTTTTAAGTCTTCCATCGTTTCGTTCCTTTCGTTGTTTTCGTTGTTAACCATTCAGTAACAACGTTAGTATCGCAAAGACCGTTACACTTGTACACCTTTAGTTGACATTATTTTTATTTTTTTTATCGATTAATCTAATGGACTCAAGGAGACCCAAATATGCAAAAGTACGGACACAAGGCGCCGGTTAAACACTCCGGCAGCAACAAAAAGAACAAGCACGCATCGATGGTTGCAGGCGTTCGAGTGGGATCGCCCAAGCCCTCATTCCCGCCTAAGTAATGGCAGAACCACGGAAGGGCAAGGCGCGGGTCAAGGTCACGGCATCAGGGAAGAAGGTGTCGTACGGCCAGGCCGGCCGCGCCAGGGACGGCGGGCCGCGGGTGCGTGCCGGGACAAAGAAAGGCGACGCCTATTGCGCGCGGAGCGCCGGCCAGATGAAGCGATCGCCGAAGGCAGCGAAGAATCCCAACAGCCCGCTCCGATTGTCGCGAAAGCGATGGAAGTGCAGCGGCACTAAATCGAGGAGATCATGATGGGTCTTTACAAAAACATCCACGCGAAGCGGAAACGGATCAAGGCAGGCTCGAAAGAGAAAATGCGCAAGCCGGGCGCCGCAGGCGCCCCCACGGCGAAAGCCTTCCGGCAGGCCAAGAAGACCGCAAAGAAAAAATAAGCTGGCGACCCTTCCTTCCCCCAGGCCAGCTAGGCCCGCGCCAGCGGGCCTTTTTTTTGGGCAATAAAAAAGGGCCGTTAGGCCCTTCTTCATTTTGAGGTCTTCGCAAGACGCTAAACCACCGGCTTCACAAGGGGTTACCATAGCAAAGGTTCAACGAATTTCAAAAAATTTTTTTGGTGCGTGCGGGTTTAACTACCACTCCCTCTCCCCCGGCAAGGCGCGAAGGGGGGGGTCTGAGCGCCTGGGAACGAGCTCGGATCTCGATACCCCCTCCCGTCTCGTTTTAGGCGACGTAGGTCATTGTTTTTGCTACGTTTTATAACAGCACTATTATGTAACGGCGTGTTAACGCTGTTATCTTGCGCTTAACTGGCTGATTTAACGCGAGATTATGTTAAATTCCCACGCGCGCGATGGACCGCCCGGCCCGGTGCGCGAGAGCGCGAGTATCACTGCTCTGAGACGATCTTATCGTCAGGCACAATGAGCTCTCGCAAGGCGCCGAGATGCTGGTCTTGGACGTTGATGGACACTAGCGGACCTCGACGGTCACCCCAGTTATCCGGGTTCGCACGCGCAGCGAGCCAACGCCTAGTCTCAATCCGCAGCTTACGCACCTGTGCATCGTGTGCATCGATCGCGCCGTCAGCGATATCTAGCGTCTCCTCAGCAAGATGATCTGCCCACTTTCGCTTCGCTTCGTAGTATTTCTCTTCACGCTCTTTGGTTGCGCGCATCCATTTGTAAAACACGCGAGAGCTCACGCCAAGCTTCTTGATCAGGTTGACGGTCGTCATGCCCGACGCCAGGTCATCGAACACCTCCTCGCCTCCCTGGTCATCGATCCGACGCATCGCTTCACGCATCTTTGGTCTACCCGACATACTCATCTACTCCCATGTCTCTCAGCACGTCTCGCACCTCTTCCATATCATCGACTACCCAATACTCGTCCGGGTAATCACGCTCCTTCAGCGGCTCCTGCTGGACGCGCAATTGTACCTGCTTCGAGGCGGTCGATTTGGTCATTTTTACCTGTTTTCGTTGTCTACCTTTTTGTTCCACGTGAAACGATTCGAGCGTGTCGAATTTGTATTCACAGACTTTACACCGACGGTTACGTAGGACGCTCTCAGAACGCCTCTGAGTGTGCGTTACTTCTGACCTACCTTGGCATTGCGGACAGTTCATAAACGCCTCACAGAGCCTCTGGCTGCGTCTCAGAGCACGTATTGGTCAGATACCGTCTCACTTGCTCCGCTGCAAGGCCGTTTTTCACCATATCCGAGGTATAACGCAGAACCGCATACCCATGCTCCACCGCCAGGTTGTACTTCTCGCAATCCTTGCGAAAGCCGCTGCCGCGCGTATGCCTGCCGCCCGACCACGTGCCGCCCTCGACTTCGCACACCAAAGCCGCCTGCGGGATAACGAAGTCAAACCTAAACTTCCGGCCCGGTATCAGCATCTGCTCGCGGTCGTACGCAATTCCGTACGCATCGAGCTGCGCCGCGAACTGCTCCTCCAGATGACTAGCCACTCTTGCCTCCGAATTTGAATCTGCGGGCATCAAGGCTCGCCGGCTCGTCGCCCCCGGCTTCGCCGGGCTCCTCGTCCGGCTCGCCGTCATCCTCGATCTCGTACACATACTCCTCGTTATCGAGTTTTATGCTCAGCCGCATGCCCGGCTCCATGTCATCGATTTCTAGTCTCACTGTTGGCATCACTCAGCCCTCCTGGCCGATCGCATAAATCCTAACCCCCGCAAAACGAGTTGCGAAATTCTGCTTCGCGAGCGGCTCCGCCGCGCCGCCGAACAATAGATATAAATGAACTCGGCGCACGTAAGTGCGCCAGTTATATATTTATATATATAGGGGAACTGACGCACTGACGCAGATTGCGTAAGCCATTGATTTAATTGAACAAATCGACAGCAAAAACGAACTGACGCAAAAACAAACTTACGCAACTGACGCAAAATCGCGTAAGTCGTTGATTTTATTGGGTGCGTCAGTTGTTTTGGCGAACTTACGCAGGACTGACGCACTGACGCAGAAAAGTAGTCAAAACTAGTCACTTTGGTGCTCACAAATCGTCTTCACCCACCACCAAAACTCGTCCAAATTGAGCGTGTGTCGCATGGTATTTACCTGGCTGCAGACAAGCTGCACGTTGTTTTTTAGGTAGCCTTCGTTGTGGTTGATTCTATCGATCGAGGCGTTGAAAGGGCGTTTTTGGGAGGCGCCGACTCTGTGGTGCGTCATGTTGAGGTTCGATAGCGCGCACTTGCCGTTCTGCTGATCCCAAAGGTTGAGCACATCCTCAAGCTCAATCTCCCAATCGACGCCGAGCGATTTACGCTTGCTGCGCAGTTGACCAAATAGCAGCTTTAAGTACGGCTCATGCCCAGCGTTGATGCGCTTCTGCCTGGCGGTGCGGATGCACGTCTTGCATCGTTTGTACTCGCCTTTCCGTTCAGAAGGATAGAAATCGGCCGCGGGTTTGTCTGTTAAACATACTTTGCATTTTAAAAGTCCATCATCCATGAGGGAGCATCTCCTACTTCTACGAATTTGCGCAGGTGCCTCTGCGCATCTGGTCGCTCCACTACCTTCAGCTCTTTGTTATCAATCCACGTTTGTAGCATCGTCTTAATCTTGCTTTTCACGGCCTCATCGCGCTCGTCTAGGCCCAGCACCTGCGCCACGGCAAGCCCGACCCATTGCTTCGAGCGCACGTCCTCGCGCCACTCTCCGTCGCGTATAAGGTTCTGCACGTGCGCTAAATCCGCCGCCGTCACGTCATCAAACGCGTCCGGCCACTGCCAGGCTTCCATGACCCCTATGCTGTCACCGTTCGCGATTTCTACACTCACCATCTTCCGCCAAGAGCTGTCGCGACTCGGCGGTGCTAGGTTGTCTTTGCTGTCGGCTTCGCGTGAGTACTGCCAGAACTCTCGCTCGTCGATCCCGGCAAGCCTTGCTTCCTCTGCCGTCATCCTCTGCAGCCGGCGCACGTGCCTGGCGGCGTCCGTCAGCGCGCTCGCTCCGCGAGCGTCGCCGTAGCTGGCCGACTGTCCCGGCTGCGCTTTTCTGACGTGGTGCACGAGCTCTACGGCGCAGTTGCCCCTATCGGCGATCTGCCCCCAGGCTTTCACAACCATGTCCATCTGGCCGTTGTCGTTCTCATTCAGTCTGTGCGAGCTCACGAAAGGATCAACAATGATCACGTCGATCGAGTGCTCGTTAATAAAGTGTGTGATCTCATCGACCGCGGGCGTCAGCGCGGCTTCGCCGCGCTCGCTGTCCGCTATCAGAAGTTTGCTGTCGCGACCGCTGTTCACGTAAAGCCGATCCGCAAAATCTTCTTGCTTAACGTTGTAGTGCTGGCAGATGCCAGCGATGCGTCGCTGCAGTTCTTCGAGCGGGTCTTCGAGGTTCCAGACCCACACCCTGCGCGGTAGCGTTTCTGTGCCTAGGATGTCTTTGCCCGTCGCCATTGCGATCGCTTCTGTGAGCGTGAGCGCGGTCTTACCCGAGCCGCCCGCAGCGACCGTCACGCTGAGAAAGCGCCGGATGTAGTGCCGCCCATACACCCACTGCCGAGGTGGGATCGCCGCCGGGTCTGCCATCACAAACGGCCTCGGCGCCAGCGCTGCGCGCCGCGCCTCAGTTGCTATCGCGACTTCCTCTTCTTTTTGTGCCTTCTTCCGCTCAATAGACTCGGCCCACTTCTTTCGAGCCCCATCGATCGCCACTTGGAATTCTTCGAGCGTTTCTTCGACCGTGTAGCCGGGCTCTGTCCAGGCGGGCGCCTCCGCGAGTATTTCTTCATCGGTGTAGTCGCGCATCACTTTGCTCGCGACTTCTTTGATCATGCGCTCATGCCAGCCGCCCTGCGTCGCGCCGTGGATCGCGACCACGTTCGTTGGCTTGTTCTCAGCGTCGATTTTTTCTTGAAAAGTTGAGTCCCAAATTGGGATGCCCTCGAACGGATCATCGATGCCCGTCTCCATCTCGATTTCGTAGGTCTTGCCGCTCTGATGGATCGAGCCCGGCGCGATGACGATGCCGCCCTGCCCGCGCACGTCGAGTTTCGAGTCTGGGTTCGCGCTTGATTTGACTGGGCAGTGTGGATTGACTCGGAAGTAGTAGTGCTTGCCGCGGCTGGTCTTCACCTTGAGCGGCGTCCAGGGCAGGTTGTTATCCACCCATATCATGGCATCGAGGGAATCGGCATCGACTACTACATATTCTTTGCCGGTGACGAGTGCCCAGTTGCACTCAGCAAACTTCGCAGAGCTCGTCCAATAATTCATGAGGTCTTCGCTCACCTCTTCGACCTGGTATCGCTCCCAGCTCACGAGCGGTCGCTTCTGTATTGGATGGGCCGGCAGCACCGTGAGCCCTCGCTGCCATAGATCCCATGCCATTTCATTCCTCGTCACGAGCGCCTCACTCATCTTCCGGCCACAAATCTGGACGTAAGCGAGCACGCTTGATGCCCGTGATTTCCTCGATCTCGATCGCGCGCTCAGCCGGGATACCCCTCTCGCTCGATTTCCATTTGTAAATAGTCATCCGCGCAACATCCAACGACTTCGCTAGTCGGCTCACGTTGATCTCATTCCAAATGCATGGGGGTGTCATCTCGCTGCTCCATTATGTTTCGTTTTGCGCACTTTAGTACACTTTGGTTGACATGCAAAACAGGTGTCTATTTTAGTGGACAGTTAGGTGCAACCTCTGGTTTACTGTCAGGACATTTGTAAGAAGAGGTTGGTATGGGCAGAGTGCCTTTCCACGAAAGACTCAAAACGCTCCGAACAGCGCGCGAAATGTCGCTTCGTTCGTTGGCGGAGGAGTTAAAGAAACATGGAGTCGATGTGACTCATAACGCAATAGCCAAATGGGAGCAGCCAAAAATGACGGGTCGCTTCCGGTTGCCTCCAATGGAGGTTGTTAGTGCGCTGTGCAAAATCTTTGCGGTTGAGCCAGTCTGGTTAATCGATGAAGTATTTTTTAGAACAGAAAAGTCGTTGAAGAGCGAGAGACTAGACGCATTTCAAGACATCGAGCTGCTCAGCGACGGACAATACGAGGCGCTGTTGAAGGTAAAACAACAATTTATGAAGATGGGAGTTAGCAAGATTAACGATGGAAATACCTAATAACTTATCCACGGAGGCTCGCACGTTCATTGGAAACTCTGTCAGAAAAATCTTTATGGGCGACATGGTTTATTGCAGCACGGCAAAAGACGGCATGGAGATTTGGCACGAGACAGTTTGTAAATACCACGAAGGTAAGCTTCCAGGCATAGCGTGTAAAAACTTTATGGAGTCTACCGTGCATCGTCGCGTTATTAGAAATCGAACGCCAAGATTCGAGGACGATTGGGAGCGGTCGAATTTCGCGATGGCCGTGTTCGATTTCAATAAAACGCACTTTATTGTTCGCACTGATAACAGGCAATTCAACTTTGAACTCGAAAGCGACATTAAAGAAGAAATGATTGACCTCGCTGTCTCGCAAAAACTGTACGCGGTTTTCACGCCTCTCGTCGCTCTACCTTCCCCTAATACTGCTGTGTAACCCATAGTAGACACTAGTGAACCATTCGGTTATGCTCATTTTCAGTTTGATGAAAGGAGCGAACCGAAATGGGCCTACAAAGCGTCCCGCAACATAACCAACCCTCAATCGATGCATTAGCCGATCAATGGCTGATGCTCAAAGAGGTCATCCAGCAAAATCAAAAAGCCCTGCTCAAAGTTGAGCGAAGCCTTATCCCCCTGCTTAAGTCGCGCGAGGACGGCAGCGCAACCACGCGCACCCCAATGGGCAAAAAAATTGTTCTCAAGCAAAAGAACAATTACAAGCTCGATGGCACCAAGTTGCTGAAAGTGCGCAATCAGATTCCCGAGGCGCTATTACCTCTCAAGGTCAAAGAACTGCTCGATGAACCGCGCTTGAAGTACCTGCGCAACAATGAGCCCGAGGTGTACGCGATCTTCGCTGAAGCGCTGACGGCAACGCCTGCGAAACCAAACGTGACGGTGGAGGCGAATGACGATGGCATTTGATCTCTCCGCAATCAAAAAGACCAGCGGCCTTAAGCCGCCCTTCATCGTGGTCTACGGGCAAGCCGGCGTCGGTAAAACAACGCTAGGCGCGCAAGCCCCGAATCCCGTGTTCCTGCAAACCGAGGCCGGCGAAGGCACGCTAGAGATCAATGCGTTCCCGCAGGTCAAAGATTTTGCCGAGGCGCTAGAAGCTATCGCGACTCTGATTGAGCACGAGCACGATTACGAAACACTCGTCATCGATAGCTTGGATCATCTCGAACCGATCATTTGGAAAGAGGTTTGTAAGACCCAAGGCATCGACTCGATCGAGAAACTCGGCTACGGCAAGGGTTACGTGTTCGCGCTTGATTACTGGCGCGAGCTCATGGCTGCGCTAAACGCGCTCCGCGCTAAAAAAGGCATGGCGGTCATCATGATTGCTCATACCCACATCCGTAAGTTTGAGTCGCCCGACAGCGACACCTACGACCGATACGAAATAAAACTTCACAACAAAGCGAGCGGCCTCGTGCAAGAGAGTGTCGATGCCGTGCTGTTCGCTAAGCATGTAGTGGTAACGAAAAAAGAAGATAAGGGCTTTGGACAAACGCGCGTGCGCGGCGTCAGTACTGGCGAGCGTGTGCTCTGCGCGAACGAAAAGCCTGGCTTCGTAGCGAAGAATCGCTACGGGCTACCCGACGAGATCGACCTTTCGTGGTCGGCATTCCAAGACGCAATAGCGACAGCAATCAACGGAGAAACGAAATGACGAGTTTTGCATTTGACGTAAGTAGCGCGCCCGAGGCGGCGCCCGCAACGAACAAGTACGCCCCCATTCCTGCGGGCGATTACAAGGCGATGATCACCGAAAGCGAGATGAAACCAACGCGCGCTGGCACTGGCCAATATCTGCAGTTGGTTTGGGAGATCATCGATGGCCAGCATGCTGATCGAAAGATCTGGGATCGATTGAATTTGGTCAACCCTAACCCGACGGCCGTGTCGATCGCACAGCAAGACCTCGCGTCGATCTGTCGCGCAGTTGGCGTGGACAAGATCAGCGACACGGAGGAGCTGCACTACAAGGAAGTGATGGTCACCGTGACGATCCGCAAAGGCGACAACGGCTACGAAGACTCGAACGAAATCAAAGCCTACGCCCCGGCCGGCCGCTCCGCGCCCGCCGCAGCGCCCGCAGCCCCTGCTGCTGTCGCGACTCCCGCTGCCGCCGCTCCTGCTGCGCCAGCCCCCGGTAAGAAGCCCTGGGAGTAGGTCATGGTTGCCCTGCCGGAAGAGCAGCACACCACCCTCAAGCTTGTTGAGCGAGCGACCGAGGATGCGCAGGCCACCAATGGCGGTGGCCGAGCGCACCTTGGAGCAAGCCTGATCGGTGATGAGTGTCCGAAAAAATTGTGGTTTATCTTTCGATGGGCCGCGCAAACCAAACACTCTGCTCGCCTGCTTCGATTGTTTAATCGCGGCGCCCGTGAGGAGGAAGTGTTTAATTTTTTACTGCGCCAGGCTGGCTTAATTGTGTGGGACGTTGACCCCGACACTAATCAGCAATGGCGCGTAGAGGCCGTCGGCGGTCACTTTGGTGGCTCGCTTGATGGCGTGGTTCAAGGATTGGTCGAAGCGCCTAAGGCGCCGCATGTTAGCGAGCAAAAGACGCATAACGACAAGTCATTTAAAAACGTGCGATCGAAGGGTGTGCAGGAATCTAAGCCCGAGCACTACGCGCAGATGCAGGTGTACATGCACCTGATGAACATTGACCGCGCGCTCTACCAGGCTGTGAACAAGAATGACGATGAGCTCTATTTCGAGCGCGTGAAGTACGACAAGCAGACGGCCGAGGGTTTACTCGCAAAAGCAGAGCGAATCATTACGAGCGATCTACCGCCCGAGGGCATCAGTCACGATCCTGCGTTCTATAAGTGCAAGTGGTGCGACCAGAGCAACGTGTGCCACGGCAACCAAGTACCGCAGGCGAGTTGTCGAACGTGCTGCTTTTCCACGCCAGAGACGGACGGAGACGCACGCTGGTCATGCAGCAAGCACGGTAGAGACCTCAACCAAGAAGACCAACGACTCGGCTGCGATCAGCACCTGTTCATTCCTGCCCTGCTCACTAACTGGGCTGACTGCATCGATGGCGATGATGACGCTGTGCGCTATCGAAACAAATCGACCGGCGCCGAGTTTGTGAATGGCGAAGGCGGCTTCACGTCAAAAGAGATGGCCAAGGTGATCGACGTGAGCGTTCTTGGCGATCCGATCGTGGACACGCTCAAGCAGGAATTCGGTGCGGAGGTCGTTGGTTAGTGTGGATAGTGCCGAAAACCCTGCAAGCGTCATTGCCTTTTGCGCTGGATACGGTGGCATCGAGCGAGGACTTGAACTCGCTGGCGTCAACCATCGAGTCGTCGCTTATGTGGAGATCGAAGCCTTCGCCATTGCAAACCTGGTTGCGAAGATGGAAGCGGGAGTCTTGGATCCGGCACCTATTTGGTCGGATCTTAAAACCTTCCCAGCACACTTGTTTCGAGATCGAGTGGATCTCATTACTGGCGGATACCCATGCCAGCCCTTTTCGGCTGCGGGAAAGCGAAAAGGCGCAGACGATCCAAGGCACCTTTGGCCGCACATTAGAAGACACGTTCAAACAATCAGACCTTTTCGATGCTTCTTCGAGAACGTCGAGGGACACATCAGCCTCGGCCTGCAAGAAGTCATCGCAGACTTGGAAGCAGATAGTTATGAAGCGACGTGGGGAATATTCAGCGCGGCTGAAGTCGGCGCACCCCACCGAAGGAAACGAGTCTTCATTATGGCCGACGCCTGTGGCGCAAGACGACAACAAGTCGCCAGAAGCCCACATGCAAATGAAGCAGAGAATGAAGGGCGGACCTCGATTCAAGCCGACATCGTTGCAAGTGATGGTGAAAGGCGTCGAGCGGGGATTGTGGCCAACACCAACAACGCAGGACAACCCCCAAATGAGCGGCAAGGACAAGCGCGGGACAACGCTAGGTGGAGCGGTGCGGCAATGGCCGACGCCGACAGCGAGCGACAGTCAGGGTGGCCCGAGGGAGATGGATGGCAAGCGAGGTCGCGCATTGAAAGATCTAGCTCAATCAAGTTGGCCCACGCCAGCGGCAAGGGACTGGAAGGACACGCCAGGAATGGCGACTCAGGCGGGGAACCGAAGCAGGCTGGATCAGTTGCCCAGAGCGGTGTATGCAAAAAATTCGGATCAGAAATCTGGGACGTTGAACCCGACGTGGGTCGAGTGGCTGATGGGATTGCCGACAGGGTGGACCGACTTAGGCTCTTGGGCAACGGAGTAGTTCCACAACAGGCGGCGAAAGCCTGGATAGTTTTGAGTGAGCAGGTAAATGAGAAAGATGGTGATTGAGTTAGAAGAGCAGGACGTCGAAGAGATCATCGAGCTGATGCGCGAGATTAGTGAGCGACTAAAACTCAACCAAGACATGCTGGGGGTGCTACTTGCAAAAGCGTACCAAGAAGAAGGAAGGCACACGCAACGAGATCCGCATTAAGCGCATGCACGATTACCCGTCTTGCTACTACTGCGACGAGATGATCATCGACTGGTGCGCCGTTTATCAGAGCGTGCCGCCGGTCGAGTTTACGGTGAAGAAAAATGAGTGTGAGCATTTTAAGGACAGCCTCGGTGAGTACTGAGGAATTTAACAAGCTGTATTACCAACGCTGTTTGTGCGGGCAGATCGTTCGCCGCACAACCGGCGTGTGCCGGTCTTGTCGCGTGAAGCACAAGATCACCGATGTAGAAATGTTCCAGGCGCGTGGCGCGCAAGCGTGGTTGAGCAAAGCCTGGCGAACCGATTACACCATAGAGGAGCAAGCAGATGAGTGCGTTAGACAGACAAATTGGGGGATCGCATTACAAATCTCTAAAGCTGCAACCGATAGTTTTCTGTGAGATCAATGGGCTTTCGCCGATCGCGAGCAATATCATCAAGTACGCCTGCCGATACAAGACGATTAGGCGACATGGCGTTGCTCAACCGAATGTCGAAGACTTGCGCAAGATCATTCACTACGCCGAGATCGCGATTCAGATGGAGCTCGAAGCTGAGCCTGCGTGCGAGGAAGAGCAGTTCCGCACAGAGCATCAGTTCAAACCATTTAGCGATGAACGCGACGTTGTACTCAGTGAAGAGGTCGAAGACCCAAAGCTAAGCGCGCATCTCGCCAAAGCAACCTGCGAGGACGGCACATGCGATTTATGAGACGCCGCCGCTGGGGCGATAACCCGGAGCCATTCCCTCTGCATTTGCTGTTCTTGGCGTTCTGCCTGGTCGCTACGGGAGTGATTCTGTGGAGCTAGAGATCGATTACGACCTGCTCGCAGAAAAGATTGCGCACGTGATCGCGAAGGCGCCGCGAGAGGACGAGGTGTTATGGGACACTGACGAGTGTGCTGCCTACTTACATTTCAATCGTCGTTACTTCCGAGATACTGTCAGCAAACTAGATAGCTTTCCCAAGCCGCGTGGCACCGGGTTCGTTTGGCTCAAATCGGAGGTGGTGCGCTGGGCCAAAGGCTAAAGCAAGTCTGCGAGCTCGCGCGCATCTTTGTTGTAGTACGTCATGAGCTGCTTGATGTCTCGATGCCCGGTTACGCGAGCAAGATCGAGCACTGGCAGTTTCTGAGCAAGCCGAGTCGTTGCTTCATGCCGGCTATCATGAAACGTCAAGTTATCGATCGCTGAGTCAGCGACCGCCCTCCTAAACATTGTACTGACCACGCCGGCTGACACGCCGAGCATCTCTTCTTTCTCTTTCGGTAATGTGCCGATCAAACGCACTGCCTCTTTCGATAAAGGCACATTACGCTGTACGCCAGTCTTCGTAATGGTATGCGGCAGAAACACGTATCGCTCATCAAGATGCACGTCATCCCACGTCACCTTGCAAATCTCGCCCTGGCGCATCGCCGTCTCAAGCGCAATCAAAAATGCTGTCGCGACTTTCTGCCTTTGTGTTCTGGGCTGCGCGCCGTCAACGTGATCGAGCGCAACAAGCAGTCGATCGATCTCTTCCTGCGAGATGCGTCTGTCGCGCGGCGGCGGATCTTTCGGTCGCTTGATGTCTGCCATTGGGTTGTGCGTCATCATGCGCCAGCGGCGTGCCTGCGTGAATAAGTTAGCGATAAGGTTAAGGTCACGATTCACTGTGCTCGGTTTCACCTGCTTTAGCCGGTCATCGATTAGTTGCTCAATGTCCTCACGCTGAATGCTGGAAAGTTTGCGAGCGAATAGCTTTGGATATTCACGCTCGTACATCTCTAAGCGAATCATCTCCCACCTAGCGCCCTTCTTTGCTTCGCTCACCTCCCGCTCATAGCGTGCACTAAGATCGGCAAGCGTACTGTTCAAAAGCGCGACGCCAGTGTCCTTTGTCACCATCTCCGCGACCCAAGCTTGTGCCAGTCGCTTAGTGTCGAATGTTTTTGATTTTCTTTGGCCGCCGACCATAACGCCGGCCTCCCAGCGATCCCCTCGCTTTCTAAATGTTCCCTTCACGCTCGCTCCTGCCGTAATTTCTGCCGTAATTTGCCGTAATTGGCGCCGTAAAAATATGGGGAAATGTGGTTATAAGCGAAAACGGCGGAGAATAGAAGCCCCGTAAACCCTTGTTTTATGGGCTTTTATGGAGTTTAGGGGAAATATGCGGGGAGGGTCGTGGTGCCCAGGGCCGGAATCGAAAGAGCCCATTTTTGCTGGGCTCATCGATTGTTTGCCGTAATTTTGCTGTAGTTAATCTACGTTTAATCCAACCATCGCGGCGCCCTGACCATAGAAAAATGCGGGCATCCTCCTGCGCAAAGCGTTAACGAAGTTGTTAGCGTTTTCTTCTGTAGCTCTGCTCAACAATCTTGCTGACAGTTCTGGATCAAGCATAGCCTGCACCAGTAGTTCTGTCATTTTCTCATCAGAGTTGGTAATTCCGTAAAGCGTCCTGAATGGCGACATCAAACCAGACGGTATTGCCGAGCCTGATGCGTTGTCACCGAAGATCCGCCCTATCGCCGCAGCCATCGATAAGTTTTTAAACGTGTCGCTGCCTGGTACTTTCACGCCGGGTGCTGTTGCGGCCGTTGATCGATTCAGGTCACGCATGATTGCGTTAACACGCTTCTTATTTGACTGCGGTAATCGATCGAACTCTCGCTTTCTTGCGTTGATCGCGTTGCGCATTTTGAACGGGCTTAGTACAGGTTCCAAGGTCTGCAGATCAGTACCGACCTGCGCGCGACGCTGTAGGTCTTGCACTGTCTCCATTCGATCTATTGGCCTGCTTTTTGCCGAATAGGTCTGCAAGTAATCTTGGAAGCCCGGCGCAACAAGCTCGATCTCATCGTCTATAAGTCGCTTTAACTCGGTAAGCTCCGCCTTTGACAGCTTTGCAACGGGAGCCTCTTCTGTTTGCAAACGACCAGACATCAAGTCGCCGATTTCTTGCCTCACGGCGTAAAGATCGCGTGGATCAATCGGTAGTAAGTTGTCAGGATCATCTGGGTCTTTTGCGAGCATTTTTACATCGTCTCGGAACCGCTCAATAATCTTTCTTACCGACCTCCTGCCTTTAATTCCAGGGCGATTAGCGAGCGCAGTAAAAGATTCAATAATGTCAGCGGGGTTGTCGATGATGCCGCCTTGACTAAACGCCTGCTCACGCATCGGCGCCGTTTGCATATCTCTATAATCTCGCAATCGATCTAGGTCATCCTCCGTACCTGCAAGCCTCTGCATCTCTGCTGCGCGTGCGGTCTGCTGCTCGCCAATTCTTTGCCCGATACGATTGCTTTGATCTAAACCGCGCACGCCTGTTTCCAAACCAGCAAGCCCAGGATCACGCGCTACTTGCGCGGTCGTAGGCACGCTGCCTGGCACTAACACCTCAGCGTTTTCTGCGAGGTTACGAGCGGCAGCTTGTGGATTCGTTGCAGCGTTCTGCAGTACTTCGCCCACAATGCGTTCTTGCGCGCTGTTCAAGAATGCAGGTGATATTGCATCCTTTCCTGCTCCGATTGCACTACCTGCCGCTGGAAACAAGCCGCTCACACCTGCGCCGATAGTAGCGTCTCCTAGCGCCTCAACGCTGAGCGGGTCAGCGTCTCCGCCAAAGTAACCTGCTACCGCGCCCTCGCCCATTGCTACAGGCGCTGCGCGCATAAAGTTAGCTAAGCGGCTCGTCTGTACCGCAGCGCCAGATCCTGGCACCGCCATTGATGCAGCAATACTTGTTGGTATTGCACCGGCGAACTCCTGGGCAAACTTTCTGCCGGGATAGTCCTCAGCATACTCTTCTTCACCGAGTCTTATTGCAGCCCTTTCTTGTGCGTAGGTTTCTGGTCCTACAAGCGATCGAGCGCCCGCTTCGATTGCGTCAGACGCGCCCAGCGTAAAACCGCGCAAGGTGTTCGATAACGCATTAGAGGGCGTTACCTTTCCACCACTTTCAATCAGCCGTTTCGTAGCGTTTTCAAAGCGAGACTTCGTATATCCAAAATCGGAGACCATCCCCTCGATGTCTCTCTGGCTTGCACCGTTCGCTTCGAGGATAGCGATGTTTTCTAAAAGTATCTCTAATTGCGTTGCCATTACTTCATACCTTTTGGTGGCGTAAGGCCTCTATCGATGTACCACTGCCTATCTCTTTCCACAGCGCTGAACCCGCTGAATGGATCATTAAAAACGACATCACTAGGAGCGACGCCTTCTTTTTCTGCTAACGCCGAATACCGCAATTTGGTTGCCTCGAACTGATCGCGATAGGGCACGAGCACCCTGCCGGCCGAAGCCAAGAAGTCTGCGCGCTGGCCTTCTGTTAAGCGTTCTCCTCGCAACAAATTGTTGTAAGTCGCTCGCACTCTTGCCTCTACGCCGCCAGCGTTTTGTGCTGTCGCGAACTCTCCTTCTCTTACGACCGAGCCGGGATCGAGCATCTTCATGTAATTAATTAGGAGCGCGATGTCGCCTGCCGCGCTCGGCTCAGTCGAAGACGCCAGGATTTTCCCGTAAGCCAAACCAACGTCACGGCTCTCTTTAGTTAAATTGTTAAATTCGCCGCGAAGGTTTTTTGCGCGAGTGCGTACCCTTTCCTCGTCTTCTTTAGTTTTCCTATCTTTCTCAATCACCAAACGCGCTGCCTGATCAGGCGTTGCTTCTTTTGGTATTGTGTCAATGACTGTGTTATTCAGCCTGCTAAGGATCTGGATATTTGCGCCAGTATCGACTGTGTAAGTGTCTGGTGGAGGCGTAACATCGATGACGTTCATGCCACCTCGATCACCAAGCTGATAAGCGACGCGAACCCCATCTTTAGTAAATCCGTACTGCGGAGTTGTGCTGTAAGTTTCGCGAGAAAACGCCCTGTTGACGATATCGTCGTAAGCCTCTATCGGATTTGCTTGAGCAAGCGCGAGTTGCGCTGGATTCAAACCGAGCGCTTTAGCGCTTTCTTCATCGAGCCCTGCAATATAATCGGCTGCTTGGTTTCGGCGTGTTTGGTCAGCAATAAGGTCTTGCATTTGAAACTGATTCAATACCGATTGCTGTTTTCTAAGCACATCTTGAGGCGAGTCACGCATCCCCAGCCTTACTTGTAATGGCTGCAGAATTCTCCTCTGAAAAAGGTTAGTCGCAAAGTTGCCCTGCTGTTGCTGCGGCTGACCGCCGGCTTGCATGAGTTGCTCCATGACGATTGCTTTTTGCTCTGGCGTCAGCGAGTTAATATCGAAAGGCAGTTGGTTTTCCATCAGTACGGCCCTCCCAAACTTTGCTGCGCGAAGTTGAGGTAGTTAGGCGTCTGGCCAACAAAGCCCCCGGTCGGCGCTAAGCCAACGGGCGGCATGTCCAGCGCAGGCATCGGCGCCATGTAGGGATTGCCACCCGCCATGCCACCACGCTGCATCATCTGTTGACGCAGATACTCTTCGTACTCTTCATCGCTCATAGTGGCTGCAGCGATGGTCGGTCGATTCATGATGCTGTCTTTGATCATGCCGCCGATTTGCGATGGATCATCAAGCAAGTTTTTGCCGGCAGTGATGTCTTCCATCTTGTCGCCGATCTTCGTTGCCAGTCGGCGCTTGATTATGTTCGCTAAACTAAACATTACTTAGATTCCGAGATTTGTTGATCTTCCTGACGAGCTCGTCATGGTCGGGTTGGGCAGCATGCCTGCGCCGCTTCGCAAGACATCGAACATCCTGAATGGGTAGTTCTGAGCCTCTTGGAATCGACGGTATTGATCGTCAAGCAGTTGCTGCGCGAACTGCCGTTGAGTATCGCCCACCCCTTGCAGAGCTGCCGCGTCTGCAAACCGCAAGCCGCGCATGTCTTGGCCAAGCCCAGCAAGCTGCTGAGCACCAGCGAGCCGCTGCGCGGCTCCTTGAAGCCCTAGATTTTGCTGGGCGAGCTGTCGCTGGAAGCTGGCGTCTTGGTTCTGGATGCGTCGCGCTTGATCGAGTCTGGCTTGGTCGAGCGCCGTGCGCTGGTTCGCAAGCTGCGCTTGAAGCGCCGCGTCTTGATTCTGAAAACCGTACAGACGCCGGTTCTGCTGGTTAGCGAGCGACGCTTGCAAGAACGCCTGCTGATTCGCGCGAGCTTGTTGAGCGCCGAGTTGTTGTGCCTGTAAGCCGGCATCTTGGTTCGCTCGGCTTGCCTGCGCGCCAAGCGCCTGCGTTTGTAGCCTGCCCTGGTTCGCGGCCTGTCCCTCTGCTAGCGCGGTTTGCTGATTGGCAAGCTGTGCCTGCAATCCTGCATCCTGGTTAGCCGTCAAGGCTCGCTGCCGCAGTTGCTGTTCCTGCATGCGGGCGTTGAGGTTAGCGCGGTTCATTTCGTTAGCCTGCGCAGCATTGGTAGTCCTGCGCTGCAGTTCTTGCTGTCGATCCTGCAAGCCAAGCTGCGCTCTACTGGTTTGAGCCTGCAGACCGAGCGCTCCGCCAGTCTTGCTGGCGTCGAGCCCCGTTGCTTGGTTGGCGAGGTCAGCCTGTAACGCTGCTTGCTGGTTAGCGCGCGCGGCGTCTGTTTGCCTTGCGAGATCTGCCTCGGCAAGACGTGCGGCCGACTCGAAGCCTGATTGCCTCAGTTGTGCTGCCGTGCGCGCTGATTGCTCAAGCGCAGCGCGATTGGTTTCGGCTTCGAGGATAGCCTGTCGGTCGCCGCCAAAGGCGCCGCCGGCCACTGCCGCTGCTTTGTTCTGGTTCTGCTGAATCTTGCGCTGGCGCTCGATGTCGCCCAGCGCTGCATCAATCACCCCAGTTTGAAAACGGGACATATATGGATCGATATCTGTTTCAGCAAAAGAACCGGCAGTCACTGTATCTTCTGTGACGCCTTGCCCCGCGCTTATCGTTGGCTGTGTGATGCCGGTTTTGAATTGATCGAGCGCTTGCGCTTGATTAATGCGAGCAGGGTCAACGCTGTAGGCAGTACTAATCGGAGACGCCGAAACGTCGCTCGCATTGATCGATGTATTAACGGTACCGACCGATGCAGTGCCTGGGGTGAAATTGGTGCCTAACCGGCTTGCTGATGCTCGTTGCATTCCGGCGGCATTGCCTGCATCGACAGCATCAATTGGACCCTGTTGTCTTACGTCCATGCCGCGCAGTTGACCAGGTTGATACTGCGCTACGCCGCGTGCTGCGTTAATCGCATCTTGCATCTCTCCTCGGCCCAAGCCTGCGTTGGCAGCATCGACCGTGGCCTGCATGCCCTGTTGCTGAAACGGCGACATAGGCGCCACGGTTGCAAACTGGTACGGGTTGTAAGGCGTGTAAGAGAGTTGTCTGCCTCTATTAAAAACGTCGAGCAGCGCGCCCCTGATTTGGGGGTCCATCTCCTGCGACGATGATTGATTGCTTTTTCCGAAGCTCATTAGAAAAGCCCTCCGAAGTTAAAACCGCCCATAAAGGGAGAGATGCGCACGTTATTGACGTAGCCGCCGAAACCAGGGTTAGGCGCTGGCAGAACTTCTGGAGGCGGCGCAACGGGTGTCGGCGCTACTGCTGGTGCAGGGTCTTTCCTACCGACCGTTAATGCATCAAGAATCGGCATGCGCAGCTCGTTCCTCGTTTGCGGTAATCCAGACGTGCCCCTGCCAGGTTGCGAAAGGTTAAGCGTTGACTGTGGTCTGCCAGGATTTACGAAGTCGCTTGCGGGGACGCCAGTCTCTTCTGCTGTAATCGATGGCCTAATGTTTCCGAACAAACTATTAATTTCCTGCCCAGGTGCAGGCGCAGCCTCCATCGCCTCTGCAAAATCAAATCGGCCGTCCGTGTACATACCGCCAGGGTTAATGCCGCCATAAAAGTTAGATGGCGGCGGCGCTAGGTCGATCTGGAAATTGTTAGACGGCTGCTGCGGAGGCGGCTCTGAGTTGTACGTCTCGTCCGTGATCGGCATGCCGTTGTAGTAACCGAAATCTAAATTAAGCGGAAATGGGTTGAACGGCGCCGGGATGTACGGGTTTGGCTGCGGCGTAGGTATCGGCGGCAATGGCGCAGGGGGTGGCGCTGGCGCTGGCGCTTGGCTCTGGTAGCCACCGGGCACCGAGAACTGCGAAAAGTAGTTCGGCATCGGCTGCATGACGCGCGTCGTTGAGCCGTACATATCCATCATCGGATTGTAGCTCCCGAAGCTCTGCTGCCGGGGCGGCTCAAATGGCTGAAACGGCATCGTCGGGCTGTATGGCGTTTGCGGCGTGAAGGTCGGAATACTAAAGCCGCCCCCGCCTGGTCCTTTACCCATCGACATTGGAAACCTCCTTGTACATGGTGACGTGGCTCGTTTGGTAGCCGATGTCTTTTAGTGTTCGCTGCCAGCCCTTTCGGCCGCTAAGCGTGATGAATTCGGCGTCGAGCTGCCTGGCAAAGTCATCGAGTGACTCATCGAAATCTTTGATCTGTTCTAGGTTGCCCGCCGCTAGGAATATGTGAATGGCTCGCACCTGCGGATAGACGATGAGCTGCGTGACGAGGCAGCTTTCGCTCGCCGGCCAGAACTGCATCAGCCCCTCATCGACTGCTTCGACCACGTCCTCGAACGTGTGCGTGCCGCCGCTAAGGTCTAGCGCTGACTGCAGCAAAATCCGGTAAGGCATCATTGCCTCTAGGCTGGTCTTTGCGCTCATCGCGTCATCTACATTCATAATGCCGTCGCTCCTAAGTTGCCGCTGTTATCGACCGTGATCGAGTAGCGCGTGCCGTTGGGCGATTTCAGAATCAAGCGCGCGTCGCCCACTTCCACGTCTTGATTGCGCTTGTGGTTGAGTTGGTCGGCCTGCTCGATCAAGAGATTCATCTGATTGATCTGCTTGGCGTCGTACTTTTCTGTTGCGTTAGGCAAGATCATCGTGCGCTCCCTGGCACAACATCGAGTTTCATCGTACCGACCCGCCAATCCGTTGCGACGTTACCGACGATCCGCATCGCTACTTCCCTACCCTGGAACCGCACGCTCGTTGGGTTCGCCATCGTGTATGGGCCGTGACTCGACTCGCTGGCGTTCGGGTAGTTGCGCGTCTTAAACGTCGCCTTAACGTCGCCCTGCGTTTTTTCATCGGGGATCAACGTGCGGGCAACCATCAATCGATCGCCCTGTCCGAGCAGCACAGGTCCACTCTCAACGAATACGGTCGCATCGTCGTAAGAGAAACCGACTTCATGCTCGTAAAGGTAGCCATCCGCGCTTACGTAGTTGGGGTAGATAAACTCGCCAACGTCGGCGGCGGCTGTGCGCGCGAGCTCACCGATGGTCCAGTAGTTTTCGCGGTAGTTCCAAGCGACGTAGCGATTGCATTCGGTCGAGTCGCTTGATGGGTAGAACCACCAGCACTCGCTAAATTTGCTGTTTAACACGCCGTACACTTTCGATCGCTGCGCGTCGTTGATGTCGTTAAAGACAAAGTCGCCCACAGCGCTTGGCAGAGCTCTCACGCCGCCGTCGTAAATGTGGAATGAGTTAGTACCCATCCAGGCTGCAAACGTGTCAGCGCGCACTACAGCGTTCGCTGAGGCTACGCCGCAGCCAGTGCCCACGCGCTGAAAAGAAAAGACAAAGGGCGGGCCGGTGTAACGCGCGACGTGCGCGTCCACGTTAGTCAAGATGAGCGTTTCTCCGCGCATCGATTCGGCGGTGATGATGTTGCCGCCCGTTGCGAGCGTGAATCCGCCCGCCTGGTTAGTCGCTGCGGCCGTCCAAGTTGTATTGTCTTCCTGATCGCACCACTCAACCCGGTTGCCTTCTCCGCCAGCTCCCAGCGCGAATATGAATCGCTCGTCAGTGCTGATGATCGCCGTGTTGCTTGTTGGCGCGTTTGTAATCACCGCGGCTGCGGTCGATGTGTTGTTCTGCCATTCGTAAATCTTGCCGTCCGACGTTGAGCAGCCGACCAAGTATTGGCCCCAGGTGTCGAGCGACCAGGTTGTGGCCGGCGTGTATGGCCCGGTGTCTGGCCTTGGCGTGCCCCACTCGTTTGCATTCCAAGTGAGCGATCCCCAGCCGAGGTTTTGCACAGCGTCAGCCGCGCCGGCAGTAAAGCCAACGGGCGTGATGTCATGCACAGTGTTCGACTCATCAATGACGTACAGCTTGCTATGCGTTCCTGCGGCCGTGCGGCGGTTACCAGCATTGTCGCGATACGTTATCAACGCACGGCATACCCCTGTCATCGCGCTGCTTGTGCGCGTTCTCCAGCCGCCTACTGGCTGCATGCTGCCCTCGTACCAGCGAACGAGGTTCGCGTCGTTCCACGAGTTTGCTTGCTGCAAGTTGGTGCCGTTCTTCACGACGCCTGGCGGGATGTCGAGTGCAATCAAAGCCATAAGCTAGTAGCTCCAAATCGCGGGAGACGGCCGATCGGGGTCCGTATCCAAATGAATGAATCGACCACCCCCTTTTTGGTTAACGCCGATTCGTTTTATTCCATGACGTAGCGCGACCTCGATCACGCGTAGCGCTTGCTCGCCGGTCACCGCAATGTCCGCTGCGTAGCCGGCAGCGTGCGAGCCAGGCTTCTCTTTGCGCGCCTCGATGGGGTGTTCCGGGCATCGATAACCGCTGCTAATCAAAAACGGGAAGCCGCACTCGTCGCGGATGTCATCGAGTTTTTCGGTGAACGAAGACTTGATGCCCTGGTTGCCACAGTGCTGGCATCGAAACTCGTCAGAATGGAAGTACTTCACTTCGCCACTCCCTTAATTTTTTCGACTCCGCGAATCCCAGACATACCGAGCATGCCGAGCATCACCGGGTAAAGCAGGTCACTGTTCACTGGCGGCATCTTGAACCACACACTGAGCAGCGGCTGCGCAATCACGTTGTAAGCAAGCCCGATCCAACAAACATGGCCGATGGCCGGGCGCCAAGATGACTGAAACCAGTTGCCTTGTGCCTCTTGCTTGTTGAGCTCTATCTGCGCGAGGGCTTGCTCTTGCGCGTGGCGCTCGGCGAGCGTCGATAGTTCAAACGCGATGCGCTGCTTCTCGCTTGCATCGGGGATGAACTTATCGAGCAGCGACGTTGCTGCTGGTATCAGCTCGCCGAGTATTGCCATTAATTCACCAGTTCGATCTGCGGCTCTTCTTCCTGCTCCGCGACCGATTGTTTAATACTGTTCGCATAGGCGTTGATCAGCACATGCAGTTCTTGTTTCTGCATGTCTAATCTGCCTAGCTCGTTCTGCAGCTCCATAATCCTGCCGACCTGCGCTTTCGCTTCATCGTTTAGGTCTTCAATCCGAATGTCGCTGCCATCAATCACTATGTTTTCCACCGCTCGCTCCTAATCCTTCTCTGCCAATTTGGCATTCCACAAGTTGAATAACTCTTGCACCTTGGCCTCGGTCACAGACGATCTGTTCTCGATAATGCCAAGCGTTATCTTTATTTCGTTTAGTTCGTTTCGTATCAGCCGGATCTCTTCGAGATCGGTTTCGATCGTGTCGATGCGGGCAAACTGTTCAACGTCTGCCTGGAGTAGACCCTCTTTGGGCCAGGTGACTGTGAAGTCAGTGTTGCGGGCCACCTCGACAGCTTGCATCTGCTGCGCATGCTCTAGCTGAGTTAGCCTGGTCGTGATCGTTACGTATGCGGTCGTTGCCATGACGAGCCCAGCTCCCATAGCAATTAGATTTCTTAACGGGATCGAGATGACGCTCTCGCTGCTGATTTCGGTCATTGTCCATACTTCACCAACAATGCCACTGCCGCGCTAAAGACTATCCACGCAGCTCGCTCCCAAATTATATTTTTACCGCCCAGCTTGCTGAGCGAGTTTTCTATGTTGTTAACTCGACCCTCGATGTGATCGAGTCTGAATTCGTGTCTCTCGAACTTGCTATTGCCGGCGGAGAGACGCTCGTCGTAGCGCGCCATCGTTGCTACCAGTACATCGAGTTTCTCGTCTAGCTTATCTAAGCGGTTGACGAGTTGTTGGAGCAGCGCGTTTTCCATTTACTTCTTCGCGTGCCCGACATTTAACGCAAGCGCATCAATGACCGGCTTGAGGTACTTAGCGATGAACTCGTCATCCTTAGTCGTTGGCGTGACTGCTGCAACCGCAGAGGCCAGCGTAACGACAGCGGTGAAGATGTTTATGACAGTCCAGAGGTCGATCATTACCAAGGCACTCCGTTAGCTTGAGTTGGGTTCTTGTCGCTTTCAATCTTGGCTGCAAGCGATGCCTCGATAGCGTCTTGGTCAACACCATTAGCCCAGCACCATCCTAGTACCTGAGACTCCGTGAGATCGTCATAAGGCGTGAAGTCGGAAGCAGATGCGTCATAGGTAAAGCCGCAAGTGCCGTAGCTAGACGCAGAGTAGTCTCCGTCTACATCAGTAGCTCTCCAGTGTGCGACGAAAACGCCCCCGTCAGATAGCTCGCGTTCAAGTGTAGATATGACCCATTGTGTTGCCATTAGTTAGCTCCTTGTGACTCAAGGTGAGCCGCGTATGCGTCTTTACAGGCTTGTGTAAAAACTGTGGTGCAGATCGCTGATACGTCAGAGCCTTCTGAAGACAAGTCAGCATCTGGCATGACTACGTGACGATGGAAAGAACGTGAGATCTCTTCGCCATCACGACTGATTACTGTTGCGGTTCTTACTTGTACTGATGACCAAGAACCATGATTAACGACTTCAATCTTGTCGTTTACTGTTGCTTCTGATAAAGCCATATTTTTTCTCCTTTGTTTGGACTGTCCGTTTCAAGAATCCACTTGAAGTAGTTAATTAAATCGTGTAAGTAACCGTAAAAATAATATCCGTGTTCGCTGCTGCACCATC
>Ga0208542_1000063_pt1 | contig 37808 bp, 57 predicted proteins | sample DEB08_DNA_3_FD_185495 | JGI IMG/M metagenome (GOLD analysis project Ga0208542, IMG submission 185495) | Aqueous microbial communities from the Delaware River and Bay under freshwater to marine salinity gradient to study organic matter... | ecosystem: Environmental > Aquatic > Marine > Coastal ... | reverse complement strand
CCTGTTTTTTTGATAAGCGTAACAGCCTATAAGCCCCTTTTTATTTGGTGTTTTAATTATTTTGCCAAATAATATTTAATATTTATTGTTATCATCAATATAAATTACTGATTATTGCCTTGTAGTCTTTTTTCTAAAACCTTTTACTATATTTGCCGTACAAGATTATACCCTATGGTGGGGTTATTGGCTTTTTGTCATCTTTTGCCTTAAAAAGACTGCTGACCACTTTACCTGGTTGAACTATCAGGCGGTGGAGCTGACAAGACATACCGGAGGAAAACGGGCGTGTTTTTCGTTTTAAATCTGTTAGATGGGTTTTCTTAACTTGTTACCCGAACAGAGCCAAAAGGGGGCCGACAACTCAAGGCTATGCTATTAGCTGGTAACGACAAGTTATATCTCTTCCTTGGGGGTAGGGGGTATAACTTGTTTTTTGTTACCTAGAGAAACACTCCAATCTAAGACATTGCTATTAACATAGTATTCTACCTTATGAAAAGAATAGAGAAAAAAAAGAAACGGCGATTAGAACACAGCTCCCGATTAGCTATGAAGGTTAGAGTAGTAGCTTCTAAGAAACTTTATAATAGAAAGAAAAAACACAAAAAAAAGTGTTATATTTAAACAACTAAAATTTATTAAAAACATGAGTTTATCTAGTCCTAAAAAAACAAGTCCCGTTTCTCGCTACATAGAGTGGAAGGGAGGTTCCGGAAAGTTCCGCTATTGGGATAAAGAAAAAGAGTCTGAGGTATTTATTGAAGGACCTATTTACATTGTAGTTCTTGACGAGCTATCTTGTATTACGGGGTTTGATGTCGATAAAGGAAAAGGCATCTTTAGTAACGAGGTTCATAACCTTAATGAAGAACAGTTAGTTGTTGGTTACATGGGTGGCGGTTCTATCGCTAATGGTTTGTACAAAGAAATAAAAGGGTCATTCCCTGCCGGAGCTAAGTATGCTAAGTCTGTTTATGCCGCTTTGATAGACCCTGATAGTTCTGAGCTAGAACTTGTCAACTTTAAATTGTACGGTTCTTCTGTTGGTCCTTGGATAGAAGCTAAGATTGGTGATGAAGGAAACGTAATTGTTTTGACTTGTGATCCCGTTCAGCAAACAAAGGGAGCAACTAAATATTATCAACCACTTGTTAAGAAGTCTAAAAGAAGAGAGGACATACTAGCTAGATGTGTTGACATGGATAAGGACTTACAATCATATCTTTATAGCCCTAAGCCGGATTCCTTTAAAGCGGATTACAAGCAACACAATGTTTATGAAGAACCCGCTTTGACCCCTGAGCCTGAGAATACTTCTGTTGTTGAAGATGACTTACCATTTTGATAAGTATATCAGACCTAATGAACGAGGTTATATCACAGGAATACCGTGATAAAGAACCTAAAGAGCGTGACTATGTTTACGCTTCGGAGTTAGGTGGTTCGGTGTTTGATGTTTGGATGAAGATGAAAAACAAACCTCAGTCACATCCACCAAATGCAAGATCCCAACGAAAGTTCAAGATGGGTAATAGGTTGGAGGATGAGGTTAAGGAACTTTACGAGATAACGGGGCTTTTGATTCAAGATGAAAAAAGAGTTACAAGAGAACCCACTAGTGATATGGTGGGCATTAGTGGTCGGCTTGATTTCTTTCTTTCTTATGATGGGATGAGGGACAGAGCCAGGTCTGCTGATAATCTTACGGGATGGAAAAAAGACCTAGTTGAAAAAATTAGGTCTAATTCTCCTATTGAACCCCGAACCTGGATAACAGAATTGAAGAGTGTATCTTCACAGATGTTTCCTATAAGGGAAAGGGAACCCGCCCCTAACCATTGGCTTCAAGCGGGATTTTACGCTAAAGAAGAGGGCGTACCCGCTTTGATTGAGTACATTAGTAAGGATGACGGTTTGATGGCAGCTCACTTTGTAAATGTTGATGATGCTCACGAAAAGACGATTAAGTGGTTGAAGGAGTTGTCTGGCTATTATCTAGCGAATGAGCGACCACCCTTAGAACCATTGATAGTGAATAACAACGGGAGGTGTGCTAAGAACTGGAAGGTAGAGTATAGTGCTTACCTTGAGGAGTACGGGTTTGAGTTACCCATGCATTATCGTGACTATGTTTCTCCTAAAATTGGACGGTGGAATAGAGTATTGAAGAAAGTTGAAGAAAAGGCTAAGATTACAGACGATAACAAGAAAGCCTTAGATGAGATGTTTGCTTACTTTAAAACAGGAAAACTATGAATCAGATAGTAATTTGCTATGAGCAACTTTATTTACGTATGCCTAATGCGGATGAAACTAGGCTCATTCCTAATGTTAAGGTTTGGAATGAAAATAAAACTAAGATTCTTTATGGTTTTTTTCCAAAAGAGGCTTATAGCGAATTTTGGTTTAGTGGAAAAGGCAAAAGAGGATCAAAGCGATGACACCCGCCCCATATTTATCGAAACTAGCTAGGGAGTATTTTGATCACCTAGTTTCTATACTAGAGGAACGGGGAGATGCTAATGATGGATTTAGTATGGAACTTAGCCAACTAGCTCATGAGTTTAGTAAGTACCATGAGGGTGTAGATGATCAGAACACCTATGGAAAGTATCAAGAGGCTAAGACGGGGTGGAAGAGTGAGGGTCCTTGGATGAATGTCCAAGTAAAGGCTAGGAGTGTGATAGACAAACTTAGCCCTAAGTTCGGGTTGACACCTTCTGACTATGAAAAGTTGAAGGGAAAGGTTGCCCCGACTACCGAAGCTAAGAGTCCGTTGGAAAAAATGATAGCCGGTGACTAAGGCCGAACAATATGCACATGATGTAATAAACGGCAGGGTTTTAGTTGGGAAATGGGTGAGGCTTGCTGCGGAGAGGTTTTTATCCGATTTAGAGAGGGATGATCTTATTTGGGACGTAGATGAGATAAATCGGGTAAACTTCTTTGCTGAAGAGATAGTACATATCCCTGAATTACGAATTAAAAACTCTATACCACCGCCTTTTGCCTTTTGGTTCGAGCAAATCTACGGATGGAAGTACAAAGAGAGTGGTGAGAGGCGATTTAGGGAAGCATACATTCAGGTAGCCCGTAAAAACTTTAAAACCTTCTACGTTTCGATAGTCAGCCTTATAGAGCTGCTATTATACCATGATACCTACCCTGAAATTCTACATGGGGCAAATTCTAGGGATCAAGCGTTGATTTGTACCGGAAAAACGGGGGAAATCATCAAAAAGTCACCACAATTACGCGATTTGTGGCTAAAAATAGACAATAAGAACAACTCAGGACCACTAAAGGTCTTTACTCACAAGGAAGAAACAATAAAAATTACTTATGAAGACATTAACCGTAGAGGAAAAATTGAGGCAATGCCAAAGAATCCAGGTGATGGAGGGAATCCATCTATCGGAGTTATTGACGAGTTCCACGAAGCGAAGGATTCTGTCTTACTTGAAACAATTAAGTCGGGTCAGGGTCAGAGGAAAAACCCACTAACATTAGTCATAACCTCACCAGGTCACAATAAAGACGGTCCTTGTTACTCTGTTTTAAGGCAAAAGGCGGTAAGTACATTAGAGGGGAATATAGATGCAGACAGAAATCTAGCTATAATGTTCGAGTTGGATGCTGAGGAAGAAAAAAACGACCTGAAGATGTGGGCTAAATCTAATCCTATGGTGGATTACTCAGAAACCTTGTGGTCGTACCTAAAAGAGCGTAAATTAGAGGCTGAATCTGTCAAAGGTAGCGAGGCCGTTAATATTTACATCAAAAATGCAGGATTATGGCTTGATCAGGCTAGTATTTGGGTTCCTACTGATGTAATTAAGGCAAATAACGAGGAAATTGATGAAGAATCACTTATTGGGGCTACTTGTGGAGCCGGCGTTGACCTTTCTGCGGGGGGTGATTTAAACGCTTTTGTGTTAGTTTTTCCTGATATAGAAGGTCGGGTTGTTGTTAAGTCTCACTTCTGGATACCTCAAGAAAAGATCAAAAAGCAGCGATTTGACGAGGTTGACTATCAAAGATGGGTAGATAAGGGTTATATCACGGTTTTCGAGGGGGATACGGTGGAATATGATGAAATGGCTAGGTATATGAATGAAGAAATGGATAAATACGATGTTCAAACAATGGCCTGTGACCCTAAGTATCTATCTTCTTTGGCTACTTTTATGAAGGATAGTAATTATGTTCAAGAAGGATTTATGGAAAAGGTTGGGCAAGGGTTTTATCTCAGTCCGGCTATTAACTACATAGAACACTTGTTGTATAAAAATAGCATGAACTTTTTATTTAATCCGGTAATGAGGTGGAATCTAACTAACACGGAAATAAAGGTGGGAAATCATGGCGATAAGATGATGGTGAAGGATAATCCTAATAAAAGAATAGACGGATCTACTGCGTTAGCTACTTGTGTTCAAAAATTATTAGAGTTAAAGTTGTTAGATTACAATTATTTTACTAATATTGGGTAACGTTGAGTATAAACCATCGTTTTAATGTGGTTTATAAATTGTTATGCGCTTTTTTTAAAACAAATAATATGGCTAAAACATTTAAAATACCTTTTGCATTTGATGAAAATAACAATGTTGTCGACATAGAAAGTGCTAAAAAGGGAATAATTTATAGGTGTAATTGTGGTTCTGATGTAAAACTAAGGGGAGGTGATATTATATCAGACCATTTTTATCATATTGATGATTCTAATTGTTCTTTAGAGTCTGCCGTACATAAAGCATATAAAGCAATCTTTGAGAAAGTAAGAAAGGTAAAATTGCCGTATGTTATCAATGGGTCTGATGTCTTAATTTTTGACAAAGTTGAGTTAGAGAAAAAAATTGATGACTACATACCAGATGCAATAGGTTATATAGGCGATGAAAGGTATTTAGTAGAATTTGCAAAAAGTTCTTACATAGGAGAACGTAAGGAAAAGAAAATAAAAAAAAGTAATCTTTTTTGCTTGGAAATTGACATAATTAAAACAGTCAATTCAATAACGGAAATAGAAAAGCATCTTATAAGTCAGAATTCATACAAGCACATAATACATATACCAGAATACAAGGAAATGAAGGAATTAAGGGAAAAATTTAAGCAAGAATACTATAAATTAATAAGAAAGCATAAATCCGAGATAAAGCTATTGCAAGACAAAGTATATGACTTAGAAAACGAACTTGAAATTTTTAACGAAATAAAAGAAGATTGCGGATTATTTTACAAGACAGATTGTAGAAATGGTGCAAAAATGTACAAAAGAAAACTTGACGGTTTTAATCAAGAGATAGTTGCATTCCAAAAGAATGGGGTTATAAATGTAAAGTTCAATATCTAATTGCGCATAACGCCGACATAAAAAGCGTTTTAATGCCTTTTATAAAATGTTAACGGTCTGTACCGGAGTGCCCGTAGGGACGAGCAGTATGACCGAATTTAGGTAGTAAAAAAAATAAAAAAAACACAACTTTTTTTTTGTTTTGTCGTTATAATATAGTATAAGAGGATTATTTATCTTACGGTTAGCTAACCCTTTCCTCTTAAATGTTTATGACGATAAACAACATTACGATTGGATAAGAAAGAATCCTTCTTTAAAAGGACTTATGATGCTATTGGTCACTCTTTAGGGTTTAGTAATTTTACCTTAGAAAATCCAGACCGACAAATAAACGGCTTTACGGTAGCTCAGATATTAGGTGGTGGTGATTCAACGGCTTCCGGAGAAGATGTAAACGAACAAAAAGCTTTAACATTTTCTGCTGTTTGGGCGTGTGTAAGGGCTTATTCAGGTCCTTTTTCTTATTTTCCTATAAATATTTACAGAGAGACAAGAAATAGAAAAGAGAAAATTGATCATTCTCTTTTAAAATTATTCAAACAGCCACTTCCGTACATGAACGGAAACACCCTTATGGAAAGGGCGGCAATGCATTATACATTGTGGGGAAATTGTTACATTGAACCGATAAGGGTTTCAAGACTAAAGCCTATTACTGGTTTTTTTATTCACCATCCATCTAAGGTAAAAGTGATTAAAAAAGGGGATGGTGTTGATCAAAAAATAATTTACGAAATCACTTCCGAAGATGGAGATGCTAGGCGTTTATCTCCCGATAGGATAATTCACGTGGCAAATCTTGGTGATGGGGTTGTTGGTATTCCACCTATTTCAAGGGCGAGGGAAGATATAGGTTTAGAGTTAGCTAGAAGAAGATATGGTTCTAAATACTTTGGTCAAGGTGGTAAGTTTGATGGAGTTCTTTCCGTTAAGTCACGGCTAAATGATAAACAATACCAAGACTTAGTAGACAAACACGCAATAGCTAAGAAAAACGGGGGAGATTTGATAACGAACGTAGAAACCGAATACACCCCTTATTCAATTCCACCGGAAGATTCACAATTTCTTGAAACGGGGTTCTTTTCAGTAAACACTATTGCTAGATGGTTTGGTGTTCCACCTTGGAAGATACAAGACTTACAACAAGGTTCTACATTCAGAAATATTGAAGAAATGGGTATTGCCTTTCTTAAAGACTCTTTGGCTCCTATGGTGGAAAAGTTTGAGTGTGAGCTTAACACAAAGTTAGCAAGGGATCTTGATGGTGCATACATAAACATGGATATGGAGCGTTATATTAGAGCTGATGCAATGGCTGTTGCAGAGCAGAATAGAACAGGAATACAGAACGCTTACAAAACACCTAATCAGGTTCGAGAGTATAATGGAGATAACCCGATAGAGGGCGGTGATAGGTTGTTTATTCAATCTAATATGGTTCCTTTAGACCTGATAGATAACATTTATAATTCAGAAGAAGGTCAACAAATGATAGCTCAAATGTTGGCAGATAAACTTTACAATAAGAAGGAATGAAGAAGTGGTATGATGTAAAGGTTATTCCTAAAAAAAATGCTACGAGCGAAGCGGAAATAACCATTTTTGATGAGATTGGAATGTGGGGCGTTGATGCTTCTAACTTTAAGGCTGATCTTGATAAGGTTAAAAATCTTTCATCTATTAAGTTACTAATAAACAGTCCTGGTGGATCCGTTTTTGACGGTATTGCTATTTATAATATGCTTAAAGATGTTAGAGATAAACTTACTGTTGAGGTTAGTGGATTAGCTGCTTCTATTGCATCTATTATAGCTATGGCGGGAGGAACTAGAGTAATGAGGGAAGGAACCTTCTTAATGATTCATAATCCTTGGACTATGATGGTGGGGGATGCTGATGACATGAGAAAAGAGGCTGACACCCTAGATCAGATTAAAGATCAACTTGTTTCCATTTATGTAAATAACTCTAACCTAGACTCTGCCACCATAGAAATGCTAATGTCGGAGGAAACGTGGATGGATGCTGAAACAGCCGAAGAGTACGGGTTTATATCAAAAACCATATATGCACCTAAAATAGCGGCATCTTTTAATAAGAAACTTAAAGAGTACGGGTTCAAAAACGGACCTAAAGATACGGGCGGTTCGCCTAAAGAAAAGGATGATATGGAATATAATCCGGTTATGGTAACAGTTGAAGGAATTGATTACAATTTAATTCCCGCCAACATGGTTACTACAAATGGGACTGAAACCATAACACTTACAGAAACCACAATGGTCCAAGAGGCCGATGTGTCTGCTTCTGACGTTGATGCGAGGGAAGCGTTATTAAAGCAAATTTTAGTTTTTAAAATCAATAATTTTTTGAATAATGAGCAACGTAAATAATATCCAAAAGTTGCTTGATCGAAAAGGCCACCTTTGGAATGAAATTGAGGGGCTGAGGGATCAGGTTGCTGACGGTAAGTTCGATGCTTCCCTAGAAGAGAAGTTTGAACGAATGAATGATGAATACAAGTTCATCGAAAATCAGGTAAGAGACTTAGAGGCTATTGAGGCTAAAGAGAATGATCTTGCCGGACAACAAGGTAAGAATATTGCCAACCAAAACGAGTCACTTAAAACCTCTAAGGAGATTTACAAAGAGGCTTTTGCTAAGTATGCTTCAGGTAAGTCTATGACTGACGTAGAGGCTAGTGCACTATCTAATTACCAAAATGCTGCGGAGCAAACAATCACAACTACCGGTGGTGGCTATGTTATACCGGAGGACTTTGCTGGTGAGGTTGTTAAGAGTATGGCTTATTACGGCCCTTTCGGGGTTAATCCTGGTGCGGGTCCTGCAAGAATCATAAGAACAAGTGGTGGTAATCCTTTCCCTATTCCAACTATCAACGACACAGCGAATACAGGACAGGATCTAGCTATCAACACAGATGCTTCAACTAGCTCAACTGCTTTGACTTTTGGTACTAAGCAATTAGATGCTCATGTGATTACGTCTGACGTGATTCAAGTTCCTAAACAATTACTTCAAGATGAAGGTGTTGGGTTTGTTGGATTGTTGGCTGAACTTCTTGGGGAAAGAATGGGACGTAGATACAACAACAAGGTAACTAGAGATGTTGATGCTGCTGCTAATGTTGGTGGTTTCTACGATGCTGCTACTGAGGGTGTTGTTTCTGCTGCTATTGCTGCTATCACGGCTAATGAGCTAATTGACCTTCAACACTCAGTTGATCCTGCTTACAGAAATGGTCCTGGTGTTGGATTTATGATGAATGATGCCATTGCTGCTTCTATCCGTAAATTAACTGTTACGGCTAATGCTGATCAGTATTTATGGGAGCCAAACTTCACTCAGGGACAACCTGATAGATTGTTGGGCGATGCTGTTTACATTAACAACGACCTTCCTTCTACTCTTGCTGCTGATAATAGAAGTGTATTCTTTGGAGATTGGTCTAAGTTCTGGATCAGAATTGTGAACGGAATGGAGCTTATCAGATTGGATGAGCGTTATGCAGAAAAGTATCAAATAGGTTGGATGGGAACAATGCGTTTCGATGCTGTTCTTACTGATTCTGCTGCTATCAAGTTTATTAGACAGCTTACTACGTAAGATGAAGATACTGGTTTTAACACCGGTATGGAAAAGACCTGAGATTACTGAGCTTTATTGTCTTGGTATTCTCAGGCTTAAAAGAAAGTTTGATATTGATGTGTTGTGTGTTTGTTCTCCTGAAGATCCGACACACAATACGTTGATATTAGATAAATACAAAATCCCATACGTTTTACATGAAAACAAGTTGGGTAAAAAAAAGAACTTCGGGTTACAAGAAGCCCTAAAAAAAGATTGGGACTATCTCTTGGAAATGAATAGTGACGATATTATAAAAGACGAGCTTATAGAGGTCTATGCTAAATTAATGGAACAGGGTGTTCCTTTTATTGGTATGGGCAACTTTGTCTTTTACAACTCAGAAACGGGGGAATCTAAGGAATGCACATTTAGGGATTCACATACTGTTTTTGGCATAGGTCGTGCTTATAAAAGAGATGTAGTAGAAGGAAAGAAGTTGTGGGACGATGAAGCTGACAGAGGTATGGACAACCATTCTGAGCGGGTTCTAATGAAAGATAAGGTTTATGCAAGGATAACCACAACAGAAGAGCCTTTGGCGTTTGACATAAAGAGTAATGTGAATCTTTGGTCTTATAAGCAAATGCCTGGCAAACCCTATTTAACGGGTAAATTGTTTATGGGATTGAGTGATGCTGAAAAAGAACATTTGAATGGATTACGTAAGAACTACTGATGCAGCTACCGAACCCGTAACAGCTACGGAGCTGAAGAATCATCTACGGATTGACCATACGGATGAGGACACCATGATTTCTTCTATGATTTCAGCCGCTAGACGTATGGCTGAAGAATACTGCCACAGGACCTTTATAACGTCTACATGGAAAGCGTACATGGATGACTTTCCGTCTTACTTTAATCGGGCAATTAATAACAAAGAAAATAGCTATGTAAGGAATGTCTATGAAGATATTAGGCTTCCAATGGGTAGGGTTATATCTGTAACTTCTGTTGATTATGCTACAACGGCTGCCCATGACACTCCTATGAGTTCAAGTGATTACTACGTAGCACTAGAAACAGAGATAGGAATAATAAGACCCGTAACTGAGTGGCCGGATACGGATGACGAAATACCTAACGGTGTAGAGATAACTTATACAGCCGGATATGGGGCTAATGCCTCAGATGTGCCACAAGATATTAAAAATGCCATACTAATTATAGCATCCGACCTATACGAACACAGAGAAACACATGAGCAGATGAAAACTAGGTTGGTGAGTTATGATGGGTGGAAACCCGCTTGGCAATTTATGTTGGACCCTTATGTGATTCATTATTCGTGATAAGAGGCTTTGACTTTAGTAAAGCAGATCGTAGGATAACAATTCAGAAACCTACCGAAAGCAGGGATGCAACTTATAACCAGGTTACTTACGGTTATACGGATGTGGCTACTGTCTATGCTGATATTAAAGAGCCTTCTTTTAACAGAAACAACGAAACCCTAGAGGATGGAAATAAGGTTCAAGGGGGTAGAAGAAATAGGTTTTTTATTCGTTACTCTTCTGATGTTTCGGGGGTTCAAGAAAAATGGAGGATATTGTTTGGTGCTGAAACTTTTGAAATTTCAGATGTAGCCATTAGGCAGAGAGAGGGATTTATTCGGTTAGAGGGCGTTTATGCAGGGATAGCAACATGAGGGCAATACATTGGATATTACGTAACAACTCAGATATAACAAGTCTGTTGCAAGCTCCTACCACGGCGGGGGCTGTTGCTGCTGATGCCGTGTATATCGGTCACGCTATCCAAGATCAAGAGCCTGCTTACATAACCATTGATGCCGACACTATTGACAACTACATAGATAAAGACGGTGGGCGAGGGTTTATAAAGGAGGCATATGACGTTTATATCTATGATAGGTCCTATGCTAACGTAAAGGCTATTGCTGAAAAAGTGGAGGCTGCTTTAGATGGAGTTGCTTCCGGTCAGTACAACGGTCAAACACTTCATTCTTGCCGTTTAGTTAATGAAAGTTCCTTAAATACCATTGAGGAAAATGTTCATTATTGGATGATTGTTCAAACCTATGAGGCAACACTAAATGCCCCTACCGCTTCTACGGTTGGCACAAGTGTTCCGACAATAAAATTAACTCAAGCAGAGTATGATGGGATAAGCCCTGATTCAACAACATATTATTTAATTCAAGAATAAAATGGCAGCAGGAAAGTTTAAACTCTATGCAAAGGCTAAAGAACTATTAGCCACAGGAGGCATTGATCTAGATACAGATGTATTCAAGATAAACCTCTACACATCAGCTAGTAATGCTAACACTTTATCAAGTGCAACTATTACACAACTATCAGACATCACAAACGAGGTTGCGGTGGCAAATGGTTACACAAGTGGGCAAACGGTCACATTAAGTGTGAGTGAGTCAGCAGGGACGGTTACGGTAGATTCTACCGACCCATCTTGGACGGCATCAGGTGGGAGTATCACGGCTAGATATGCGGTGATCTACGATGATACCAATGCAAATGATGCTCCTCTATGTGTGTGCGTTCTAGACACTACACCAGCCGATGTAATAGTAAACGATGGCAATACGCTAACACTCAACATTAACGCATCTGGAATCTTTACATTGAGTGGGGCAGACTCTGATTAATGCAGATACTAGAACGATATCTAGGCTCTAATATAGCGAGTGACATAGTTAAGATTTACTACGGCACAGAACAAGTGTATCCTTTGGGAGTTAATGTGATTGCTGGTAGTGGTGAGCTTACAATTACAGCATTCATTCCTTCAATGGGTGTTGAAATTCCATTAAACGTAAATGACTTAACATTTGAGGGATTTGCTGCTGTTGGTGAGGTATCATCCTTCTCTGCTTTAGGAGATGTGACACTACAAGGATTCGCTGCTGCTCTAGGTGTCAACATTGATGTAACTAGTGGAAGTGTTACCATTAATGGCATTGCACCAGACTCAGAGATACTTTCCACATCGGGTGTGGGTGCTATTACCGTGACAGGATTTGCTGCAACGGTAGACACAGGAAGCACCTTGCTAAATGGTCTTGTGTCATCCTACAATTTCAACGAATCTTCGGGTAATTTAATTGATCAACAGGGTTCAAACGATGGAACGGTTGTAGGAGCAACGCAGAACGGTACTGAGTATAGCTTTGATGGAGTGAATGATTATGTAAATATTGATGATGTAGTAACGGATTTAGCTAACACAACAGGGGGGAGTTGGAGCGTTTGGGTGAATGTGGTTGATGTTAGCAATGCAGGAACCATAATTAGTTTTTCTGACACAAATGAGAATACTAGGCTTGAATTTACTCAAAGAAACTTAACGGGAGAATGTGTTATAGTTGGTCAAGATGCAGGGGCGTTACAATTTGTAATAGATTCAGGGGGTGCACAGTTGTTTTTTAATAATACATGGGCACATTTTGTACTAGTACAAAATGGCACAACCATCAAGCTATACAAAGATGGTTTAGAGGTGGCATTAACCGCAGACACAAATGTAGATCAGTCTTTTTGGTTTAGTGATAATTTAAACATTGATAATGCAAGAATTGCTTGTAGGAATTTTGGCGGGGGTGGTAATTCTAGTTTTTTAGAAGCAGACATAGACAACCTACGCATCTACGACAGAGCTATTTCAGCAGCAGAGGTAACAGAAATCTACGAGCTAGAGATATCCGATATACTTACAAAGGAATTGGTATCATCCTACAACTTTAATGAGTCTTCGGGTGATTTGCTTGATCAAACAGGCTCAAACGACGGAACGGTTGTAGGAGCTACTCAAACAGGAACTGAATATGAGTTTGATGGAGTGAATGATTATGTAGACTTAGGTGATTTAGACATATCGGGTGACGAAAGTATTTCTTTTTGGGTTCGTGTAGATTCTTTAGGGACAAACCCTTTACTTACAAAAAGATCAGGCTCAACAAACAGACCTATTTATATTTTTGTGAGTGCGGCTGACGATAATATAATTGCATTTAAAGATGATGCTGCAACTAGGGTAGATAGTAATTTTGGTGTAAGTACGGGAACTTGGTATCATGTTGTTACAATTTATGATGTAAGCACAACAACCTTTAAGATGTACGTAAACGGGGCATTAACAGACACTAATACTTCTGTACCTGACCCTAGCACAAATAATGCGTCACTACAAATAGGGGGAGATACTTTTGGTGGTACTTATGGGGATGTAGCAATAGACAACCTCCGCATATACAATAGAGCTATATCAGCAGCAGAAGTTACAGAAATTTATAATCTAGGAAGATCATAAACAATTAAACAAATGAAAAACACAATATATGTAATCGGAACAGGAGAGGCAAAGACAATCTTTGATCAGGAGTTTGCCCTATACCAACAAGAACAAGGACACTACTTCGACATTGGTTTCGACAATTGGGGAGCTGTCCGTTATTCACTAGATGGCACTCAGGTGCTATTAGAAGAAGAGGAAAGCAAGTTCCTACCCGAACACCTAGCGAGGCAGGATGTGCAGATATTCACACAGGAGGAAGTAAAGAATTATTTACTTTTGAATAAAACTGATTGGGAAGAAGAAGAAGAATTAGTGTAATGGAATTTATAAAGATAAAACTACTAAAAGACACAGGAAAGTGGAAGAAAGGAGAGGTAAAGACTTCCGATGAAATCCACGCTAAAAATCTTATATCGCAAGGGATTGCGGAATTGTATAAGGAAAAGAAAGTAAAAGTTAAAAACGATAAAATAGAGCATAAAGATGGCTGAATATAATGGAACGGATGTGCTGGTATTTGTGCAAGACACACAAGTAGCAGCATCGACAAGTTGTACGCTAGACCTTAACATGGACACCTTTGAGGTAACAAGTAAGGATAGTGGAGGAAAGAGAGAGATTTTACCGGGAACTATTTCCTGGTCAGTAAGTGGGGACTTCTTAGACGATATTGGAAGTTCTAACTACGAGTTTACAGATTTTGTAACGCTTGTAAATAACAGAACGCTTATTAGCGTTAGAATTGATAATACTAGCTTGATAGGAGCGGGGGGAACTTATTACACGGGTCAAGGTTATTTGACTTCTGTTAATCAAGCATCTCCTTCGGAAGATTCTGTAACAGGATCATTCACTATTGAGGGAACAGGAACTTTAACAGCGGCTACACATACTTAATAATTAATCATGGCAAAAATCCAACTCAGTAACAAAAAGTACGACATTGTAATTAACAATGAAGTCTTAGAGAAGTTTGAAGATGAGGCAAAACACAATGCCTTTCAGTTCGACCAACGAAACCTTAAACAGTTGAGTAAGATGACTTACCTAGCTATTAAGGAAGCGGGAGGAGATGTAGAGGAAAGTTTTGTTAAGTCTCATGTAAACCTTACGGTTGCCGTTCCTATTGTTGAGGAATATTTTAAGGCGGTGTTAGGTCCCGATGCGGGTGATAAATTAGAAGATGCTCTGACGGAAAAAAAGTAAAAGGGGAATCCGGAGGCCAGATTGGGTTGGACTGGATGAAGAAGGTGGCCTTCGGAGTTCTCCATATTTCTAAGAGCGAGTATCTAAAGATGACCCCCTACGAGGTGATATTAGCCTACGAGGGGTTTAGTGAGCATAGGGGGAAAGAACTAGAGCAGTTTTGGTACATGACAAGGCGGCTAGAGTACAGGGCTTATCTATCTACGGATATAGGTAAGAAGAAACATATCTCGATTGAGAAGTATTGGCCCGATTGGAATGAGGAAGCTAAAAAAGTCAACATTCCATCTAAAGCCGAAAGGATGAGGCGTTACGAGAAGTTAATGAAAAAGAATGGCAAAGGTAACAAGTGATTTTTCAGAACCCGTTAAGGTGATGCGGATGGTTATGCTTGCCTTTGGGGATGAGTTTCGTAAGGAGAGGGCTAAGATAAATGCTGCTGCCGGCAGGGCTGCTAAACCCGCAGGACGTTATGCCAAACAACAGATGCTTACTCATCCTGATACCCATAAGGGATCTTCTAAAGAAAGATCAAAACGGGGGTATAGTAAGTTGAAAATTATAGCTCAATTAATAAAACCCTATCCTAAAAAGAGGCATCCTATAAAAGAAAAGGATGCCTTTGGTACTAGGTTGAGGATGAGGAAGGGTGTTTCAATTCCTATTTACGAAAGTAAAAGTGGATTAATTAGATGGAGTGCTCAGGGCTATGCTAAACTCATAATGGAGGGAAGTTATAAAACAGGCGAGAGGCGGCATAGGTCGGATAAGAGAACAGGAAGAACAAGTGGTATAGGGAACAAGCTAAAACAGGCTCAATCAAAGTTTGCTCCTATAATGACAAGAGCTTGGACTAGAGAGATAAAGCGTTCAGCGATAAGGGCTGGTTATAATGCAATGAAGAGAAGAACGAGGCAAAACAAACTTGTATAAGAAATGGCTGAAAGTGTAGTATTACGGTTAGAATTAAAGATAGCCAGCCTAGAGCGGAAGTTGGCGGCTGCCGAAAGGCGTATGTCTCGAACTGAGAAACGCTTTAAGGCTATTGGTAGTCAGATACAAGGGCATCTTGCAGGAATGTTCGCTATCGGTGCTGTTTCAAACTTTGCTCGTTCTCAGGTGGAGTTGGTTAAAAAAATTGACCAATCTAATAGGGCATTAAAAGCTATAACGGGAACTACCGAAGAGTACAACAGAGCTAAGTCAATGCTTCGGGTTTCTGCTGAAGAGTTCGGGGTTAATCTACTTGATTTAACAAAATCTTACGTTCGGTTTTATGCTGCATCTAAGTCCTCTACATTAGCCACAAAGGAATTAGATGCAATATTTAACAAGATGACCAAGAGTGCTGCTGTTCTTGGTTTGTCTGCTGATGAAACTCACGGTGTTTTAAAGGCACTTGAGCAGATGATGTCAAAGGGAAAAGTTCAAGCGGAGGAACTTCGGGGCCAATTAGGGGATAGACTTCCTGGGGCCTTTGTTATCATGGCTCAGTCAATGGGTATTACCACCGGAGAGCTTGATAATATGCTAAAAAAAGGCGGGGTAATAGCAGATGAGGTTCTACCAAAGTTTGCTGAAGAATATGAAAAAGCCATTGGAGCTGACCAAATTGATAAAGTTAAAACACTTGTTTCTGAATTTGGTAGATTAAATACAGCGTGGACTTTATTTACTGAGTCTGTTGATACTGGTGGGGGTTTAATAAGTGGTGCAGTTGGTATTTTTACTGATTGGTTAACCGTTATAGCTGCCCTTAATGACAAAACGATTGAGTTTTTTGATGATTTCTTATGGAACACAGATAACATCAACACTATTGCAGATAGGGTAAGGGAAAAGTACAAGGAAATAGCTGATGATGCAACAAAGGAAGCAGACAGGATAGAAAAAGCTCATAAAGAGTTTTTCCAGGGCCTTATTGATGGTGGGGTTACAATGGAAGAGTTTGAAAGCCGTTTAAGTGATGCTAAAAACGGGACTATCCTTTATAATGACGAGGTTCGTGAAAGTGTTATGACACTAGACATGATGAATGCAATCTTGTCTAAGTATAATGAAAAAGGTAAGAAAGAAGCAGAGATAGCCAATAAGAGAGCAGAGGCTGCTAAGAAACTAAATGATGAATACCAACAAATAGCTGATTCAGCTAGGGTTTCAATGGGGGAACAATGGCTAGTTGATGCGATATTTCCATCATCCCCTAGTGGAATTACAGGAAGTGATATAATGGATGGCATTCCTGGTTTTGATGAGTGGTTATCCGGGGCAGACAATCTTGAAGATATAGTGGGAAAAAATTGGGCTGAAAACATGGCTCAATCTCTCTTAAACGCCACAAACATAGTAACCACCGCCGTTGACGAAGCCGGCGAGGAAATGATTCAAAACCAAATAAATATAACAGATGCTTTTGCAGGGATATTTGGAGCGGGATTGAGTGCTTCCATTCAGGCTATTAGGGATGGTAAATCAATGAAAGCGGTTTTTGGTGCTTTATTTGAAACAATGGGAGATGCTATGGTGCAATACGGCGTTAGCATGATTGCTTTAGGAACAGCCCAAGCTATTTTTGGGAAAGCTGTTGCTACATTAAACCCTGGTCAAATGATTGCTGCGGGCACAGGACTTGTTATAGCTGGTTCAGCGTTGAGTTCAGCTTTTGGTCGTGTTCAAAAAGCAGCAGGCGGTAGTGCTGAAAGAACAGGAGGGGGCAGGGGCTTTCAAGGAACTCAAACCTCACAATCCATCCAATTCGAGCCTATAATGTTAAGACTCCAAGGTAAAGACCTTGTGGGTGCTATTAGAGTAAACGATAGAGATGCTTCCTTATAATGGCTAATAAAATTCTCATAGGAACGTGGATAGCTCCATATGGGCTAGGTAGTTTTGATACATTCGAGACATTTTTTGATCTTGATACGCTTACAACTACCGATACTTTTACAGTAAATCTAAATGGGTCTAATTTACTTGTAGGAAGTGCTCCAATTATTGATGAAAACACTTACGTAAATCCATATCCACAAGCTACGGCGGGATTTTCACCTATATCACCAGACGGAACACAGTCCTTTACATTTTCACCTATTGACACATGGCCTTATTGGGAATTAGTTGGTGAGGACTTATTTACAGATACAGGCACGAACGATATAAAGGCGTTTGCTGATTATGTTACCCCTGCTACCGATGAGGTAACCGCTGATGGTTCTATAATAGTTTATGCTTCGGGAACAAACAACCCTCTAACGGTGAACCTTGGAACGGGCGCTAAGTCAATGACTACTTATGCGGGTACTGATAATCTATTTCAATATGAGTACACCTTTACGGGGCTTCCAGCGGGGAACTATGAGATAGTAGTAAAAGACCTCTTGGGCTTTAGTGTTACCTTAAATGTAGTCCTTCCTTTAAAGGAGCAAACAAACGAGGCTAGTTATGGTATATTATATTCGGGTGAGTATTCAGATAGTGACCACAACACAGAAAAAGACTATAAGGTAGAAATCCTCAAGAGGGGTTATTCCGGCTCTGTCACGACCTTAACAGAGTTCGGGGCATCCCCTTTTACCTTATCAACAACGGCTAGTGGCAGAGAGTTACATGAGCTTACGTTGTTGAAAACAAAGGCTAACATAGAGCTTCATAGCGACACAGATCAAAAGTTTATAGACATAGCTAGGGCTGACGATAAGGAGTATAAGGTTAAGCACTACATTGATAATGGTGGGTATGAGCTTCTTTGGGAGGGATTTGTTCAACCATCTAGTTATTCCGAACAGTATTCTAATCCAGGTTACATAACTAACCTTGAAGCACACGACAGAACGGGGGTGTTTTCTGATGAAAAGTTTGAAAACGAGAGAATAAACGAGGAATCTTTTGGTGGTGATTTAGACATAGCTACGGTAAGAAAGACAGCCTTAGAGGGGGAGTTTACTGAGCTTTACATTATCAACTTCTGCTTGAAAAAAACGGGGTTGTACCAAGACATAAGGGTGGCGGTGAATTTATTTGAAGATAGCCACACCACAACAAACCGAACACCCCTAGATCAAACATACATAGATGTAGCATCTTACTATAAGGACGGAGAAGGCATTAGTTGTGAGGATGTGTTAATAAACATCCTAAGACCTTACGGGGCATATCTTGTGAATCATGGAGGGTATTGGTATATCATTAGATGGGAAGAGTTAGAGTCCTCTAGTGTTACCTATCAACAATACGATAAGGATGATTTAACTAGAACTAGTGGTGGCACTTGGAGTCCAAGGATAACTTACAAAGCTGCCGGTTCTACCAACTATTGGAGGCATAAGGGGCAACAGTCACTAAGCTTTACCGACAACTACCGATTACTAAACTTCCGTAAGAAACTTAATCTAGTATCTGAAACGGGCGGGTTGTTCGGAGATGAAACCGATATAGACTTCAACGGATGGGAGTTCTTCTATGATTCTACGGCTGATTTTGTTATAGATAAGAGAGAAGCGGAGGATGGAAAACGTAGGTGGACGGTTGGGCTACCTAGAACACAATCAAACTCATTCCTTCTTCAGTCCGGCGAACTGGAAACATCTAGGACAACAAGATTTAAAATTACATTCAAGCACAAGACGTATAGAATAGCTGATAGTGAGGATGTAAACAAAGGTCCTTACTATCCTTTAAAGTGGTCGTTAAAGGTTGGTGATAAGTTTGTGGATTCGGGGGGGGCTTGGAATGATGTGGTGGCGGGTACTTCAATTATACAACAAGAGTTTATAGAGGATCTTAACCAAGAGCTAAATTTTGAGTTTGAAACAACTCTTTATGCTGACACTAGCCCTACAAAGACGTATGAGTTTAGGTTGTACGTTCCTAGTGTTTTTGATTATGATTTATCGGTCTCTACTGTTGAAGAGATATTTAATACCGAAAATGCAGCACTTGTTGAAAAGCCAACAGTTGATACAGCAATAGGAGCTAGAATAATAGTTTTTGAGAATGCTTTGTTTGATAAAGTAAGGCATTATTACGAGCTAAGAAGCTCTAGTATACAAAAAAACAATTCATTTGAAGAGGTTTGGCCCGCTGATTTCAATGCATCAACAAACCCCAAGAAGTGGGTGTTGGTTGAGTCGTGGGAGTATGTAGATTCAGCCTACGCTGCTGATGATTACGGAGGATGGACACAAACAGAACTGTCTGACTTTAAGTTTGAGTTATTCCCTAACGGTAAGAAGGCTCCTACGGAGGATTTATTTAGAGTGGTGGCTGATGTAAACAACACAAGAGATATTGATATAGATATATTTCACTACGACTTAGAGAATAAGATTTCAAGTGATGATTACATCTACAACAACTACACAAGGCTTAGTGATGGTACAGCTACTGATAGTTGGTCCTACAATAGTGGCACGGCAAGGACAAGGCAACAACTTTTAGCAGAGTACCTAGCGGAGAGATATAGTAGAGCGAGGTATCTTTTAAACTCAGAGATATTTTGTGACACAACACCCACCCCTATAAATGTTTTTTATGATAACACCAACGAAAGCGAGATGACCTTTATCGCCCCTTCAATGGAGTTTAATTATAAGAATCAATCTTATAGTGGGGACATGATGGAGATTAAATCAGATGACACGCCTGATTACAGAGATTGGAATAGCGATGATTGGAATAATAACGATTGGGCATAAATAAAATAAAATGGCAGTAAAAACAGAAGCACAACTAGAAACCGAAAGAGATACCTTTACTGACTCAGGAGCTAACACGGCATCTAAGTTTAGAACCTTTATGACTAACATCATTGATACCATGTTTAATGGTGATCCGGCTAGTACAAATATTAACGGGCTAACCACTAATAGTTCTATTGATGCAACGGCAGATTTAATTCCTTACTATGATGCTTCGGTTGCAGCTAATAGAAAGGTCACATTTGATAATTTTTCAAAAAGGTTAGCTAATGTTGGAGCTAGTAAACAGATTTATAATGATGCCGAAAACGACTTGGGAGATTCTGGAGCTTCTTTAGGTATAGATTGGACGGATAAGAACTTCCATAAAACAACCTTAACCGGAGCTTGTACAATTACATTTGACACAGATCCAAACGGCCCTACTACGATGGTTTTGAAATTAGTTCAAGATGCTACTGGAAGTAGAACGATTACATGGCCTGCTAGTATGCTTTGGCAGAGTGGGACAGCCCCCACATTAAGCACAGCAGCTAATTCGGTAGATTTAATATCTATCTATTTTGATGGTACTAATTATTATGGTTCGGCAGGATTAGATTTTCAATAATATGTTTAGTTTCTTTTTTTATGGCGATTCAGCACCTACAGCCCCTAGTGGTATAACCCTAACCCAAGATTCTGATGCTAACTCATGGGATGTGAGTTGGACAGATAATAGTTCCGATGAGTTAGGGTTTACTATTCAATATGAAATCAACAATAGTGGTACGTGGTTAAGTTGGGGGGCTGCTGCTGCTAATGCTACATCCAAAAACAATAACGCTGTTACAGGGGTTCAACATGGTGATAGTATATCTGTTCGAGTATCTGCAAAGGGTTCTCCTGTTTCAAGTGCTTTTGTGGAAGTGGCTAGTCCGGTCACCGCTTCTTTTAACGCTCCTACCGCTCCTTCATCCTTTACTATTAGTGAGGGTAGTTTTGGTACGGTTACGGGAAGTTTTACTGATAACTCAGGTAATGAAGATTCCTTCATTGTTACAGCTAGTGTAGCAGGGGGTGGAGCACAAGATAGAGAAACCTTGGCAGCTAATACTACAAGCATAACAGGGCATCTTCCTGCTTTTTATTACACGGCATCTAATGGTGATAGTTATAGACTATCTGTAGTAGCCTCTAGGTTTGGTAGAAACTCTACCGCCGCTTTATCTAATCAAATAACCTTATCTAATCAACCATCATAATGACTATTTATCAAAAATATCTAAACGGCTTTGTACTACTTATAATTGCAGCGGTTTCTTTTAAGTTAGCCGTTATACCTTTGGGATTAGTTAGCGTAACGGCATTATTATTTAACCTTAAACCAATAGGAATACTAACCTATTTAAACAACGTGGCTTACGGCTTGGCAGTTGCTATTGATGTTATGGGTAATGTTTTATTTGGATATGCTTTGACTAAGTTGCTTTGCAAAGATACTCAGTATCATAAGAAGTATAAATTCGGTGAAGTAGAAACGATTAGTAGAGCTTTAGGGATAAATAAGAAAAGGAATACACTAACTAATGCAGGGGGTTTTGTAGCAAACTTCTTGAATTGGATTGATAAGAACCACGTAGAAAAAGCAGCAAAGTAATGGAGGATGTAAAAGACTATATATTTAGTGTAGCATTGGTTGTTTTAGGATTCATAGGTAAGTATTTGTTTAACAAAACAGAGAGAAGACTTGAATCCTTAGAAGAACGAACTATTATTAATGAAAAAGAAATAGCCCTAAACCACCAATCCGATAGGGAATATAGGGAACACACCCAAGAAACTTTAAGGGAAATAAAGGAAGATGTTAAGACACTCATAAGTAAATCATAATGAGTTATTTATCCAAATACAACAAGCGGGATCAATACCCTGTTTTAGATTACGGATCAATGGTATCACATGGGATGATACCGGGTCACTCATTTGTGTCTAAGTTTGGGTTGAATTATGACTTAGATACGGTAGAGGAAACTATTTGGGGGGCAGGGGGCTTATTTGACCCATCTTCCGTAACGGGAGCTGAAACACTTAATATAGTTAGCACAAGCACACAAGACACAAATCTTACGGGAACAGGAGCTTGGTTAGTAGCTATATTTGGATTAGATGAAGATTATAATGAAATAAGCGAATTTACAACGGCTCTAAATGGCACAAGCACCGTTACTAGCACAAATCAATACAGGGCGATTAATAGGGTAGCTGTTTCTTATAGTGGAACGAATAACGCTAATGTGGGAACGATAACCTTTATTCAAGATACTAGCGGAATTAAATTAGCAGAGGTAAAAGCGGAAGCGGCAATAACTGAGCAATTAATTTATACCGTTCCTGCGGGAAAAACAGCATATTTAAAGTGTATAGATATTGATGCGGGGAAAACAAGTGGTGGAACTGCTGAAATTGAGATTTTTGTTTACACATTTAATCCTGCATCAAACACTAGGTATAAGGTTTTAGATTTTGTTTTAGATACGGCGGTACAAGATAATATTACGTTTACTCAAGATTTTGCTAATCCGACATCCGAAAAGGTTACTTTTTATATTAATGCTGTTTCAAATGTAAATAATGTTAGGGTGTTTGGTAGATTTTTCATGGATTTGATTGAAAACAAATGAGAGTAATAAAACATAAAAACGGCAAAAACTACTTAGTTGTTCATGGTATTGGTCCGTTCCTAAAAGTATTATTTAAAGCCCCTGGTAAAGCAGAGGCAGAATATTATATTAAGAAGAATGCAAATAAGAGTAACTAGATATGATCACGATAAAGAAAGCACTAAGTCATTAGTAGCTATCAATAGAAACGGAACAGGCTCTAAGGGGTCTGAGTTCTTTTGCTATGGTTTAGAGGATCAAAGACAAGATAAAAAAATAAAGGGGGAAACTAGGATACCAGAGGGCGAATACGAAATCGGGTGGCAGGAGCTTGAAACACCACTTACCCTAAAGTACCGTGAGCGTTTCCCCCAATGGTTTAAAAACCACATTCACGTTAAGGATGTGCCTAATTTCACAGGAATATACGTACATATTGGAAATGATGATGATGATACTGCTGGTTGTTTGTTATTGGGATATGACAGCTACGGCGATGAGTTTGCTAAATCCTTTGAGGGGCGTATTGGTCGAAGCACTAAGGCGTACCAGGACTTCTATTGGATTATAAGGAAATACCTTAATCAAGGAGAGAAAGTAACAATACTATACCAAAGTATATATGAATCTTGACTATCACTACATAATACTTTTCTTTATGTTGGGGTTCTTTCATTTTCTTATCTTCAGATATTGGGCGGTTATCGGAAAGACAGGAAGGGGCGGTAATGGTATTTGGCAACCTCAAGAGATGTTTACAATGGGCATGATGTATTGCTGTTTTATTTATATCTTGATACATATTTCTTTAATGTTAGTCCCTGATCCGGCTTTTTTGGGTATATTAGTTGCGGGTTCTGGTGGAGCCACGTATTTAAGTATTAAAGGAAATGAATCACGAAGAAAGAAAAACGAAGAATCAGAAGCAATATAGAGGCATAAACCCTTATATTAAGACTGTTAAAGGAGTTATTATGTTTATAGTAACTCTTTTTTTATTGATATGTTTGATGAGCTGTTCGGCTAGTTGGCATATTAATAGGGCTATAAAGAAGGATCCATCTATACTAGACACCACAAGGGTTGTTAAGAGGGATACGGTTATAGTTCCGGTTACTAGTGTTGATACTCTATTTAAACTACAAAGGGACACATTGGTTCAATATATCCAAAAAGATAGCTTAAATAAGGAGGTGATAATTAAATACCGATACAACACGGTTACTGACTCTGTATTTATTGAAGTGGACTGCCCTGATTGCAATGAGATGACCACAACCATAACCGAAACCGTAACTATTAAACCTACACTTAGGGATTTTTTCAAGAAATATTGGTGGATATTCGGAATCGTGGTTATTTTGCCTTTGTTTTACAAACGCTAACGTCTAGATTTTGAATAATATGTTAAATTTAAATTCATAATTAACATAATTAACATGAAAATTGAAGATCCTCCTGTTTTTAAGATGGAGTTAATAGTTGATCGAAATTTGCGTGGGAAAAAATTTTTAATTATATTACAAAACAAAAAGATGTGGATATTACAACACAAAGATTACGGGTTAGGTAATTTCACAAACCTAACACCAACGATTAAGGAATTATCTAAGTCTTGGGGCAAGTCGGTAGATGTTTACTTTGAGTCTCCTTTTGTGGAAGAAATTTTCAATCAATCTCCTTACATTAATCCATTAAAGACTAAACCGAGCACAAAACCTTTATTTTCGTCTAGCCTAATCAATAAAGATATTCAAGATTGGCGATTTGTTTATGAGTGTTTTAATACAGACAACTCAAAGATACCTCATACCCATGTTCCTGAAAGAAAAACAGTCTGCATAATGAATGGGTGTGCTACGAATGGCCCTAAGAGGGATGCTAAGAATCCTGGTGGAGATGTTTACAAAGAAATAATCTCAATGATTCCTGTTGATTTTGACTTATACTTTATTGGTAACGTAGATGATTGGGAAGCTAATGATTGGATCAATGAGTGTGAAATAAGCACTATTGCGGTTAGTGAACCACAACTTTGTCAACACCTTATTAGAACTTGTGATTTTGTAATTTCTAATGATACTGGTTGGTATCACGTAGCGGGGGCGTATCAGAAGAAAGGATTTATTATGTGGAAGGACACCTTGTTTTTAAAGAATCAATCTCCGAACAAAAACTTCTTCTATTCAAAAAAGAATCAATGGACAAACGACTTTAAAAAATGGCTTACGACTAAAATACTTTATTGATATGGAAATTACCGAAAAACAATATTTAGAGGCTGTTGATTTAGTAAAAAAATACAGGCAGCAGTTGGAAAATAAAATCAATGAGTGCAACACCATTCTTGACGAGGATGTTCTTATTGTCAATACTGAATTATCAAGCAGAACGATAAATGGACTTATTGATTATTTTTATGGGTATGGTTATACCTCTACAATTACGGGAAGAAAGAAATTAAAAGTGAGCAAGTTGAATGGAATGTCTATCAAGGATTTTTCAAAAACAAGGAATGTGGGGAGGTTTTGTGTTGAAGAATTGATTAATTATTGCCAAAAACATCAAATTAAATTATACAAGTAAATGTATAACTTCCATATTGTACTAAACACCTATCAACGTCCTGAGATGTTAGATAGGTTAAGTAAGCAGATTTGTTTAGAGGCTAACAAGATGGGTTGTACGGTTCTTCTTAGCGTGTTCTTTGATGGGTGTGACCCTTACCCCTTAATGGGGTCAAAACTTGTTGATACAAAGGCGTACAACATGGTTAGCCATAGGGGTAAACCTAAATACTACGAGTTAATCAAAATGAACTTTGAGGTGTTGAGGGATAATCCGGCAACTATTTACATAAAGCTAGACGATGACCTGATATTAAGGCACGATTTCTTTTCAAATGTAGCCTTGCTTTGGAAGTCTATCAAGGATGATAAGAAGATGACACTAACACTATTGAAGGATCACAGAACGGGAATGTGGGGCGGGTTGCCTGAGAAGTACAACAGCCACATAATTAAGTCTAATTGGGTGGACCTTATTTTTGCTTGTGGTGATAGAATGGTGAGAGCTGTTAATGAAATGGAATTACTGCCACCTCCAAAACACATTGAAAGTTCGGGCGTAGCTAGGCAGATAACAAGAAACATACGTGGATTCCGTTGGAACGATGAACTTAGAATGGAATATGAGTTCGGAGAATCCTTGGGTAATATGTATCAAGTCAAAGAAACTTTAGTTAATCACGGCAACCACGTAAGTAAAATGAATCCTCAACGTAAAAATGAAACGTGGTGAACATAATCCTTGAAAAACTAAACCAAGACGAGCAAGTAAGTGTAGCCCGATTTAATGATGGTGAGGTTGGGGCTTTGGTTGGTGACTTACGTAGAACATTTAAGGGTGAGCAATCTGTTGATAACACCTTGATAAGTGGGTTAAAGAGGGCGTTAGACTACCGGTCTAAAAGCTACTACATTGGCTACCCTTGTCCTGAGTGCTATCCTACTTATCACAACTATGTAAAGCAAAAGATAGGAAATTACGAAAGGCAGATACTAGCCACGTTTGCTACCAATCACAACTATAAAAACTTCTTAGAAGAGTTGGAAGGTGTTATTTGGGGTGAGTGGGTTTTAGTGTCGGATAAGGACGTAAACTTTGGAGGACCACATAAGTATGTTTCTTGTCCTTCAGAAAATGCTATGAGTCAGGCTGAAAAAATAATTGAAGATGTTTTGCGGTTTGAAGAAAAGATTGTAATATTGACTTGTGGAGCTGCTTCAAGATATATCGCTAGTGAGTTGGATCAAATGGGTAGAAGTGCTTTGGATTTTGGTTCTATCTTCGACCCTCATAAGGGTAAACTTAGAAAAAATGGTAAAGCTATTAATACCCATGTTTGGGAGGGGTTTACTAATAAGGCAGCTTTTTGTGGAATATGTAATCATGCAGGAATATGAGTTTCTTTAAAAAGAAAGAAATTAAAGAAACGGGCAGGGTTTGTGTTCTGTTCATTGATGGAGTAATTTGGGCCACAAGTAAAGAAATTGTTATTGAATATGAAGATGACAGCAAAACAAATAACTAAAGAAATAGCCGTAAGGTTTGCTACGGCTGCTCACAAAGCATTTAAAGAAGATATGGATGATGGTGAGCCACCTTGGGAAGATGAGGTGTTTGAAGCCCTTTACAACGAATGGTATTCTGTGTCGGGTAAGTTTTACGAGAAAACATTAAAACAATGACACGACCAATAGACATAAGCGACAAAGAGTACATAGCTATTTTGGAATCAAAGTTAGCAGAGTATGAGAAGCCTGTTTTAAAACCACCAACTCTAGGTGATGTGGTTGTGTTCTTTAGGCAAAACGGATACAAACCTTCTGCCGGAGAAACGGCTTGGAACTATTACGAGAGGATACGTAAGGCTGATGGTGGTTGGGTTTGGCGAGATAATTCGGGGCGGGTGATTAAGAACTGGAAACTCAAAATGAGAACCGTATGGTTTACGGCTGAAAACAAACTACAAGATGAAATACAAAGAGGATTTTGAACTAACGGCTTACTTAGAGGGTAAAGGATTTTACTACAAAGATGGAATTATTTTCAACGAAAAATGGGACTCCGTAAAGTGTAAACCCCAAACTTTTAATGAAATAATGGGGGATAGCATTTCTTTAATGAGCAATATAATACCACCAATTTGTATACCTGTTGATGAAATAGTTTTTAAAAGAGAGGAATACAATATTGATGCTTTTGCATGGAAAAATATAGGGGATTTCGAGTATGATTATAGTGATGATGGTAAAGTTTTTAGACAAAGAATTGTTATAAGAAGTGCTATTGATCACATACGTTTTTTAGCTTACTGTCTTGACATGGGAGATAATAGTGAACACGTTATTGCTGATATTTTATTGTTTTTTGAAAATTTTCCATTGTTGAACGGGTGGAAAATTAAAAGGATAAACGATAACAGAAGGGAATATTATCGTAGTGATGATTTTGAAATTGAAAATCTATTCGGGTATGGATTTGGTTATAGAATTGTTTTAATACGACCGGTTAAGAAAAAAGAAATAATAGTAAAAAAACAAAAGCCCGTTGTTAAAAAACAACAAGTAACATATTTAATGAAAGACAACTCAACTGGTCTTTATAAAATAGGAAGAAGTATTAACCCTAAAAACAGGGAAAAGACATTGCAATCAGAAAAACCGTCAATAAAAATGGTTTGGTCAAATAAAGAGGATTTTGAAAGTGAGCTGCATGAAAGATACAAAAACCAAAGGGTTAGAGGTGAGTGGTTTAATCTTACTGAAACACAAGTAAAATACATAGCCACCCATTATTAATGTTTAGATATGAACTTGACAAGTCCTCTAAGAAGTTCCATTGTCCTCAATGTGGACAAAAGCGATTTGTTAAATATCGTGACCTGCTTACTGAGGAATACTTATCTGAGGAATATGGGAGATGTGATAGAGTTAATAACTGTCAATACCACAACGCCCCAAAGAACGAGCCTTTGCATAAAGAGATAAAAACCGCTTACAAGCCCTTAGAAGCCCCCGACAGCTACGATCTATCACAAAAGGTAATAGACTACTTCGGCACTAGAAAAATCTCCCTTAATACATTAAAACGCTTTGGTGTAACAGGGAATGATAAAGCTATTCACTTCAATTATTTTCGAGAGGGGGATGAACTCTTTAATATTAAGAAGCGGTTTCCTGGTAAGCGGTGGACCCTAGAGGGTGGGGCAGAGATGAACTTTTATAATTACGATGCTTTAGCAGATGATGTAGTTTACATAACTGAGGGTGAAATAGATGCTTTAACGGTTTACGAAGTAGATCCTAACATATCGGTGGTCAGTTTACCTAACGGGGCTAATTCTCATAAGTTCTTAGACGGTCAGATAGAGAGCCTTGAAAGCAAAGAGTTTGTTCTTTGTATGGATTCGGATGATGCCGGAACAAAGGGGCGGAATGATCTATTAGTTAGGCTAGGTCCCGAAACGGGCTACATAAGCTATCCTGACGATTGCAAAGACATTAATGAGGTGTTGGTTAGGCACGGTAAAGAAAAGGCGTTAGAGTGCCTTAAAAGGGTTCACAAGAAGCCTATCAAGTCTGTACATAGTGCCGAAGATTACGAGTCTGAATTAGATGACTACATTACCAATGGATTCCCAAAAGGACTTACATCAAATAATCCTGAGTTAGACCATTTACTTACACCACTATGGGGTCAGTTTATTGTATTGAGTGGTACGCCTAATTCGGGTAAGTCTCCTTTGTTAGATTACCTAATCGCTCAATGGAAGAAATACAACGAAGGTGTAAGACCTGGATATATCTCTGCCGAAATGGATAATGCTATACAAATTATGCAGATATCTAACCATTGGCTTCAAAAAGACATTATAGGAACGGGTGATTACAGCGATGACGTTCTTGATGTGATGAATATGATTAAGGAGGATTACCAATTCGTTGACACGGTGGAGGTAGATAGTATGCACTATAAGGAGATACTTAAAATCATGCAGTCTATGAATAAGCGGTTTGGAACTAATCTATTTGTGGTGGATCCGTTTAACTATTTAGAAAAGGACGGACATGAGCATAGTAGTATAGCTCCGGTTCTTCGGGGGTTTGCCAACTTCGCTAAGAAGTATAATTCTTTGGTTTTCATGGTAGCACACCCAAGGAAGATGAGTAAGGACGATGATGGTAATTACGATGTAGTGAAACCTTATGATATTAGCGGGTCCTCAGACTTCTACAACATAGCAGATTGCATCCTTTCTTTTTGGCGGGATTTCGTTGGAACAGAAAATCAAGATGAGTATGGCAATGTTTCTAGGAAATATGAGACTAATAAACTATATTGCCAAAAGTTAAAGCAATATTGGTTGGGGCAATGTCCTAGCCTAGTCAATATTAAATACAATACAGCAACTAAATCTTTTAACATAATATGATAATCAAAGACAAATTACTAGAACCCTATCAGGTCAAGGTAGAGGATAACAACTACATTCTTTATAAGCCAAGGGTTTCAAAAAAAGGATATGACTACTACAATAACGCTATGTATTTTACTTCCTTAGAATCTTCATTAGAAAAATTGATTTTAATTAGGCTAGAGGAAGATCAAAGAACTGTTGACTTAAAAGAGTTTACCCTTGAATTTAAAAAACTAAAGAAACAATTTAAATTGATAATAGGATGATTACGAAAGAAAACAAAACAAACCAACATGGTTGGCATTACGTCCACATTAATGAAGCTGGAAAAATCGAACTATTTAGTGGGATTTTTTCAGAAATTCACGAAGCAGTAAACTGGTTTAGTGAGTGGGGTGATTTTTGGAAGAAAGAACGAGGAATTGAATTAACCCTCCACACCTATGAACCCGGTTTCTCAAAGAACGGATATTATTTAAAAAAATGAAACCCGATTTATACATTAAAACTGAGTTTGGGCTAGTGCCAAGGTTTGAAAGCGAATACTATAACAAATTAAGCGTTGGGGACGTTATAGAATTAACGATTAAGAAACCCCGCAACCCTCAACACCATGAGAAGTTTTGGGCGTTACTCAGGTTGACATTCGACAATCAAGACGTTTATAACGATATTGAATTTATGAGGGAAGAGCTGACCAAGGCAGCAGGGTTTTTTGATGCATACATAAATCACAAAGGAGTCACAACTTATAAGGCAAAAAGTATATCTTTTGCATCTATGGACCAGGAAGAGTTTGAAACATTCTACCAACACTTTATGGACACAATATGTAACATTTGGGGCTTTGATCCGGAACTATTAGAAAACGAAATCTTAGAGCAATGAAAGTAAGCAAAAAAGGCCGTGACCTTGTTACAAAGTATTGCGAGGAAAATAAAGATGTTCTATCGCTTACACTAGCTAAACTAATCTATAAGAAACATCCCAAGTTATTCACTAATGTTGAGTGTGTCAGGGGTATGGTTAGAAACCGCCGGAGAGCTAATGGAAGGAACGGTAGTAGCTTTAGTAAGGATTTAAAGCGAGAACAAAAACACATCTCTGAGTGGATGAAGAAAGTTCCCGTAAAGGAAACCCCTAAGTTAGAAAACCTAACCCCTGCTAAAATTTTAATATTTGATATTGAAACAGCTCCTCTAAGAGCGTATGTTTGGGGAAGGTGGAAACAAAACATTCACACCGAAGCTATAATAAGCGATTGGTTTATGTTGTGTTGGTCAGCGAAGTGGTTTATGGAGGATAAGGTTTACTCAGGTAAGGTAACAGCTAAAGAGTTAGCCAACGAAGATGATAAAAGGATTTGTGAGTCACTTTGGGGCATGATTAATGAGGCTGACATAGTTATAGCTCACAACCTAAAGGGCTTTGATAAAAAGCGGATGAACGCTAGATTCTTGATGAATGGGATTAATCCACCTAGTCCTTACCAAGAGATTGACACCTTACTTCATGCGAGAAAACAAATGGCTTTATCTTCTAATCGTTTAGATGATTTGGGAGCTGCCCTTAACGTAGGTCGTAAGATTGAAACAGGAGGGTTTAAGTTATGGAAAGATGTGATGGAAGGTGATATGTCGGCATTGGATAAAATGGATCATTATTGTGGTGGTGACGTAGGACTATTAGAAGAAGTGTATCTTGAGCTTAGACCTTGGATTAAACCACACCCTAATATGGGACTATTTATCGGCGATGATATAGCTAGATGTCCTTCATGTAGTTCGGATGATTTAAAAATAGATGGTTATTACAGAACCTACGTTAATGAGTATGATTCTTTTCGGTGTGGTAATTGTGGATCCCAAAGTAGAAGCCGGAAGAGTAACATAAAACAATCTGATTTTCCAAACCTTAAAACAAGTTTACCATGACATTATTTATAATAACACTAGTGGTTGTTTTTATATTAGTAGTAGTGTCTAATGAAGATTGCCTAAAATGAAATATCCCAAAGGAATAAAGGGGAAGTTAGACAAGCAGTTTAGTTTATTTATTAGAAAAAGAGATAGATGGACTTGTCAAAGGTGTAAGAAAAAATACCCTGAAAAGGCTAGAGGGCTTCATTGTTCTCATTACATGGGCAGAACTAATATGGCTACCCGTTGGGATGAAGAAAACTGCGATGCCCTTTGTCACGGCTGTCATAGTTACTTTGAAGATCGTAAACAAACTGCTTACAGAGATTGGAAAATTGAAAAACACGGATTATCTTTGGTAGAACGGGTTGAGGTTAAATCAAGAGAGTTGTTTAAGCCTATACCGATTGAATTAAATGAATTACACGATAAATTAAAGAAAAGCAATGAAAGTTAAAGACAAACACCCATTACCCGCCTTTGAACAAAAAGGTAACTTTATAGCAATTAAAAACGGGGAAGAAAAGTATTTTGAAACTTATAGAGAGGCATCCGTTTGGATGTATGGAAAATGACGGATGACCACCTTGATATAATGAACGCTTTGAAGCGTATTGCAATAGATGATAAAGAGGCTTACTTGTTTATGTCTCAATCGCCTGATGAGGATGTTTACTTCTATGATGTTTGTTCTAATTCAAGTAAATTACTAGAGTTAATCTATGATTTATCCATAGAAAACAAGGATTTTAAGAACACAATTCTTAATGCTTCCTTAAATATATTAGAAGACGCTGACCTTAACACATTGTTGGACTTCAACAATCACCTAATTAAAATTAATCACGAAAAAAACAAAGAACTAGGAATAGAATGACAGTATTTGAATCTATGGAAGAAAAGGAAACTAGTGAATACCCTCACGCTATCGGGCAATGTCCGGTATGTGGTAAAGCGGCAGAGCTGATAGGAAACACGGGCGTTCTGAGAGCGGAACACATTAAGTTTAAAACCCTGTGTTCAAATGAATACTACAAGCACGTTAAGACTGAGCGTGGTAACGACTACTGCTACAAGGTGAATCCACCTAAAAGGAAATTTTAATAAATGAACATACTAGATAAAATAGCAGAAATGGAAAAAGAGTGGGAAGAAGAGTACCATGCTTTGAAGGGTAATGTTAAAACACCCGAAGATTCAGAAAGACTTTATCAACTAAAGATAAAGCTAGGATATGCAACACCTAAAAATCCAAACGTAGAATGTTTCGGTTGTGGCAGTTAAAAGGAAAGACATTGAAAGGTGGGAAGAGTTTAAAGCGGATTATCCGTGCATGGTTAATGTTAGGAGAACTGATCATATTGGTTTTCTTAATGTTGCCATTCTTTCTAATGGTGTTAATATACAGCGTGATAAGTATTACGAAAAGAGAGATTCTTGGTTAGCTAATTATGTTTTTGGAACAAGCGGTAAATATTAAGATATGAAATTCAAATTAAAGATTTGGCAAGTAGTTGCTATTGTTATTTTTATTAGCCTATTAGGAATAGTGCTGAGTATAATAAGGGTGCAGTAAGATGAATCACGGCTCACTATTTTCAGGCATAGGAGGCTTTGACTTAGCTGCTGAGTGGATGGGATGGGAGAACATCTTTCATTGCGAATGGAATGAATTTGGACAGAAAATATTAAAACATTATTGGCCTAATGCAGAATCATACGAAGATATCACCAAGACAGATTTCTCTATTCACAGAGGAAAAATCGACATCCTCACAGGAGGATTTCCTTGTCAGCCATACAGCCACGCAGGGAAACGACTTGGAAAGGAAGATGACCGCCACCTCTGGCCGGAAATGCTTAGAGCAATTAGAGAGATTCAGCCACGTTGGGTCGTGGGCGAAAATGTTTCTGGGCTTGTTAGTTGGAACGGGGGAATGGTATTCGATGAGGTGCAGAATGACTTGGAAAATGAAGGGTACGAAGTACAACCGATTATACTTCCAGCTGCTGCCGTCAACGCTCCCCACAGAAGAGACAGAGTTTGGTTTATTGCCTACCGTGAAGGCTTTCGATGGAATGGCGGAGGGAGCGAACAAGGGGAAAGTGTTAGTAATGAAAAACGGAAGGTTTACAAATATAGACAAGAATGGGGTAAAATGGGGGGCGAGTCTAAACGACATAGCGAGAAACGGCCTACTCCCAACCCCCAAGACATTCAACGGAACACCGAACGGGAAAAAGGCAAGCAATGCGGAACAGGGGGGCAGACATGGAGTAGAGTTGAACGAACTAGCAGCGAAGGGATTACTGCCGACACCGTTAGCCGACTGGACACCAGAGAAAAACACAGGCAAAAGGAATCAGGACAGCCTACCAAAACGAATCCGGGACTCAGGTGGTCAAACTTCCCAACTCAATCCCCGATTTGTTCTAGAAATGATGGGGTTTCCTCCCGACTGGACGGTATCACCTTTCCTAAGTGGCGAAACGAATCCATCAAAGCCGCAGGAAATGCAATAGTTCCACAAGTGGCTTATGAGATATTTAAGGTAATACAGCAAATGGATGAAATTAAACAAACCACGTAAACAAACCCACAGGCAAAAGACGGATCCTTACTACCAAACAAAAGAGTGGAAGATAAAGCGGGATATGGTTTGGTTAAGGGATGAGTCACTTTGTCAACAATGTAAGCGTGACGGTGCTCTAATGCCTCTTAGAAGGGGTTATAACGAAGGGCACGTAGACCACATAGATAACCGGAGATTCGGCGGGGCAGATGATTTAGACAACCTAGAGCTGCTATGTAAAAGATGCCACGACAGGAAGTCTGCTAAGGAAAGAAAATATTAAAATACTATTTGGTATCCAGGTATGCCTACGAAATTTTCGATTTTTTGAGATACTTTTCGTAAGACATTAACGAAATCGTCATTGGATAAATCTTTCTTCATTGAATTTAAGCAAGAGCAAATAATTTGAACATTATCTCTTGTGTATCCCTTATTTGAGTCTATCCTATCTATCGACAAACTAAAAGGACCTTTTTCTTTAGTCATCTCTATGCCGCTGTAAGCGCACAGGCCACCTTGATAATTAAATAAGTTTTTTATGTAAGGTATGTTTATATCAATATCCAAACCTTTTTCTTTTGCTCTTCTTTGAGCGGCATAAATCCTGATCCTAAAGATGTTTGAGGAATAATAATCTTGCTCTTTACTTTTACTTTTCCTCTTGTATGATTTGTTTAACTTGCCGTATTCCTTATTATATTGAGTTTGATAATTTATTTTACACTCCTTACAAACATTTGGACTTTTAGGGTAAAAGCAATTTTCACTTTTTTCTAATTGGCATTTTTTGCATTTTTTCATTTTGAAATTATTTTGAATTTTTTCTCTTTTTAAAATCTCATTTTTTTTATTGCAATTTTTATGCCATTTTTTTCCTCATTTTTTCATTTCGTTTTTTGTTTTTAAATGTTTTGTTTTATCTTTGAGTTGTTATGAAAAAGAGGTTAATCATATTATTTAGATTGAACAAGGAATGGCGGGTATTAATTACTTATTTGGTGATATTGTTCTGAGAAAACAACCCGCTTCATTCCCTGTCTTAAAAAGACATTCGGGTTGCCACTCCCTTTAATTGAGGCTTTTCATAATTGTTTATTTGTTTGGGCAGCTCCGGTTTAATTATCGGGGCTGTTTTTTTTTGACTCCAACGGGGTTTTTAAAATTTTGACTCCAACGAGGGTTTTGATTTTCAGACTCCAACGAGGTTTTTTTGACTCCAACGAGGTTTTCTATTTTGGTACTCCAATGAGCTTTTTTTCTAGCGGTTGCATAAACTAAAGAAATAGTTCAAACTAAAAATTTAGTTTAAACTAAAAATTTAGTTAATCTGCGGTCTATGGGTCAATATGGTAATTTCGGCAAAGGTATAATGAAATAATTCGGATAAAAAAAACTAGATATTTTTTTGGTGGCTTGCTCTTGGTTTGCTAGTATTGCATGAACAAATTAAAATTTACGATTATGAAAACTATTGAGTACATCTATAAACAAAAAAATGTAATTAATGTCATTCAGGCAAAAGTATCTCAAAACTCAAAAATTGGCATTGGTTATATTATTCAAACCTATCACTTTTCAATTGATCAGGTAAAAAACAATGATTTTTCGATGGATACAAATAATTGTTTGGACTGTCCTTTTTCATTTAATCAAAATGACGGGAAATCTGGCGGATGTTATACACACAAAGGGATGCAATTGATGGGATTAAAATCAATGCTTAAGAGATTGAATAAAAAAATTAATACTTTAAACGATTTTAATGAAAGTAATTTCAACAACTTTGTTAAGATTATTAAAAATACGTATCCAGTTGATTTGGTTCGGTTTGGAGCATATGGCGAACCTGTTTTACTTGGAAGTGATGTAGTAAAAAAGCTAGTTAACTTAGGAAAAAAGCACACCGGATATACTCACCAATATAGAAAAAACCAATTCAATTGGTCCAATGATTTCTTTATGGCTTCAACTCACAATTTAGCGCAATCTTTAACGGCTGCCAGGTTAGGTTTTCGTAGTTTTTTTGTAGCTGATAATTCAAACATAGATGGCGTTAATTGCCCGGCATCTAAAGAGTCAAACAGAAAAAGCTCATGCATTAAATGCGGACTTTGCAATGGATCATTAAAGGGATCAAAAAAGGATGTTTATATTTTGCAACATTAATTCCCTACAAACAACCAAAAAAGCCGGCTTGAAAAAGTTGGTTTTTTTTTGCTCAAAATTTTGTGGTTTTATCGGAATGTAATAATATTGTGTAAACAAATTAAACTTTTACAATTATGAAAACTTATGATGTAGTATTCCATGATAACCAAGACAGTAATAGCAAAGGTTTTGAATATTCAAGAGAAGACGCAATATATTACATTGAATCTAAGAACGGAACTAATGAATCTTATTTTCAAGATTACAAAGCTGGAACCGTGCAAGTAATTTGTAATGAAACGAAAAAAGTTGTTTACGAAACTGAAATTAAGTCTTTAAGTTGATTAAGTAACAAATTTTGTGCTTACTTATACACCTATAACAAATAAACAATTATCAATTATGACATACCAAACGACACAACTAGACAAGCAAGGTTATCCGGTAAAACCTGGTTCGATCAATTGGAACAGAACTTTAGCGGAGGATCTGTACTTTGCAAACAAATTTTTTCAAACAAAAAAATAATAGAATTATGGAAGCTAAGCATTCAACACAAAATAAAGAATGGATTTATTCAAGATTATTAGAAGAGTCACTATACTCAACTCATCAGGCTCAAGATTTTCTATCCACCGGTAAAGGAAATTATTTTGGCGAAACTGACAACTACTTTTTTAAGACAATTTCAGATTCATTTTTTTTAAAAGAAGTTAGATTTTTTAAAAAGTCTAAGAGGGTAACTATGATTACTGATAAAAAAAACCTAACAAAATAATCCGTTTATTAAAATTCAAAGACTTAAGCGATCTATTCGTTTTTGTCAGTATTTAAAGCAAATAGAGCCAAAAGCAAAAATATATTCCAATAAGGCAATTTGCGGACTTTGTTAAAATGGTTCGATCAATTTAATAAACCATTAATTAAAAGGCTATCTATTTAGATAGTTTTTTTTTGTGTTGTCCATACATACCAAACAACCAACCAAACCAAACCAGCTATTCAAGTTGGTTTGGTTTTTATTTATTTCTTTCTTTCTTTCTTCCTTGGCATCTGTTTGCATACTAACAAAAGGAACGTAATTAGTTCTTAATCTCTGAGTTAAAGCCGGACGGATCCAATATCCAAAAAAGTTTACAAAGCTACCTATTTATTAGGTCACTACAGCCCGTATAACAGACGATCTCATTCAAGGTGTTACTAGCATACTACTACTATGCAGATCGTTCGTGTATGGGCTTTATTTATGGCTTAAAATACACCTTATCCATCAGTCAATATGTGTTCACTCTTGAGATAGACCCCTAGGGGCCTAAGTAAATAAAAGAACGATTTACGGTGAAAC
>Ga0208542_1000059_pt1 | contig 38328 bp, 26 predicted proteins | sample DEB08_DNA_3_FD_185495 | JGI IMG/M metagenome (GOLD analysis project Ga0208542, IMG submission 185495) | Aqueous microbial communities from the Delaware River and Bay under freshwater to marine salinity gradient to study organic matter... | ecosystem: Environmental > Aquatic > Marine > Coastal ... | reverse complement strand
TCTAGACCGTATGGTTTTCCATAGGGTGATGGTAGGGCTCCCTTTTCGGCTTCTTGTGGTACCTTGCCATAAGGTGTTGTTTCATCTTCTGGTGGATCGACATACATGTCTTCAACTTCATCAAAGTATTCTTCCATTCTAGAGAAATCACCGCCATGTTTTGTCATATATTCTTTGGTTAGAAGCAATAAAACCTGTAAAACATCAAGATCTTTATTGACCGGATAGAAAGCTTCTAGGGATCTAAAAACACCTCCGCTTCTTATTGTTCCAACTTGTATAGCACCTTTATTTTGTAAGAATGTTAAATAATCGTTCTGCATAGAATAGGTGTCTCTATTCACATTTGGTTTGGGGAGGGTTAGAATCTTATTTTTAAATGGAATAAAAGTAACAGTAAAGAAAGGATGATCGTAAACAATAACATTATTGTCCAGAGTCTTTCTAGCATTTAATTTAACTGTAAAAATTGGACCTTTAATGTCGATGATAATATCTGGACTATCATCTAATTTTTTTAGATCTATTCCAGCCGCTTTTATTTCTTTTTCTCCAACTGTTATTTCGATAGCCATTATGCTTGGATCTCCTTAGCCAGTTCTTGTGTTTTGAGAATAAAGATTAAATCATCTTTGGTTAGATCTTTCTTTGATCTGAATCCTTCAAGGAGTTTATAAACTTTGACAATCTTTTGCTTCATTTGATTATCGGATTCAATCTCTTCAATTTTAATGTTTTCTTTAATAATCCCTTTTAGTCTCTCCAACTCTTCGTTAACGAACATCTTCAATTCAGTGTCGTCGTCTTCTAGGCTTCCCATATACATTGATATAAGAGTCTTTTGTTCTGTCATTAGAGTGCCAAATGTGTTGTTGAATTTCTTAATAAATGTTCGAACAACCAATTCATCAACGGGGGCTTCTTCTTTTTGTTCGACAGCTTCACTAACCATTTCTTGGATAATCTTTCTTTCTAAAAGAACTCTATCCTTTACTCCAATAGTGTCGTCATGAAACATTTGATAAGCTGAAGCTAAAGACTTGTAATTTGAAACAAAGTTTTGAAAAACTGCTGGTGAAACTTCATGATTGATTTTATGAATAGCGGCAGTTTGCTCATCATAAAGAGCTTTCTTATCGAAGGTAGAATAAACCCTATGAACTTCAGCGATAATCTTTTCTGCTGTTATGTAATCGACTTCTCTTGTTTCAATCAAGGCTTTATAAAGTCTTAGTTGTTTATAAAGAAGACTTTCTTTGTGAAAGACTTCCTTCATTACTTTTTTTACACTATTTAATCTCTTTTGATCTTTATAAAGTTTTGCCTTTGCGAACTCTCTTGTAAGAGCCTCAAAGATAAAAGCCGGATTTCTTTTCTTATTATGCTTAAAATTCATCTTCCTTCTCCAGTTCATTGACTATCTTATTTGCCCTTTCAGTCAATGATTCTAACTGGGCTGCTAAACTATTATAAATAGTTTCCTTGTTCTCAACTAAGCCTCGACCTAATTGTCCTATGTCTTTTGATTTGCCTGCGGTGCTTAAAGCATTTTTTAAATGACCAGCAGATTTACGACCATCTTTGAATAATGGGACAGGCTTATACTTTTTGCCTTTTCCAGCGCCCATATACATTTCTGTTCCATCTTTGAAAGTCATTTTAACGGGACTCATACCATCGTCTCTTTTGGCTGCTCCTGGCTCAACTAGAAGCGGGGTCTTTTCTTCCTCTGCTGCCGGAGCCTCTGGGGCGGCTTCTGGTGCGAGTTCTTCGCCTGCCCCACCAAGTTCCCCTCCAAGGTCTGCGCCGCCTCCTAGAGCGGCTTCTGAGCCTTCCTCGCCCAATGCTCCACCCATACCTTCGGCGGCTCCACCATCAGATGGCGAGCCTTCAAAAGCTGGTTCTTCGGCGGCGGCTTCAAGTTGTTTGTCAATCTTCTTATCAAAGAATCTCTCTCTTTGATTTCTGAGGAATTCTTCGTTATCCATGCCAAAGATGTTTTGAGCAATCCAACGACGGCTAAACATTGTGTCCTGGGCCGATCCAGCCACCTCAAACTTCTGCTTGATAAACTCAAGTTCTTGGATCTGGGCTAATTTGCTTGGGTTGTTTAGAACGAGATCAAATGAAAGAATGTCTTCGCCTCTGTAACCTAGAGTGTAAAGATGAATAATACCAATCTTCTCCAACTCTGCAATAACTGATCTCTGTAGTCTTTGGATGGTTCTAGCAAAGCGAATGTCCTTTTGAGCTAGAGTTGTCTTCTCTTCGGGCATTTGATCTAGCTGTGAAAGATAAGACTTTGGAATCTTAATAGCTGAAAACAGCTTGTCTCTTAAGTAATTTACATCATCAATAGCAGCAGCATTGGTTCCACCAGGGAGATTTACAATTTCTGTTGCTGATCCGTTTCTAACTGGTAGATAGTAATCTTCTTCTACTGACATTGGGTTATAGCGAAGATCCATGTTGCCAGTTTGAGCATCAACAAGAGTGTGTCTCTTCATATTGGTAATGGTTTTCTGCATAAATTGCTCGACATCCTCTGGGGGGATGCCACCAACATCAATCTTAAAGACTCTTCTTTCTGGTGCTCTTACGATTCTGTAAGCCATCATCGCATCTTCCATTAGAGTCAATTGTCTCCAAATTCGACGGGCTGATTCTAGAACTGATGTTCCATATGGAGCATACTTGTCATTTCCTAAAATGCGGAAGTGAGCCATTTGCCAGTTTTCAAAAGTCAAACCACCACTATTCCATTGGAATTGGACATAATTGGGATTAGACTTATCTTCACCCTCCAACCTCTCGATTTCTCTCATTGGAAGGCCGATAACAGAAGTAATTCCCATCTTATCGTCAACATCTAAGTAAAGAAAGTAATCTCCATACTTACACATGTTACGACACCAACTGAATAGATTGGATTCAATGTTGAGAACATTATAGTAAAGTTCTTCTAGAATTGATTTGATTTCTTGATTGTGACAGTCGATCTTTAGAAGTGGAGTTAAAATGCTGTGAGTGGTCATTTCATCAGCATAAATGTCCAAAGCAGAAGCTAGCTCTGGTGTATATTCCATTTGATCAAAGTCTAAGTATCGCTCTGCTCTATTGTGATTAACCATAATAGAGGTTTGCATGTAATCATAGGGATTATAACGAGCTTTTTTGAACTCTAAACCTGCTAGTGATTTGAATTTAGTTGAATACTTGTTTAAATTGTTTCTTCTATCAAGAGCTACTTGTCGCTGATTGTAATTAACAATCGGACCAGAGAAGATTCTTGTCAGAGCCTTAAAAAGTGGAGAAACATTATTTCTTGGATTTCTACTTTGGTCTGCCATTTTTTACCCTTTGAACAACCAAGCAAAGCTATTTACTTGTTGTTTTTGTTTCATTAAATTATCCTGTGAATTATTATAACCTACCATACCAGGAATTTTAGTGTTAAATTCTTTATTTGAACGAGTGACGGAATTAAGCATTGCCATCTTATAATCGTATTCTCTTTTATTGGCTACCAAGGCAATGTCTCTTACCCAACAAGCAATAGCACAGGACATAACTAAGTCGTCATTATAACCCTTCATTGCTTCTGCTCTGCCGTTGTTCCAAATAAAAGTCTTCATTTCGTTTGCCAATCTAGGAGATTTTATTGTAATTAGTTTTGTTCTGATGAACTCTTCAAATTTGGCAATGATTAATGGTCTTGATTTTGAAGACATGGTTACACCTGGAACTGAATTAGAAATATTTTCAGCCTCATACCTATCAACATAATCATGAGAATGTTTAATTGAATAATAAATATTTGGATGACGAGTTTCTCTTAATTTATCTAAAACCGTCATGCCGATTGAGTTGTTTTCTACTACAGTTAAGCAGAAGCCATATTCACGGCTAGCTTCAAAAATCATCTCTGAATAAACATCTAGGGTTGGTTTGCCTTGGTATTCAGCTACTTGAGTCATTGTGTCTGTCTCAAAGATGTGGAAAGCTGAAAAGTCTAGACCGTCACCACGGGCAACGTCACCCACTAAAACATAATTCTTTCCAGGCTCATAGGGCTCCCAAATCCAGAAGTTTCTGTCAAAGCCAGTTTTATATTTTGGTTCAACTAAACTTTTTTGTAGCCTTTCTAAGTCCTCACCGTGGATTAGCGTTTCACCTGAGAAATTAAAAGAACATTCAAGCTCTTGGGCTATCTGTCTACGAGACATGTTTCTTGTTTCTTTGTCGAACCAAGTTTGATCTCTGTCTGGGTGGACTTGCCATGGAAGGTTAATTGTGTTGAAGTCGTTTTTACCTTCTTCACCCTCGGTAAATGTTTTATGGAACCAGTTACCTACACCATTGGGAGTTGAAATAGCAATACAACGACCACCAGTAGATAGTGTTGGATAAAGACCAGTCCAAAGCTCTTCAAGACCTTCAACGTGGGCTGCTTCGTCAATAACCAAAAGAGTTAAAGCCTCTGAACGACCAGCATCGCCGGAAGTTGAAGAGGCTTTTATCTGTGAACCATTAGCTAGTTCAAATGAGTTTTTATTGTCTGTGGTAATTTTAGAAATCTTCATCCAATCCGGTAAAGACTTCATCATAAATTTTACTTTCTTAACTAAGTTAGATGCTGTGCTTAATTTCGTAGCTATGATAAGAATGTTCTTATCTTTATGAAAAAGCATCATCCAACAAACATAGCCAGCTACAGTGGTAGAGATACCAAGCTGACGGCCTTTGTTGATTACATTGAATCTATGTTCGTTGAATTGATTAATACAATCTGCTTGAAAATCATAAAGCTTGAATGGAATAGTTCCTTCAAGTGGGTGAGAGATCCTACAAAAGTTTGTAATAAAATAATTTGGATCTTTACCACACTTTACAATTTCGTTAACAATTTGAGCTTTTGTTAATTTGAACGCCATTAAAATAACTAGTATTTACGCCAGAAAGGCTTATAACCTAGTGTTTTATTTCTCTTGGCTTCTTTGAGGTTTGAAATGAAACCCTTGTAGAAATCGGCTTCAGACTTTCTTTCTTTGCCTTCTGGCTTTGGATCTTCTTGGGCTTTCATGCCACCAATCTTGTACATGGCTTTAGCGGTTACAATGGTGCGAAGTTTATTCATTGGTTCAATGAGAATGTCAATCTTGCCTTCTAGTTTAAGATCAACATTGGCTTTGGTGGCTTTCTTAGCCTCTTTCTTGATGAAAATGATGATGTCAGCCATTCTTTGTTCGATTTCTTTTTGGTATTTCTCAAGACCCATCTTGTGAATACCACGAAGACCTTGGAGATTCTCTTCTGTGTTGTACTTTACAACTAGAAGGTCACCTTGAATCTTACAGCCAAATCCGTCCATAACACGGCTATCTAGAACGGGATTGCCTTCTTCTCTACGAAGACCAATTTTGATTGGCTCACCCTTCTCGTCTGTAGCCCCATCATAGGAGTTAGCCATTGCGGCTGAGATACCTTGAATTATTTTATGGACATTATCATCATACATTAGTTTTTCTTCCATTCGCAGGTCTGGCAGTGTCCCTTTTTCTTTATCATAACCTTGTCGATGTTGGACATCTTAAAATTATAACAAACAGGGCATTTGTCAGCTTTTCTATCAATAAATAGTTTAGATGTAATTAAAATACCATCATGCTCTCTAGTGATAGAAGATTTATCTTCCGTAGATGTTCTTTCTTTTAATTGCTCTAGATAATCTTTCTCTTTTTGATCATCCCAATGAGAAGCAGGATTCTCAACAGCTTCCTTCCCCCATCGCTTTTCAACGGCTTGTTCTATCTTGGCAACTTCATTTAAATCTTTTTTCATTGTCTAATTTCGACGGCTATCTTAAAAATTCCAACCGATAATCCAATGCCAGCTAAAACACCGCCAGCAAACCACCAATGAGTATAGTCTGGTTTAGTTGTCTTTTTAAGAGAATCTTCTAATCTTTTAATCTCGGCATTCTTGAGAGCCATTAGACCATTATACTTTTTTTCGGCTGCTTCTTTTTCTATTGTTAGAAGCCTTTTATCGAAATCGCATTCTGCTTTTAATTTTTTAGTTTCGTAGTCTTTTTCTATCTCGCAGATTTTGACTGCCGATTCTCTTTTTGCTGCCATTGTTGCTTCGGCTTCTTTGTCTAATAAGATGCCGTCGAATGGAGCAGTCTGTCCCTTCTTTATGTTGGCTACTTTGCCTTGAGCAAAGCAAAGGGTAGGTAGTAGGGTTATGAGTAGGATGATTGTTGAGAGTTTTTTCATTTTACCTCTTCTACTTTTCCTTTTAATTCAATTTTCTCGGAAAGCTCTTTAAAATTTTCTTCTGGAATTTTATTTGAAAAAAATGGCTTACCCCCTTCTGGTATTGCTAAAGTTATATGAGGAAAAGCTATTTTTTTTGAAATTGCTGCGGGTGGTTCAACCTTTACAGCCATTGCTCTTTCATCTGCTCCAATGTGTGTCGCCTCTAAAGTTATTTCTTCCCCAACAGGATAATTGGTGCTAAAATCACCCAAAGGACCAAGTGTAATTGTCATATGGTGAGGAAGAGGTTCGCCAGCCTTTGTTTTAAAAACAAACCCCTCTGGGACTCCAAATTTTTTTGCTGCTTCTTTTAATTTTTGAACACTCTCATCATCTAAAACAACACCTGAATAACTAACTTTTTGTTCAGTCAATAAGAATCTATTGAAGTTTTCCATAATTAACTTCATTTCTTTCATTCTTCTACCTCCACTATTTCCAAGCCAAATTCGTCGGCTAAAGTTTTAACCCTGTCTTCTTCTGGCATGGCAACTATTTCTTTTATTCTCTTTTTCTCTTCTTCCTTGACTATTTCGCCTGCTTCTTTTCGTTCTTCTTCAAGAGCTTTTAGAGCAACCTTGTAGTCTTCTACTGCTCTGGTTTTTTCAATCCTTTCTTCTTGATGGGCTTGCTCTATAACCTTCTTTTCTTTTTCGGCTTGTTTTACTTTCTTTTTGTAAAGGTGTTCGAAAGGGTTTTTGTCGAACATAAAAAACTTGTGGATAACAAAGCCAATTGCTATTAGCCCTGCTACCCACCAATAATTCTTTATGTAGAACCAAGTCTTTTGAAGGACTTGTTTGGCTATTAGCCAGTTCATTTTATTTTCCCTTTAGGCGAGCTACAACATCAACGAAGCCTTGTGTTCCGACATAAGCAGAAGCAATAATAACCCACTGTTCTGCTGTGACTTTCTCGGCAAGGAGTAGTCCTGTTGTTGTGAGCCACACCAAGAGCTTCTTTGAAATGAATTTCTCTAAGTGTTCGTCTGCGAATGCTTTTATTGCTGGCATCATTTTATCCTCTCTGGTTGTTTAATCATCTGAATATTCGGGCTTTGCGATTTTTTCAATCTTGACCAATGCTTTAAATGAAGTCGGGTAACTCCTAGTATAATTTGTTGTGTGTTCATTACCTGGGCTTTCTACTTTCTCAAAGGAACGCTCGCCGTCGTCACTGATTAATATTTCTAAAAAGTCGCCTACCTTGTAATCATCGTCGTCATCCATTGCGGCGATCTGTTCTTTAATAAGTCTTTTTAGATAACCTTTTGTAATTTTCATTTTATTTTCCTGTATTTTAGGTAAAATGGCCCCGTCCAGTTTGGCCCCGTCCAGTTTAACACTGTCCAGGTCGGCATTCCTCAGGTTGGCTCCACTCAGGTTGGCATTCCTCAGGTTGGCATACCTCAGGTCAGCATTCCACAGGTTGGCATCTTTCAAGTCGGCTTCTTCCAGGTCGGCTCCACTCAGGTTGGCTGCATTCAGTTTCGCTCTGTGCATCAAGGCTCCCCTCAGGTCGGCTCCCGTCAGGTCGGCATACAGCATGTTGGCGTTGAACAAGAAGGCATCACTCAGTTTGGCTTCACTCAGGTCGGCTTTCCACAGGTTGACCAACAACATCTCGGCTCCCCTCAGGTCGGCTCCACTCAGGTTGGCATACGTCATCTCGGCTTCTTTCAGGTTGGCTTTCCTCAGGTCGGCTTTCCTCAGGTCGGCTTCTTCCAGGTTGGCTTTCCTCAGGTTGGCTCCCCTCAGGTTGGCCCTTTCGCCTTCTGCGCCGTTAGAATCAAGCCATGCTTTATGAAGATCGAGAACTTCTTTAATTTCCTTGTTCGTCATAGAGGTCTTGGCGATCTCTTCCTTAATAAGTCTTTTTAGATAGTCTTTTGTGATTTTCATCCTATTTCCTTTCCTATTGGTTTATAGAATTTCTACAAGTTTTTATCTGTGAATGCTTTTATTGCTGGCATCAGTTAAAGGATCTTGTTGAGAATCTCTGCGATGTCTCCATCAACTAGAGAGGTGTTCATCCTACCTTGAAGTCCTTTGTTTCTTTGCAGGTCTGCGGCTGCCTTAATAAATTCGTCGCGGTAGTCTGAATCAATAAAATTGTAAAGATTTGGAAGTTTTCTTTCGAGACGATCCAGAAATCTTTCAGCATCGCCTCTATTGGTTCCACTTGATTCCGGTTCCTCATCGTAATCATCAACCTCTACATCTGGCTCCCATGATGGGTCATTTTTATAATCTTCTGGTCTAGTATAACGAATCTTTTTCATTTCCTCTTTGATTATTCTTTTTAGATAGTCTTTTGTGATTCTCATCCTATTTCCTTTCCTTATTGGTTTATGAAGGCATAGCCCTCGTCTGTTTTAGAAATCTCAATAGTTGTCATTATCTAAGCGTATTTACTTGATTAAGCATTTTACCTTTTTCTGAGTCTTTTTGTGAAACAAGCTTGATAACAGCGTCAGTTGAAGTTTCGCCGCCGCGACCGTCTGCCTTAAAGGTAATTTGATCAAGTAGTTCTTTAGCCTTCTGTGCTGACAATCCATCATTCATTTTATCGATAACAGTATCTGCAAGATCATTCAATTCATTATTTGTTTTCGAGGTAGAACCCAAGTGCTGCTCTGCGGCAGCATTAAATTCGTCAGCCAGTGACTCTCTTAGATTTTTTCTGGTAATTTCCTCTTTGATTAGTCTTTTTAGATAGTCTTTTGTGATTTTCATCCTATTTCCTTTCCTATTGGTTTATGAAGGCATAGCCATCGTCTGTTTTCGAAATCTCAATAGTCGTATCTACTATGTCTTTTAGAGATTCTATATGAGTAATTAGTAGCGTCACATCGAAAAAACCTTTTACAAGGTCTAAAATCCTCACAAACCCTTCCATGTTTTCAGCATCAAGAGCAGTTCCTGGTTCGTCAAGGATAAAAATATTTCCTTTCGGGAGGTTGCTCATGTTTAATAAAGCAATTCTAATAGCTATGGCAGCAAGTGTTTTCTCTGCTCCTGAACCATTTTCAAGTGGTCGGGGGTCATGCTTTGGATGCTTAATCTGAATGTCTAATTTGTTTTCATTGTTCTCAAAGAACACCTCAAACTCAACAACATTAGATAGAACCTTTGCGATTTCTGTGTTGATTACTGGAAGGGCTCGTTTAATAACATCAAATGCGATGCCGTTGGAATGCATACAAGTCATAAAGAGATCGTAAGCAGAAAACTCTCTATTCATTTGAATCTTTGATTCTTTTTGTTCTTCAAGATTTCTTTTCTTTTGTTCTGTTGCTCCAAGCTGGGCTACAAGCGAATAAACCTTTTCTTCGCAATCTTCAAGGTTTTTCTCTACACCGGACAGGTCTTTTTTCTTTTTGGTTAGTTCTTCTGTTATTCTCTCAAAGTTTTCAATTGCTTCTTTATTTTTGTTTGCTTCTTCGATTGTTTTATTGATTTCTTCAATTTCTTTGAGGCAGTTTGCCAAACCAGTTTTAGAAAGATCAAGCTTTACCTTAATAATACTGAGTTGTGAGTCCTCTTCCTTTCTTTTTTGAGTTAAACGATTGAAATTATCAATTGTCTTCTTGACTTTTTCTACATCTAAACTGCTGGCTTCACCTTCTTTCTCTTCAATCTTGGCTTCTATTTCTTTTATTACCTTCTCTACAAGAGGAATATGATTGGTTGAATCATTCGCATCTTTAATGAACTTACAGGTAGTCAAATAAGAATCGCCGCAGGGAATCCCACTTAGAATACCAGTTTGTTTTGTGTAAATAAACAAATTTGAATCTTCTTTTGTTTTTTTGGAAATCAACTCATCAATTTCCTTTTGAATGGTGTCAAAGTCTTTTTCTTTCTTGTTTAAATCAACAATGTCGATTGTTTCCAATAGGGCATCGCATTTGTTTAAGAAAGCTTCTTTTTCTTCGATTAACTTGTTAAAGCTATCAATTTCTGTCTCTAATCTTGATTTTTTATTTGTAGCTTGGACTAATTTCTCTTCTACATGGGCCATAGAAGCCAATTCAGATGGAACTTGATTTAATTGAGTTTCCAAAGCTGAAATCTCATCCCTCACAAAAGTTAAGTCAGCCTTTAGTTTCGTACAAAGGTTCTTTTGTTTTAGAAGATTGGCTTCTTCTGTAAAGAGATCTTTCTTTACTTGGTCAATTAAAGAATCATAGTCGATGTCTTGAATTCTACGAAGGGATCCTTTTAAATCAGCAGCATCGTCCTTGGCTAACTTGAACTTTTTTTCAAAAAGCTCTAAGTCAAGGAACTTAGCTAAGATTTCTTTACGACGAGTTGAGCCTTCATTAATAAATGAAAGAGCCCCCATCTGTGAAGACATTGAGGTAATCAAAAAATCTTCCATGTCTCCAAAGACATTGCGAATTGCTTTGTCTGTTCCGCCTCTTTCTGTTTGGTTAAGAGAGCCCACTTCACCTGAAACTTGATCTACATAATCGAAATCTGCTTGTGTTTTAGCTTCATCTGTAACCTTGCCTTTGAGTTTCTTAGTGTATTTGTCAGATTTACGAGTGATCGTGTAGATCTTATTATTCGCCTCAATTTCGACTTTTCCAGCGCCCCAATCTTTGTTTTGATTGATAATGTTGTATGTTTTTCTAATGTTTTTAGAAGTGTTATTGTAAATCGTATAGAGTAGCGAATCAATAACACTCGACTTACCGCTATAATTTTTACCAAAGATTCCAACAGTTCCAGAAAGATTATCAAAGTCGATAGAATTGCCTTCTCCATAATTGAAAAGATTATCCCATTCAAATTTCTTAATTTTCCAATGAACATTACGGGAAATGTCTTCGCTTTCTTCAACAACTTTATTGTATTTTGAGTTGAGAGCAAAGACTTCATTGAGGGTTTCCTCCGTTGGATTGAACTCTTTTAAGTACTCCTTAATTAGATCTTGCTGAACCTTCTCATCACGAAGGTTTTCAAAAATTTCAGAACCAACTTTACCAGAAGCCGTTAAATCGCCTGTGTTGGCTTTGTTTAGGAAGGTGATGCTCTCGGGCTTGAAGCGATGTTTGGCGATGTCTACGGCCCTCCTGAGCTTCTCTAAGGGAATGTTTGCGTTGGCTACAAGGCGAAGTCTGGCTCCGTCTGGACAAGTGAAGCCATTTGGAATTCTGCCTGAATTGGTAAGATTGATTGTGATAAAAGGCTTTGGATTTACAAAGTCAAATTTGGTTCTTGTCCATTCGTCTTTTGACTGAATGTCCCAAATGAAAATGCCTTTATCTTGTGTTTCACCGAAGTTCTGCTGAATAGTAGAACCAGCATAAGCTACTCTAGCTTTGTGATCCAAAGACTGCGTTTTATGTATATCGCCAAGGAAACCAAAATCAAAATCTTCAAAGATAGAAAGATCATGCTCTCCGTGTTCCAAGATAAATCCGATGTCAGTTCGCGAATTTCTAATAGCACCGTGGTATAATCCTATGTTAATTTTATTTGGGTTAGAAGGCTTTACCCAATTGTCCTCATCGAACACTGAAAGAACATTTAAACAAAAATCATCGTTTAGGTGAGTCTCACCAGCATTCTTGAGTAGGTGTAGGTTGGGATGGTCTAAGGCATCTACAATAGGAGTAATGGCATCTTGACGGAATGAGTTCCGTAGATTGCCATCGTGATTACCTAAGATAATGTAGGTTGGAGCTATTTCAGCTAAGTTCTTGAGAAACTCAGAGCATAGTTCAACAAACTCAGGTGAAATTTGAGTTTTGGTGTGGGCAATGTCGCCACAGTGGATAATGTAATCAACCTTTTGGTCTTTTAGCGTTTTATAAAGTTGTGAAAACACATCGCGGTATTCTTTGTGGTATTTAAGATTTTTGATGTGTGTGTCTGCTATGTGAGCGAATTTCATTATAATAGTCCGTGATTTAAAAGAGAGGTCTCTGTAAACCGTTTTGCTTTTTTCTTTCTTTCATGAAAGATGTCTCTTGGCATTACACCAATGTCTTGATAGCCTTTTGTGTTTATCTTGTAAACATCAATTCCATAAGACCTTAGTGATTCTGCTATTTTAATTTCTTTTAGATGAGCATCTTGATCTAAGCCTAGATAAACTGGAGTTTTATTCTCAATAATCTTCTGAAAGAGAGGATGGTATTCGTCCAAAGTTGAACCCAAGATAGGAACCACATTACCTCCAGCATTGATAGCGTCAAAGATGCCTTCTACTATAACAAGTGGGACTGAAAAGTCAAGGAATAATTCATTGAAGATAATCTTCTTTGAAGCTGTTGGGTTCTTGTATTTTGGAAAGGCTTCTTTGGAATAAGACCTAGCAACAAAGTAATTTACATCTCCATCTGAATCAAAAGAGGGAATGATAATCCTATCCTTATAGAGACCTCTTGAACAATAGCCAATCTTCCAAGTTAGGATTTCTTCTCTTTCAATGTCTCGCCTTCTTAAATAATTGATAGCTGATAGGGATGCTGGAGCTAATTTAATGGAAGTAAGAGTTGTAAATTCTTCTGGTAGATCAATTTTTTGTTCTTTCTCTGGTTCAAAAGAGGGCGGGTTTAGAGCTTCGTTCAATTGAAGTTCTAAATCTGAATGGTCAAAGATTTCGCAAACAGAAAACCACTCTTCTCTTTGTGGTCTTGTAGCATAACGCTTAATAAGGTAAGTGATGTCATTACCAGAGAAATCACAAACCCAGCATTTAAATTTATTTTTGTCCAAGTTCACAGACATCTTCTTTTTATGATGCTTACACTTAGGACAATAATAAATGTTTTCTTTTCCGTGTTTTGTTGGAGAACCTAGAACTTCTTTTAAAATGTTTAGTTTCTTTGTGTCTGACATTGAATAGCCCCTGCTCTAGCTAGAATGACGCCATCAGCACGGTCATGGTATCCCGGCTTTGGGTTTCTTTGTTTCGTCCATTCTACCTCAAAATTGGGGTAAAGGTCAAGCACAGCTTTAAGCACGACTTCTTTGGTGTTCTCGCCGCGATTTATTTTAACAGAGCAAATCTTTCTTGCTTCAGAGGCTCCAATGTAATCTGGGTCTCTAGAGAAAGCCTCGGATACTATCCAGCTAATCATTCCGTTGAATCTCTGTAGAATAGCCATAGTCTTTGCCGATGAACCGCCAGAGTTAAAGAAAGTAAAGGGCATTTCTATTATTACATCAGTTATAGGATAATTTTGTTTGAGTTCTAACAAAACTTCTTGAACTTTTTTAGCTTTTTTGAAAATGCCTTCGACTTTTCTTAAATCAATGTGGTCAGTATAAATTAAATTTAAATTTTCGTCAATCAGGGCAAATCCCGTGATTGAAGTTGAGATATCTAGTCCTAAAATCATAGGTCTAATTTTAACTTAAAAGTGTAGTCTTGTTCAGTGGTCTTTATAACTGGATTAGCTACTTTAGCGACAGCAATAAGGTTTTTGTCTTCGTCGTAAATGCCAACTGTTCTAATGTAGGTTGTAGGAACAAAGCTAGCTGAATAATGCGAAAAAGAACTTGAAACAACATTCTTAACTAAGACATTGGGACTTTCTTCATAATAGAAAGAAGAGGTATTGTTAATGTAATTTGCTTTTGTGCTAGCATCCAAGAAGGTTGGGTTGTTGCTCCAATTTAATTTATTTTTGGGAGCATAAGCCATAAGAGTAATGGTTTGTTTTGTCTTTGTTCCCTCTAACTCCATTGTGTAGGATGAGCCTGTAATGGCTGTTCCCACCCCGCCTTCAACATCGATGTAAGAACCAAAGTGAATCCATTTGGGATCGTCTAAGACGGCAGTGCCAGCAGAAGCGGTTGGTTGTTGGTAGTATTCTTGACCACCGCCCAAACTTGAAGTGTCTGTAAGGACAATTATTCCTTCTTCATAAAGAGCAAAGCCAACAATAGAACCAGTTCCAATTGTAGAGTTTGTTTGCTCTATAAGTTCACCATTCTTTTTTATGTCTTTGGCTTGAGCCAGTAGAGAGCCACCCTTGTAGAATTTAAGATCAATGCTGCCTGGATTTATTAAAGAACCACAGAAAATGTCATCCATGCTAAAGATGGTGAGATCTTGGTTTAAAACCGCTGTCTTTGGAACTTGTAATGGCGGATTGAAGGTTTCAGTTATGTATTCGCTAAATTTAAAAGCCAAAGATTGAACTTCTTTTGATTCCATAGAGCTTTTAAGTGAAATAAATTTAGCAATAGAAGAAGTTGCTGGGCTACCAAATCCAGTTGTATATTGTGGATTATAGGTGTTACCGCTCTTCTTGATAAAGTCTCTTTTTAATTCAAATGGAATTAATCCCGAGCTTGTTATTGGATAGTTATCTGAAGTGTTGGCATAATTTGAGTCTAAATTTGTAAAAATTTTATGAAGTGAAGGATCTAAAACATTTAAGTCGTTAACATAAATCGAGCCTGTTCCATAAACACCATTGTCGGCTTGTTCGTTGACATAAGCAACACCATTATAAAAGCTGAATTTAAACCTTGGATTGGCTACTACTGTGTTTGAAATAATGTCGTTTTCTTCAAATTTAAACATGCCATTTTTCTTAGTAGTCTAATCTTACTCTTAGAGTAAATTCTGATGCGCTAGTCTTCTTGATTGGCTCACTTAGCTTACCAACTGCTAGAAGTTGATTATCTGCGCTGTAAAGACCAACAGAAGTAATGTAAGTTGTTGATGGATCACTTGGGCTGGACTTAACAACAATTTGGCTAGCAGATGTGAATGATGGGTTTGAGCTATAGTTGAATTCGTTATTGTTTGCTCTACAGAAATAAACAGTTGAGTTTAGCTCAGTAGAGTTGTTGAATTGGACATTTTGAATGTGGGCTCTTACGCCATTAGTAATGTCATTAATGCTTGATGATACTGCCGCTTGTTGTGGGGTCAAAGCAGTTGTTGTAGCATAGCTTGATCCGCTTGTAAGTTCATTGCCGAAAACATCAGATGAATTAAACAGAACAACTAAACCAGCTTGATAAAAAACAAAGCCATAAGACGAACTAGAAGGCGCTGTACCAGCCGTAGCATAAGCAGTTGCCTGTGCTTCTGTAACCAAGAAGGCATAATCGCCCATTGGAGAATTTGATCTGTATGTTGCTGGGTTTGTAGCCACAGCATAAGAATCAGTAAAAGTTTCGGTAGTGGCAAATGGAGTCGCATAAGCATCTTGTCCAATTGTTATTTCAAAGGTTCCTTTTTGAATTTCATCTTTCATTAAAACTCTTGAGAAGTCCATGAAAACACAATTTGAAACTTTATCTGGATCCCAAGTATTTGCTGGGTTTAAAACACCGGAAACATTGAATGGAATAACATTTTGATTTGAATCGTAACCAACATATTGTTGAGCAAACAATCTGTAGATGTTGTTTTTGAGAGCTAGTTGTGTTTCTGCCGCTGTTCCTCCAGTGTCCGCTGATTGACCAGCAGTGAGGCTAAACATGAAGTTGGCAGATGAGCTGGCATATGGATAGTCATAAACATCGATGTGATCGCCGCTAGAGAAGTACTTAATGTTACTCTCCGATGGGAATGTTCCATAAGTACCAGAGATAATAGTTCCTGTTACTGGAATTTGTTCATAAAGATTAGTCTTTGTTGCGACTGAATCGTTTTGACCTAGTGTTTTAAAAATAGCCATTAATTATCTCCGTTATACCTTTCTAATTATTTCTAATGGAACATTTAGTGAGAGACCGGTAGAGTTAGCAATAACTCTCATGCTAGTTGAAATAACTTCCATTGTTTGAGAAGTTCCAGCATAGCTTGAAACATTTCCGATCTTGTAAGTTGTGAATAGGTAGTCCTGATTTGTTTGATTAACAACAAAAGAAGGAGCTAACACCCTATTAGTGCTTGGTCCAGCGAATGGTGGTGTTGGTGATTTTGCTACAAATAGAGTTGGCTCTGTGCTTGTAGAAACATCATAAACTCTTAGGTTGTCATCACCTGAAAAGACATTTGATCTCGCTGCTGGTGTGGCAATAGAAGAGCCACCTAGATTGAGTGTGTTTGTCGATAAAGCCCCGCCTTGAACAACAGATCCTGGTAGAACAAGCTTGATGAACCTATCATTGACGACTACAGAGTATTGTGTCTCGTCTAAGGATGGGTCTAAATCCTCCGTAACGGGGTCGCCAGCCGCTCCATTGTCGATGCCTAGTGGAGTTCTTAGTCTGAGAGTATTGACGGCATTATCGGCTGTTCTAGCGTCCATGAAGCCTTGTGGTAGGGCAGTGGAACTATTACTAGTTAGAGCATCATAAGTTTCATCATCGGCAATAAGAGCAAAAGCGCTTCTTCCTGATGCGAAACCTAGACCATAACTTGTTGTGTCTAATTTAATCTCTGGAAGGTAAAGAATGCTTGGGTCGCCATTTTGGCTAGCAAGGCTGAAAAGTTTTGTTTTAAGAGAGATAGAAGCATTTGTGTGGGCTATCTCGACTGGTAATCCTAGAATGCTTAAATCGAAATAAGCTGAACCACTAGCATTTGTCTTGTCATAAAGTCCATAGTTGATTTCGTCATCGCCAAGAGCAAACTTGACCGGCCTAAATGTGCCAGCAGCTAATCGCTTTCTTCCTTCGTCTGTTAAAACGGCGTCAAGTAGAATGTCGCCTGAATTATCTAAAAATGCCATCTATTTTCTCCTCTACTACATAAATAGTAGTTTGTAATTTAATTATCCTTTTAGTTCTTTTTCTCATCTACTAGTTCAGAAATTTTCTTTAGTTGTTCTATTAATTTCTTTGAAGTAATCTCTTTAATTGTTTGTGAGTATTTAAGATTAATATCAAAAACTCTGTTTGTTTTCTTGGACCTAATTCTAATTTTGAATTTAGGGGGTTGGTCATCGGAGCCGGCTGATCCGCCATCTGCAAATTTTATTCTTGAATAAAGATCGGTTGAACCCAAGCTGACTGACTGTTGTGGTAACATTTCTTCAAAACTTGGCTTTATCTTAAGTAGTTTTTGGAAATCTTTACTTATTACCTTCTCTTCTTTTGTAATGTAGTCATAAACACTTATCTTTGCATAAACAAATCCAGAGTCTTCAATTATTTCTACTTGGAATGTTTCTGTTGCTATGGAGTAAAGACCAGTAACATCTCTAGAGACAAAGCAGTAGTAATACTTTTGGTTTGGTAAAATATTGCTGAAATAAGCGGTTTTGCCATTCTTGTAATCAAGAATAAATCTTTCGCCGCTATCAATTAAGTCTTGTAAAGAATCAGGCACCCTATCTAGCTTGAATGAATAAATTTCTTTAATATCGCCCTCAGAACGAGCTAGTAATTCTTCAGTAATTAATGTAGCCGCATTTTGAGTTAATGTAATCCCATTTTCTTTAGCTACATTAATAGATCTATTTTCAATTTTAAGATAAGTTTCTTGTCCATTTAGAATCTTTACAGCCGCATCTACTTTAACTTTTGTGTAATCAGAGCCAACAGATTCTTGAAATTTGATCTTTATTCTATCATTTACATCTGCCAATGGGACAAATTCTACCACGGGTGGTAATGGAATAAGGCTAACTACAGAATTTTCCAAGCTTGGTAAAAGCGGAATTTGATAGGTTCTTCTAGCGTTAGATTCAAATAGTTGAAACTTAAACTCTTTTAGTTTTTCAGTAAGAACGTTGGTTATGTTTTTTATTTTACATCTTGGAATTCCTGGGCCACTCAGAGTTATATTATTCCCGTCTTCATAGATTTCTGTAGATTCTTTATTTTTACCAAAATATTCAAGAGAGTAGTCGAGCAGGACGGGTGAGTTCGCAGCATCACCATAAGCAGTATTCCATCCAAATTCAGTGCAATCGATAAGAGCTGCGATTTGAGGTCTTCTTCCAATTAAGGCGTAAGATTCTTTGAGAAAAAGAGGCTTTTCCCCCGAAATATTATCCTCTGCCCCATATGATATATTAGTACCTTTCTTTCCGGCATTGTCCCTTAATCGTTTTATCGACTGCCCTTCTCTACAAATGAAACACGCAAAACTTTTTTGAATTTCTGGTTCTAACTTTTCATATGATTTCTGGAGTTCAGAAGGATTGACAAAACTTCCTGCGTCGGTATATTTCCCCCAGGCAAGTCCTATTTCAGCCAGTCTATCTAGTGCATATTTTTGGTCAGCAGGTAGAGAATCATAAAGCACTTGTCCTCCAGCAGCATCATTTTTAAAAGCTATTACATTGCCTTCGCTTAAATTTACCGGTTCAACAAAATTATTAAAAAATGCTGTTGGGGTAAAATAATTATATTCACAACAAGGGTTTTTATAAGCTTTATTTCCGCTGCTAATTTCTTCTTTATTTTCTTCTATGGTAACAGTTTGTTCTCCAGTCTTTATCTTTACTTTGTTTAATGTTGTCTCTGGATAAAAATAGAATTTGCCATCAACATAATAAATTCCAAATAAAGTATAATAGTAGGTCTTGCCATAGATTATTTGTGAATCAAAAAGCCTTATTTGTCTGGATTCCTTCGAACTATTAAGAGGCAAGTAAAAAGCTTGAATTTGTCCTATGTTGGCAGTTGGGTTGGCAGGATCATAGGGGGATGTAGATTTTACTAGTTTCAATCCTACCATCTTTCCGTCTCTTAAAAGATTGGCCTGTCTATCGCCATAGCTAAAAACAAACTGTCCACCCTTCTTATTAGCAGATCTAAATAAGTCTGCTTGAGTCCAATTTACGAGTGGGGATTTAAAGCCAACAGAAAATTTAGTTGAAACATCAACTAGGTCATAACTAAATGGACTGGATAAAATTGAATCATAAACTATAAAATCACTAATAGTTTTTTCTAGTTCTTGTTTGAAGTTGTTATCTGTTGAAATGAAACTAGAGAGACTCCATATTTTTTCAATTTCATTCTTTTTTATTAATGTGTTTGGTAAAACACTAAAAGCGCTGGAGGGATTTATAAAATTTTCAAGTGACAATAAAGATCCTAAAAGTTCTGTTCTGAGAGCTAACGCTTCTGTTAAATTATAACCAGTTGTTGTGAATTCGAAATCATCTAGCTTTTCAAACTCGGGCTTTAAAAAAAATCCTGTTCCTCTTGCATTGTTTAAAAAACTAATTTTATCAATTGAATTATATAATTCTAAATCGGTTACATAGTTGGTGAATAAACCGTTGATTAACTCCTTAAATTTATAGAGACTATTTTTCTCTTTGTCTGGGTTTAAGTCTATTGTAATAATGTTATAAATTTTATCAATTCCGAAATCAGCTTGGCTTCCCTCATCGATTAACTCTTTTTCAATCTCGGCCCCTTCTTCTGTCTTATAGAATAGATTTTTAAGCGTGGCGATTTCTTTAGAATTTAAATTTTCATTATCAGCTTGTTTTATTAGTTCTTTTGATTCGTTTGTTAATTGAACTTTTCTAAAGACTATCTGTTCCTCGCCTTGAATTCTAATTGTTTCAAAAGCATAAGCAAACTTAAGTGAAGTTTCATTTTTATCTGAACTTAATGTCCCGCCTGGATAATCCAGATTATTTTCCTGAATGTCGCTTTCTTGTAGGTCTCTTACGATTGTTTGAACACTAAAATTTTGAACCTGAGTGTCGTCAATCTTAAAGTTAAAATCTTCAAATAATTCAGAATAACCGATCTGATTTCCAACCTGGACTTCTTCTAATCTTTTTACTATAAAAGATTCTATAGCTTCGTTGCCTAACTGTTTATTGCTTCTTGTAATAACGAATTGAGAACCAAGCTTTCCAATCGCTTCGTTTTGATCTGGAATTTGTGTGAAGTCAATAAAAGGATCTAAAGGATCTCCTGGTGTTTCATAGACTAATCCTAAAAGCTTTCTTAGCTTGTCTGTTACTTTGCCTTTCTTGTGATCAAAAACAAATTTATTTGGAGTTTTAAAATCTATTGCCATTTTATGCTCTTATTACGAAATGCTTGTTGTAAATAGATTCCATTAATAAATTAGGAGTCTCAACACCCAGGTTTGAGTTTCTATAGTGATCTAACCTGATTAAATAATCTTGTCCTTGAACTAGACCATTTAAGATTGTTGAAGTTAGTTTCACAAAACCTCCTTCTTCTTCAATGTAAATGCTTACTTTGAATAGGTGTTTGAAAAGAAAATAAATTAGTCCAAAAACAACAAAGTTTTCATAAAGGTTTTGCTTTTCTAAGAAAGCCGGCTCTTGTAACCCTTCTCTGTAGAACTTATAAAGAAATGCGACTTGGACTGGAATTTGATCTACATTTAATTCATTATTCAATAAATAACGATAAAACTCATAGAATTTTTTGTCATCGAATCTCTTCATTTTGCTTAGAACTGAAAAGTAAAGAAGGTTGTTGCCTATAAAACTATCCGGATTAGCAGTTCTTGTTGTTAGAGCTTCGTTTCTTGGATCTGATTGAGTTCTGTTATCTAGGCAAACATCTGTTCTAAGAGTTTCTGGAATTTCAAATAACTTAACGACATTACTAACCGAAGTTAAATAAGTTTGTCTCTCGGCAGAATCTTTGAATCTTGGCAGCTCTTCTACAACCATAGAGTTGAGGATAGAGGTTAATTGCTTGCTCTGTTCTTCTGTGTTAAACTCTTGTGGGGTGATTCTTTCTAAAGTGGGTGAATCAAAGATCTTAAAATCATAATCTAGATTTTCAGAACAGGTTTTATTGATAGCCTCAACATAACTTAAGAAATCATTATAATCAAAATCATAGCTCAATCCACGGGTGTTGTCAAAGAACTTTACTCCATTAGCATAGAGAGCTTCTGCTGACATAAAACCATAAGATAATGATGATAAATCTACAGAGGTTAATCCGCTTTTTGTTTGGATCGTCGTAGAAGTAGAACCAGCTTCAAAGAACTTATCGACCTCTGATTGGGCTCTTGTAGTAAATTGCTCTAAGCTTATCTCTTGAAGTGTTTCTGTTTCTGCTTCAAAATCAATTATTTCTGCTCCGACTTCTATTCTAGAAACATCGATTATGTTTCCAAAGTCTTTTGTTATCTCTATGGTTGGACTATTTGAAACTCTATTAATCTCGTTGCCTCTTGCTATCAATTCAACAATGCTATTATTAGCTAGAATTAATAAGTCTTTAAGTTCTTGATTTAAAGCGATTCTTTCCGAGTTATCCCAGAAGACAAATAAATCTCCCACCTCATCTGATTCAGACTCAAAAATAGCTTTAACTATTCTGAGGGTTGAAGAGATTTCACTCTTAGGAATAACTACAAATCTATCTTCAGCATTTATTGGATTTAAAAAGTTAAACTCGGCTTTTAGTCGAGGGCTTAAGACATTTAAAGAATAATCAGTTATCGCATTTTTCAAAAATAGTTTTACTCTATAACCAAACTTATTATCCTTGGATAGTTTTTTATTCACAGCAAAGTTAATTTGATGAAGAGTTCCAAAACTAGTTTCTATGTTTGAAAACCCAGGTGTTCGAACAGGATCGATTTTAGAACAATCTTGTCCGCTATAAACAAACCCCTCTCCCCCGATGATAAAACTATTTAAGTTAATGTAGTCCAAGTAGTTTTGATCTTTATTTAAGAAAGTCAAAAAGTTTTTATCTGTAAAATAACCAGACTCATCTACACCAAAAAAGCAATTTACTGAAAGGTTCTTTTTAAGGCTGTAAAACAAATCAGAAACATAGCTATAGCCAAATAAATCTTTTTGGGCCTCTTTGAAAAGAGAAACTTCGACTTCCTTTTGGGTTAATTCAAAAACCTTTATTGATTTTGATGAAAAAGCTCTTACATCTACAAAATTATTTGTTAGTAGCTCTCCATTGGATAGAATCTGCTCTGTGAAAACAACATTGTATTTTTGTAAAAAGAACTTTTCTGAATTGTAAATTGTTAGATAACAAAATAAATCGTCCAATAAAACATCTATAGGGACTACAACTTTAAGTTCATTGTGGGTTAAATAATCGACTAAATCCATCTCCATGGAATTTACAAATGTAGGATTATCCGTGTCGAGATTACCAAAAGCAACTTTGAATTTAAGTCGATCTAAATCTTCAAAGTTGTTGATTGAAACATTAAACATCACCTCTATTTGATTAGAGGGATCATCAGAGTAAGAATAAGAGAGACTATTGACCTCTATTTTTCTATTTGGAATAAAATTTTGTTCTGAAGCAATTTTCATTATTGAGGCTCACAAATTTCTTCTGGATCTGCTGAAATTTCTTGGTAAATGTTCTTTTGTTTGAAATTACTTTCAAATCTGGCTTCTTCATCAAACAGAACATTGAAGTATTTATTGACTGAATTAGCTGATTCAAAGTCTTGTTCGTCAAAGTAAAGTCTATCTAAGGTGTATTGGCCTGTTCCCGGCAAATAGCCTAGTTCTTGTGGGTCGATTACTTTGAAAATTTCAATCTCAAACTCTCTTGGTTCCCAATCTTCAAAGGCATTTACCTCATCAAGAGTTATAAAAAGATCTTTGTTTCTTTGATCGAAATAAAGCTGGGTGATACTTGATGTGGTTTCTTGTCCTTCTGGGCCTTCTACAATTTCATAGGTATATTGATAAAGTTTATAATCAACATTCACATAAAACTGAGGAATTCTTTCTTCATAGGTGTCAACATCTTTGAGGGAACCTGAAGAGACAGCATTTCCTGCTGTTGTGGTTCTTACGATCTCTCTCTGTGATGTAGAGAATGAACCTGTTAGATAAGGCGACTCATTAAAGGCTATCTGCCAAGCTGGAGCATTTTGATTTTGAATCTGGTAACTTCCTAATGGATTTTTAAGAAGATTTGTGTTGTCGTTCTTGATTATTCCACCAAGAGCATTTATTTGATCGATAGAGGGAATAGCCTTTGAATAAAGACCTTCTTTGATTCTTTCTTTGGAAGCGTTTTGAGTTTCATTATTATCAGCTTCGTAAATAATGTCAGAATCATAAAACTCGTAATAGGCTGGTTTAAATTTATTTTTGTGAATTAATTCTCGACCTTCTCTTGTCAGAATAAAGTCTAAAACTTCTTGTTTTTTATCAAAAATTCCAGCCATTATTGTCCTTCTTCACCCTCGTAACTAAGCCCAAGTTCAACTTTAGCTGTTTCTACCAAAGAGTAGAAATCGTGTGGATAGTTGTAACCAAAGACCAAGTTATTTGGCTCTGTTCCATAAATAGATTTATTCTTCATTTCAGAGTAAGTTATATTGTCTCTGTGTTTGGCTTTGAAGATCTTAAATCTTAAGTTTTCTGGTAGTTTACCTTTAAATAAGTCGTTGTTAAGAACCACGGGGCTAATAATTTCACCATTAGCGATCTTGTGTGAAATGTTAAATGTCTCTAGAGATAGCTTGCTTCCAGCTTCAGGTAGAACACCTTGCCACCATCTAGATAAATCTGATTGATTTAACTCTTGATTAAACTCAAAAATGTACATCGCAAATGGAGGTAAGATGGGGGCATAGTCTTCCTGTTCTAATCTCTTGCCAGCAGCGATTCTTTTATCCATAAAGTTGAATTTGATTGGTAGGATTAGATTTCTCATCTTAGAAAGCATTTGAGTTAAGCTGCTTTCTCTATCCTCTCCAATCTTATTGTAAGCTCTTTCAAACTCGCCAATTGGATAGTGGAAAAGAACCTCTTCATCGCATTCGTTTGTTACGAATGGAACCACAACCACATACTCTTTAAGTGTAGTAGAATCAGCTAATTGGCTTACAACTTTTTGTTCTGTTTCAAAGCCACAAGCAGTTGCTAATGAGCCAGTTGTTCTATTTGTTGTAGTGTCAGGGCTTCTAACCATTAGTTTTAGACCGCTGTTGGTGTTAGAAGAGAACTGATGCCAAACACCTCTATTAACATCGCCAGCAGCGGATCCATCAGCGCCGATTGTTCCATCTGGGTAAAGAGCTATAACTGGTGATCCATCGCCATTGTCCACAAAGTTGTGAACTGGGAATTCACACTTGGTATTAATAATCCATTGACCTGTTTGGTTATCATAGTTAAATAAATCAACACCAGCTTCAATTGTCATGAATTGTGAACTGTTGTTGTTTGTAGATGTTGCCTGAGTGTTTCCAAGTTGTTCCAACATTTGTTTATTCGCATAAGTTTTTGTTGAGTAGAATAGAATATCATTTATTGTTGGATTTCTATCTGTAACAACACTCTTAAAGGCATTATAATCAAAATTGAGAGTAACATAGGCTTCATTATCAGACCAAGAGGCTGCTGGTGGGATTTCAGCATTTACACTAGAACTTCCATTGTTTATGTGTTTATACCACCATTGACCACTACTAGCTGATAAAGGTTGATAGAAATTAGCATGGGCGGTATAAGGGGCTCCATTGGCGGCAGGGTCATCGTGATTACTGAATAATCTATCCTTTTTAACCACAACATCCATGGAATAATTGCTTGAGTTGCCATCAGAGAAAACCCATTCACTTTGTGGTTTAGATTTGACAGTTGTTAAAGTTTTATTCTGAATAAATGTGTTGACTAGTCCAGCATAGAAGTTAGAAGCAGCTAGTTCATAATTTTTGCTTACAAATCCAACACTGGCAGTTGAGTCAATTGGATTTTCAGGATCATTTTCAATTATCTCTGAAGTTAAATAAGTAGATGGTGTAATAATTGATTCAAATGGTAGACGACTCCATGAAGCAGTTGGGTTAAACGACTTATTTGTTACAGCATCTACCCCACCAGCAAATGATGAGGTATAAGCTGTAACTGTGTCAAAGGTGACTGTTCCTGTTAAATCAAATGTTGATCCAGTTATATACGACGAAATTGCAGTGGCTTCCCAATATAAGACATTTTCATTGCCACTACCACCAGCATCAAATGAAGATGTTAATTCAAGAATTGCTCCTGTCCTATTTGAAACTATTCCAACAGAGCTTGATGCTGCAATTATTGCCTGTGTGTTTAAAACCGTAGTTGCGTTATCTGTAACATTGACAATAACAAATGGACTTGCCACCGTGCCGTTGCCCGGATAACCGGTGTTGACTGAATCATAAGTAAACCATTCATGTCCAAGCGAGGAAGAAATTGCAAATTTTAATCCTTCGAGATTATAGTAGTCAAGTATTTCAAAGGCTGTTGAGGCAGAGGCTGCTGACGTAGAAGAATTTGTAAATAAAGTTCCACCTTGCCAAATAGCCGTATCTGTCGCCAATCCTGCTCTAATTGAGCCATAAGCCAATCTAGAGTAGATTGTATTATTTAGAGTCTGGAATGTCCCTTCTGTACCTCCTAAAGAAGCATTTGGGGCTATTGACTGGTTAAACATCGTTGATAGCTGTAGAGTTCTTTGAACTGGATAAAAGCCATCGTAAGGTAGAAGCTTTTTAGTTGCTGTTATGTTTATTGATATCCTATCAGCATCTCTATCTTGTGTTTCCTTAAGAATTTCAATAGAGGGGATGTCCTCTGAGTGACAGTAATCTTCTAAGAAGCGAGCATTTGTTCCTGTGTCTTGACTACCAGTTAAAGAAAGTGACTGGTAAACATCATTAGATAAGTCATAGCCGGAATCAATAATGTCTGAAATATGCTCTGAAATTCTGTATTCTGGCAGAATTGATTGGTCTTTAGCTATTAATCTTAGTTGATGGTTCCATTCAGAGTAGCTATCTTCAAAGGCTCCTTGTCCTGCTGAGTCTGCCGTTCCAAATTGAACGCTATTGTAGGGAGCGGAAGCTGTTAGGTATGTATAACCAGAAGACCCAGATAATCTATATCTGCCAAATCTTGGAGCTAAGTTTAAGAACTCTGCGGACACATCATTTAACAGTTCTCCGTACTTGGTGGCAGTTGAATTTATGTCCATTGCCCATAAAGAAAAGGTTTGACCATCTTGTGAGCCAGTTGTACCGTCTATCCTATTGTCTAAATCGTCTCTCCATTTAAAGATAAACCTTGTTCTATCTCTTGTTTTAGCAAGATAAGTGTTTGTCTCTTTTGGATAGATTTTTTCTCTGTGAATCAAAGAGTTTGACTTTAGGACTGAAACTCCCTTAGTGTAAAGTCTTGAAATGTTGTAGAGAAGGCTGTCTCCTTTATCTACAATGTCAAAATTCTTTTCTCTGAATGGGTTGTCTAATCTATTATTTGTGTAGTCGTAGTAATTTCCATAGAAATCATAATCGTTTCCAAAAGTGTAAGCTAGAATCAAGTCTCTTTCAACTGGTTCACCGCCAATTATTTCCCTGCTTGTAACATTGTGTATAACTGGCTTAAATCTAGACGACAGAGGTGGATGCTTGATTCTTAAGTTGTCACCGTCTACCTGAGAAATAATGTAACTATTCTTGTTTAAGAATCTAGCTACGGGATGTTCACCACCTCTTATTTGTTTCCATGTTGGATGACCGTATGGGCCATTAATATTTAAAAAGTAGACATCAATGTTATCTGCAAGTGAAGCATTATTAAGGTAATTTAATGGTGTGGTTAAAAGATTTTGGTCATCAGTTATCTCATAATGGTAACCAGCAAACTGGGAGAACTCGCCAGGAGTGGAGATTCCCACAAAATTGATTAAATAATTTGTTATTGGAGAAGTCTCAAAGTCTCTTATTGCGCCACTTAGGAAAGTAATTCCATCTGAGCTTGTAGCAAAACCGTAAAGCCCATCCATTGAAAGAGAAGGGTCTGCTGATGAACTAATCCACCAGTAACCAAAGTCCTTTCTTGGAATATTGTTCATAACAAAGCCATTATCGAAGCTAGAACCCGTGTAAAGTGTTCCGCCTATGGCATATTTCAGCCTATTGACTCTATTTCTTTGAACTTTATGGAAAGATGCTGTTACTGTTGAGCCTGATTCATAACCGCCAAAAGCAGATGGAATTTGATTGAATAGGTTTAAATTGTTAACTGCTTCTCTGTTTCTATAGGGAAGGGCATTGTAGGGGCTATATTCTGCTGCTTCAACATCTAAATAACCTTCGCTTAGAGTTGCCACTTCACCTGGAGATGAGAAGCGATTTACGATTACAGTCTTGTTATAAGTCCCGTCAGATAAAGCTCTATTTGGCAGAGTAAAATCAATAACACCTGAAACTGCTGTTGATTCTGAGCCGGTTATATTGAAACCGCCTTGTTGAACGAAAGCAAAGTTGTTTTCCTTTCTACCGTTCATGCTTACAACTTCATAGTTTTTAGAGAAATTGCCTAAATGTTGTGAACCAGTTACAGTTTTAATGTTCTTTGTGTTGTAGACTCTTTTGACTAATTCTTCTCTAGAGAATTTAACTCTTGGAATGTTAAAATCATAAGTGTTTGAGTCTGGATTAAATCTAGGATTGTAAATTCTGACTTTATTATCAGAAGAGCCACTTGTGTCTATCTTGTAAAATTCTGGTCTATCTAAAGTCTGACCAACTTCAGTGTGTCTATGCTTGTAGCCACCAACATGTTGCTCGGTAAATGGGCCTTGTAATGGATTTTGTAAGCTCTCACCGTAATAAGTGTCTAAATGATGCCCTGTTAGAGACCCACTCAAAACTCCAAAGAAATCACTAGAACCGCTAACAGTAAATCTAATTGGTAATTTATTTGGGTCCACTAAACTATCATTTGAAGAAACTTCAAAATTTACAAAGTTTTTAATTAGGTCTTCGGCAACTATTATTTGATCTTTTTTGGTTAATAAAACAATGTTGCCGATTTCTTCTGGTTGAATTAGTGGAATTATTACATTTCCACCTTGATTAACTTGTTGTGAAGCATAGAGAGCTATTGGTTGAACACTGCCCCTTATTTTTGTAACACCACCAGCTTCAAGGATTCTTTGTTGCTTTACTGTTCTAAGCAAAGATCTTCTTGTTCTCTTGTCGCCGTCAGTAGTAGCTACCAAGCCTGCTTCGGTTCTTTCAGCCATAATGGCATACCAACCAGAAGTTCCTGCTGAATCATTTGCTTCTGTGAATCTTTTATTGTTATACTGATTTAACCACTCTTTTAATTTTTGTTCTGCCTGAAACGAAAGTGGAACTTTGAATGTTCCGCCGAAGTCTCCTTTTTTGACTTCTAGCTCTGGCTTACCCATTATTGAGATCTTTGTGTCAATAACATCTTTGGCTGAACCAAATGATGGTTCGGCGTCGGCGTTGCCTGGGCCTGTTGGTGCGGCTGAGATTGGGCCTGTTTCTGGGAATTGAACTGGCTTTGGTGTGTCTTTGTCCGTTGTAGACTTAGAGTTTGGAATTAAGACCTTTCTTTGAGAAGCTCTTTCTAGAATGTGGCTTTCAATAACAGTTCTTACTCTACCTGAAGCATTTGCCGAAGCAGGCATCAAGTTAAAAAGAACACCTTCAATGGCACTGTCTAAGAATTTATAGAGGCTTACATATTTCTCTAAATCTGGTTGATTTTCTACTCTGCTGTAGAAGTTTTCTCTAGCAATTCTTAGATCTTTATTCTCTGTTTGGTAGTCTACGATTGGCGATCCAATCATGGAGCCATAATCTAGAACCCCGGCAAATGTTTTTAACATCTCTCTTGAGATTGTGTCATACATGCTTGCTTCTAAAGAGAAGAAGTATTTGACTGGACGGTTATCTAAAAAGAATTTATCATCATCATTCTCAAGAATCTCAATCATGTTATCAGCATTGAGGTTCTCGGGAATTTGCTGAGTCATGATGTTTAGATATTGAATATCCTTGACATCAGATGAGGCTGGGAATCCTGATCCTTGAGCAGTATTTTGAATTCCTACTAGCTTAGAGTAGTCGCCATACTTAGAAACCAAATCTATTGAACCCGATGAAAGATCTGGGACAACAAACTTGCCAGAACCATTAGATGAAGTTACAATGTCAAATCCCCAGTTCATAGCTAGAGAGTCATATTTTGGAATGTAAATCTCATCAAAATTGTTGGAAGTGAATGTAAATGTGTTGTCGTATGGTTCTTTTCTACCAAATGAAGTTACATCTCTAGCATGAGCAGTTAATTCATCATCCTCGACATAATCAGCCCAGACTAGTGTGCTGAGTAACTTCATGTTTGAACGATAGTTTAGAGAACCTGTGACATTATCTCTTTCTGCCCCAACATAAACTCTTTTATCAGATTGGACAAATAATTCACCATCACCAGATACGATGCTACTTGTAAGAGCAAATGAATTTTGTAGAATATCTTGTTCGTAATTATAGCCATTAAACTCTAATGTGTAGACCTTGCCTGATACTGATGTTACTGGCATTGTTTTAAATTCATCAGAATCATACTTTAATCTTACCGAAAGGCTCCATCTTGAGTTCTCATAAACATCATAGAATCTATCTGTTTCTAATAAGAAACCGCTACCAATCGAAGAAGTTAATTGGAATTTAGCAGTGTTATCAACTTTAATTACTCTAACACTAACATCCGCAAAATCTGGAGCTATTACCGTTGTTTGGTCGGTGTAATTTGCTTCTCTAATACCAAAGACAGAAGCGGTGACTATTGCTGGTTCGGTTAAGTTAACAGAGTCTTGATAACTTGGTGGTGTATGAGGAAAGATAGTGTTAACCTCGACAGTGAAACCAAGTTTGTCATATGTGGAACCTGAGATATAAGGAGATGAATTCGAATTTCCAGCCTCGGCAAAGTTATAAATAACACCTTCAGAGTTCTGTGTGTTTGCGAATGGAGTTAAATCAAGTGAATCAAATTTGATTGAACTGTTTTTGTAGTCATCTTTGAGAACATATTCAGCTTGGTCTGCATAAACATTGAAGTTGAATAGGTCATCATCAATACCGTAGCATCTTAGAAGATTTCTAATAGCCTTTACGGTACCTTTTGATTTATTGATGTGGGTTAAGTTATTATAAATGTTTTTGTAAATGAGGTTTTTAATCTCATTTAATTTATCTTCATACTTTCTTTTGTCGTCTTGGTTGACAATTGTTTCTAAAACATTTTTATCAATAAAAAGTTCTGGTGTGTCAAATCCAAGAGAAGTTAATAATCTTCTGTTATAAGGATTTGCTCCTACATTATTATTGTCTTGATATTCTGGATATCTATATTTTGTTATTTGAGTTGTTTGTAGATGTAGAGTATCAAAGTAACTACCGACAATTTGTAGTAAGTTCTTTAATTCTCCACCTGATTCTTGGTCTTCATCCAACATCCATAGTGGCATAGAGTTTTGGAGATTGCCAACATTTTGAGAATCATATTGAGTTCCAGATGCTTCTAGGTTTGTTGATAGAGTTTGAACATCTGGATGAGTTGAATAGATAATTGGATCACCAGTTTCAGTTCCAACCCCTGCTAGAGTTATAGCTGAACCAGTGTCTCGGCTATTAGAAGAATAGCCAGTCCAAATACCATTGGCAAGACGGCCTGAATAATCTAAAACAGTGGCATCCGTAGTTGAATTACCGGTTATGCCTTCATTAAATTTAAAGTAGCATGATAGTTTTAATGGATTATCATCATTAACTTTTGAAGTATCAGTGTTGCCGCCGCCATTTACAACTGTAAAATAGTTTCTACCAATTTGTTGGGCATTTCTTGTTTCTTGCCAGAACCTGAACTCATCCAAAGAACCAGACAATTTACCATAGCCTGCTGGTATATTTGAATCTTGGTTATAATAGTCACCGCCAAGAGCGCCTATTGTCGCCTTTAAAGAACCGGTTAAAGCTACAATTGTATTGCCATCTTTATAGCTATCGACATGTTTACCGTCAACATAAAGATCGGCAAAGTATTCGGTACCGGAAACATAATAAGAAATGGCATAGTGGTGCCATTCAGAGTCGGCAATAGTAGCCAAACCCGTATCAAAAAACATAAAAAATGTGGCGTTTGATGCTGGAGTGTTGTAAGCGGTGTAAATTGTAGAAGTTGTTGTTCCATTAAGAAAAACACTAAAACTTGAGGAAGCTAGTGATGGATCTCTAATATCTAAAATGGCCTCTGCTGAATTTACTGGAGAAGCTGGAGCTACAAAGCCGTTCTTCTTCATCCAGAATTCTACAGTCACGCCCTCTTCAAAGTCCAATCTAAAACTTTGTTGTTGCTTGGAAGTTGTGTCCCAAACTTGATTTTGTTTGTAGCCGTATGCGGTAATGTATTCTGGTTCTGTAGTCTTTGAAAAACCAACAGAGCTATCACCATCATAAGATCCCCAACCACTTTTACCAAATTCGGCAAAACCAGTTGTTTTTGGATACTCGTTATCTAAAATGTATCTTTCAAGTTGAGTTATACCGTTACTGAATGCTAGTTTTTCAGCATTAGAGCCATCATAAGGATACTGTGAATAAATTCTCTTGATAGCATCGGCATAGTATTTTGTTGCTGATCCATACTTTACAAAGTTAGAAGCAGAGGCATAATTTAAATCAGGAATAACCAAATTATCTTGAATTTGTATTTGGTTAATCTCTTCTGGGGACTCAACATCTTGTCTAAATTCATCTAGACTTTTCTGGTTGGCTCCCCTGATTTGTATTGATTGCTCTTTTTGTTTTGAGAATAAATCTTTAATCGTCATCGCTTACCCTAAACTTAAATTTAGTTCTCTGTTCTTGATAGTTACCTACTAGATTAAATAGGAATGATAACTGATAAGTGTAGCCACTTTCTAACATACTTATGTCTAAATCAAAATAATTTCCTGATGCGTCATAAGAAAGTTGAGTGTAGGCTTCGTTGCCACTTCCTGTCCCGTAAGAGATAACTTCAAAATCATCGACAACTCTTGTTAGCTTATAGTAAGCTTCATCAATAGGAGTTGTTTCAATCTGAGTTTGGGCTACTGTGTAAAGGTTGGGATTCCAATTCTTTGGTCTCACATAAAGTCTAAATCTGGCGACTTCATCTCTAGAATAAACTGTTTTAAGGTTTGTAATGTTGATTACCCAATCTGTTATTGGGTAAATTGCTGCGCTATCTTGAGGTTTAACTGTGATAGCTGAACCTGTAAAGAATTGAGTTCCAGCATTGTCGTGCCAGACTGGGTAGACGGTGGTGATTGAGGATGAATCGAAAGCCAAACTAGCCTTATAGATGCCCGTAGAAACGAAGCTACCGGTCGCTGTAGCGTCTCCGCCAGCAGAAACGCCTCCACCTACGGGTAGAGCCAAAGGAGAGCCTGTGGGGCCGTCTGAGCCTGAATAGAGGCTAACATAAATGGCGCTCTCACCAATGCTGGGAATGTTGACCAACTGACCTCTGACATAGTTGTACATGTAAATGTTGTTTAGGTTGTCGGCTGCTGGGGCTCTTGAACTGCTGAGATAGAAGTTCGAACTATCATCGGCTACCACACTATTCCAACGGGCTTCTAAAACCGGTCTTCTTAAGAAATACTCGCTTCCTCTAGCAAAGAATTTCTTTGTGTAGTATGAACTTGTGTCTTCCTCAAGGCTTGAAGTTAAGAAAACACCGAAACCATAACTTCCTGTTGTTCCTTTAATCCACTCTTCAACAAGAGAAGTTACATTAACATTTAGATCTTCTGTTCCAATTGGAAACTCTTGGGTTGTGAATATTAAAGAATCACCAGAACCCGTTAAAAAATCACCGCCTTGATTAGTCCAGTTGGTTGATGAGTTTGGCTTAATCCAGTTCGAAACACCTAAATCCGTGTAATTGTAAGTGTCTAAGCCTGTTCCTTCGACCCATGATTGTGAAACCGCTGCGATTGTAAGGGTAAAGTCTCTTGGTGTGGATTCTGTGTGTTCGGCATCAAACATGCGAAGATAGAAATCGACTGATCCTGAAGCTGGAATTGTTTTTGCTGATCTAGCCGCTGAAACTGAACTTATGTCAAATTCCACAAGGGCTCTTGAAAGCTCGCTTGAAGCAGAAGAGGCTTGACCGTAGATGCTGAACACTTCCATTATGTCCGCAGCGCCCATGTTTGAGCCGGTTCCGCGAGTTGTTAAACCATCTTTGAAGGCATTAGTTATTGTGTTGTCTTTAGTAGCAAAGAACCTCTTGATCGCCATTATCTAATCACTCCAACGATGTCTGAGTCAAAGTTTTTAATTTCCAAAATTAAATTCTCTGGTACTTTAATTAGTCTGCCGTCCTTAGTTGTGTTTTGCGGAATGTCAAATTGAGTTGGACTATAACCTGAACCAGACTTTCTTACAATGCTTACTGCTGTTGTATCAACAACTCCGTCTACTTCATTAAGAGTGCTATAGACATCAGAAATGTAGAAAGGCTCTCCAAGGTTAAATTTAGTTTGGTATTTTGATTTGAGAGTTTCAATACAATCATTTAAAACAATTGTAAAATCTTTGTCTAATTCTCCAACAACTTGAAAATTGATTCCAATGTTGACGATTTGAGCATCTAAAATGTCTATAGAATCGTTAATCATTTTGTAATTGTTTAGCCAGTTCTTTACATTTTGCTTTAGAGTTGTAGAAGCATTGGTTAAATTACCACTTGCTCCCTCAGAAACAACAAATAGATTTAGGTTTCTCTTAGAACTGTTGGTGTCTTGGGTGATATTACATCTTGTTACAGAACCAAAACTAGCAGGCATTCTATAAACTAAACTAATATAGTCTTGCTTTGTTACTGCTCTATTTTGAGCAGCATAAGCATCCATCGCTCTAAACTTGATTTCTTCGGCAGTTGGAAGAGCAACACTGCCAACGATAGGTTCTTCGTTGCTTACTTCAAAAGCAGAGATTTGTTGTAGGGCTGTGGCTGCTGCGATTGAGCTTACTCTGAATTCTACTTTGCTGTTCACAACTGTAGAAACTGCTCCTACGGCGGCATTAACATTGTCTATTGTGTTCTTTCTGTAATTAATAGTCAGGGTTGTGTTAACTGGAACTATGCCCATCTTCTCTGTTTTTAAGATCTGAGAAGGATCAAAACTAGAATCAGAAAAGAAGACTCTGCCGTTTAGTTGTAAAGAAGCTGCTGTTGGATCTGGAAATGATTTGTTTTCTATCTCAGTTTCAGAACCAAAACCAAATTGAATGTAAGTTTCACCATCGACAGTGTGTTCAACAACAAATCTTCTTGGAACATACATGCTTCTTAGAATGTAAGGAACTGTTTCAGCATCCTCGCCTATGTTTCTTATTGATCTGAAAACAGTGTTTTGTGATAGATAATCAACTTCAAAGTATTCATTGCCGTCTGAGTCATAAATGCTTAAAATTTGTGAAATGTTATCTTCAGCTAATCTTAGTTTTAAGAATCTTTCAAAATCGCCAACATCAATTTGTTCTTGGAAATCCTCACCGGAAGCTATGTTTCCATAAGCTTTGAAGGCAAATGCGGTTGGTGTTCCGTTCGCATCTACAGTGGAAACTTTGATTTCTGTGTTAGCATTGGCAAAATCAATGTCTTCAGTTAGAGTAAAGGTAGCTCCTGAATCTGAAGCTACAATTGTTCCGGCTTTTAAGATTGGAATAATGTCTGTGTCTGGACCTGAGCCATTATTGAGAGCTGGAACAGAAACATAAAAGGCGGCTTGACCAGTTGAGACTGGGGCGCTATTGAACTTGTAGCCTAATTGCTTTGCTATCTTAACTATGTTGCCTTCTTCGATGGCTGTCGCCAAGAGAGATTCATTTGTTTGATAATCAATGTAGAATGATAAGATGTCGCCAACATAAGAAACCATGTCGATCATCATTGAACCAAAAGAAGCATCATTAAAGTCTTTGTAAGTGTTTGGGTAATAAACTTTCGCATAGTTTATTAGATCTTGTTTGATTGAATTAAAATCTCTACTGGTATAAGAGATAGGTGGCTTCACATTAGGCATTAAAATGACTCTCCATTAAGGTTGATTTGTAGAATGTCTTCGTAGTTTAGGGCGCTGATAAAATAGTTGATTCCTATGTAGATTTTGTTTGAATCGATTTCAGAATCATCAAAATTAATTGAACGAATCTGAACAAATGGCATGTAGTACTTTGCTTGTTCTACTATTCTAGCTCTTGTTTTTTCCTTGGCTTCCGAAGTGTAGTTCTCAAATAAAAGAGCATAAACACCAACTCCAAATTCGGTATCCATTATTCTTTCACCAGGAGCAGTTAAAACAAGATTCTTAAAATTTTGTTTAACGGTACTGATTAGATCTTTGTTTAGACCGTAAGGACCATCCTCTTTGGTGACTCTCAAGGGTAATTTTACTGAAACTCCGGTTGCCATTATGTTTCCTCGTCAAAATTAATTAGTTTTAAGAGCATATTATCTAATTTTTCTTCTTGAGTTTTTATCGGATCTATTTTTTCTCCTGGTTCATTTTTTATCTCGGCTATCTCAAATAGTTTTTTTATGTTATTTTTTTCATTGGTTTCCACTATTGAAACCAAACTTGTTGGTTGTTCAGAAATTTTATCTGTATTAATAAGATCGTTAAATAATTTCACTTCTTTGGTTTCTAAGAGTTTGCTTATAATTGTTTCATCATCTTCACCACTTTCAGAAACATACTCCGCTATAATCATTGGAAAATAAGCATACATTTCTGGCGGGTTTGACTCTGGTAAATAATCAAAACAAACTAAGCTTTTAGACCACATAAACTCATTCCATTTTTTAAATTCAGGATAAGCCCCTGCTGATTTGAGAGCATAAAAATAGTGTTTGTCTAGGGAATCTTTAGAAGTCGCATAACCGTCTTTGTCTTTTATCCAGTGGACTTCTTTCAAGGGCTTCGCGCCGTTACCATTTTGAATTTTTCTTACAACACCATAAAGGAAGGTTGGTCCATAAACGGGAGATTCGCCAGAGGTAGGACGATTTGTTGTTTCAACAACGCCATTTTTATTTTTGCCTGTTATTCTTGGAACATTTGTTGATAAGAATGGAAGTGGATAATCTTTAACAAATTTTGACGGACTGGTATTACCTGTTTGTGATGAGAAGAAAGGTAAAAACCTAGAGGGCTGAAGAGGATAGTAATTAAATAAGCCAAAAGAGTCAGTACTGCCAGTTGGTTGAGTTATTCCACTTGTTAGGTTAAACATGAGTCGGGCGCCGCGATTAAATAAACCTGTATTGGCTACGTCGAAGGCCGTCGCCGGGTTCAAGGGGTCACCGATTCCATCTCCGGAGCTTACATATTTAAGTAGCGGTTCATATTTAAGTAGTTGTTTATCTTCTCCTTTGTACCTATAAAAGAAATCAACATAAAAAGGTTGAGGCATTTCATAGATAAGTTTTTGGTTGTCAACAGAGGTTTTGCTTAAAACATCGGCAAAAAGAGGGACATCTTTAAAATTTTGCTTATCTAATTGAGTCCCTTTAAGTCTGGTTTTAAACGGAGGTAAATCTCTTTGGTATTTTGGATCTTTAATAAAATTAAATAAATTAGAATTATCGACTTGTTCTCCTTGATTGTTTTCGTCGGGAGCCTTTCCTTCAAAAAAATCTTGAAGAATTTTGTCGAACATAGCCCTTAGATTATCTTCAGCTTTCTTTAAAGATTCCGCATCGTCGTTTATTAAAAAGTTATAATCTGGAGTGTTAAGAAGGATAGAAGAAAAGGCATAGTAGTAAAAAAGATCGGCGGTTTCACCTTTAAAAAATTCAAATAATTTATCTCCTATCGGTACAATTGTGGCGGTATCTGACTTAGAAACTGTTTTGAAAACCGGAATGTTGATTATTTTTCTTTTTGTTAAAAACAATCTTATTCTTTGTTCTACTATTGAACCAATAATGCTTTTTGAATAAGAATCAAAACCTAACATGTTATCCCTCTTTATTCGCTACTTTAATTAATTCCTTCATTTTCTTTAAGTTAGAAATGTAAAAATTAGAATTTTTCCCACCTTCGTTTATAAGTTTATTGAATCTTTGTTTTGCTTCGTTGCTTATCTCGTCTTTGGGTTTAAATGAATCCTCTATGTAATTGTTTAAACTTGTAGAATCCTCTAATACTTTTGTGGTAGTGTCAAAAATCTTTGTTGTAATCTTCGCATGGTTTAAAATCCAATAAGAATAAAATGTTAAGAATTGTGTTGTATTATAGCCAGCATTTTCACCATTAGTAAATGGGCTTGTATTATTTCCTGAGGAATAAATAAACCCTTTAGCTGGATTACCTGTAAAATTAGCATTTAAAGATTTGTAATAAACATCATAAAGATCTTGAATTTTATAATCTGTTTTTAAAATGGCTAAAAATTTATTTTCAGTTTCAACTTGTTCAATTAGATTTTTAAAATCTACCAACTCTATATTTGTTTCACTTCCAATAGGAATTTGAGTAAAAGGCTTTGTCTTTTTTTCTGAATTAAAAATTGCCTTAAGACCTTTTAAGATTTCATCTTTACCCTTTACAATCTGATCTTTTGAATCCTGTTGAGCACTAGCAATCTGCTCTACACCGGCATCAACTACCTTTTGTAGAGCCTTCTTAGAAGAATCTGAAATCAGACTTGGAAGTTCTATTGAGAAATTTAATAGATTATTAGCCAGTCTGGAACAAATAGAGTTTATCTCATCGGCAGCAGTGTTCACCAAACTGTCGGTGTCTAAATCTCCTAAGACCTCTAAATCTTTAATTCCGAGACTACCAAAATTAACAAAGCAGGGATCAGGAATAATTGTAGTGACCTGAGCTATCTTGTTGTTGATAATTTGGATGTTTATGAATTTACTCAAGTAATTGTAGAGGGTTTCTACATTGAATTTGTTGTCCAAAACAGACTCAATGAAAGGTTGAGTCTTAGAATAGTTGATTACCTTATTGTAAGAGAAGTCTTGGGCTGTTCCGTTTAAAAGAGCTTTTGTGTCTGTTGCTGGAATAGCAGCAGATAAACCATCGAAGATCTCTTCCATTACAGAGTTTTTGTTTCTGTTTTCTTTATTTATCACAACTGCTAAAATTGGGAATAGTTTCAAAACACCATCATAAACATTATTTATGTTTTCTATTCTGCTGGCTATAATAAGATTGTTTAGATTAACATAGGCTTTGTTCAATCCTAATTCATCGGAAGTGACTGGTTCAAAAGCAGCTTTGTTAATTAAATCTTTTGTGTCTTC
>Ga0208542_1000055_pt1 | contig 38703 bp, 59 predicted proteins | sample DEB08_DNA_3_FD_185495 | JGI IMG/M metagenome (GOLD analysis project Ga0208542, IMG submission 185495) | Aqueous microbial communities from the Delaware River and Bay under freshwater to marine salinity gradient to study organic matter... | ecosystem: Environmental > Aquatic > Marine > Coastal ... | reverse complement strand
GCCAAGGGGTTCATCTTAACGCGACCCGATTGCCAGCCCTCCCCGAACAGCGAATTGAGTGACCCGCCAAGGTTTTCTTCGTCAACATCCTTCCCCATCACCCGCTTAATTTGCGCGACATCTGTTTGATCGCCAGGGAGAGCGACAAATCTTCGCCCCTCAAACGCCTCAACCGGAAGCGTGTTTTGTATGAAGTCAGCCGCTTTAGGGTGCGCTTCCGTCACAAGCCCAGCGTCATATGCGCGTTGCCGCTCAAGCGGGATAACTTTATCGCCACCGAAAGTGCCGCCATACGAAGGCTTCGTGCCAACCACTCTTTTGTTTGACGGGTCTTCGGCTTTCTCTAAAGCCTCTCTTGAGATGCGGCTCTGTTCATCAAAATAATTACGCCGCGCCCTGACGGCATCATCAAACCCTAGCGCCACTTCATCATCTAAAAAACTCTTACCTTGGCCGATTTTTGCTGGAGCAATCTTACCACCAACATTTGCGCCCAAAATCCCTTCAGGCATCATCCGTAGGCCGGACATAGCGGCCAGACCTGTGCCACCAATATTCGCAATCAAGTTCTTCGTGACTTCACCCGAGGAAGGCTCACCGTAATACTGACCCATTGCGTCAGACTTCATTGCTTCGATAGGTTCCGCAATCATGCCTAAAACGCCATTGACAATATCAACCCATGGTGTGCCACCCGTCTGCTGAAATGAGCGGTGCCTCGCCCGACGCCTCACATCGAAACGGTTACGCTCCGCAAGCAATTCCTGCGCTGGTGTGTCGTTAAGCAGTCCCATGTCAATGCACCGTCATTCCACTGTATCCAAAAGTCCCATAGGCTCACCGTTCCGCTCCAGCAACTTCATGCGGTTCAGAACGTCTTGGTCCCAGGTGACGTAGTTTCGGGTTCTGCCATCAATTTCCGCCGCCACCGCTTCGGCTTCCGCTTTAGTCTTAAACCTATCAACGGGGCGCGGGTCATTTCCCCAAAAAACATCATACCCGTCATCTGCCTTAACAACCTTCGGGGATGCTGCCGTTCTGCTTGATCCGTCATAGTATTTAAGGCCGGGGATGCCAGCGCGGGCGAGGGCTTCGGAGGCGGCTTGTCTACTAGAGCCTCTTGCTGCCGCCCTCATGTCTGCCGTGGCGTCTAAAGGCCAATCAATAGCACCATTCCTGTTCATCAATTCTTCGTAAAGCCACCGACCCGTTACTTGGTCAGGACTGACATTACCCAGAACGTCAAAAACAGATTGATTGTTTATCTCTCGCTCAAGTGCAGACTTTTCCATCTGCAATCGCGCAAAATCACCAGTGTCACCCGAGAAAAGTTCATCGAAAGACACATCGGCATTCGGCGCTTTCGCTTTCATTTCAGCGTCAATCTCGTTTAGGCGTTTATTGATCTGAGCATCACGGGCAGCGTCCCGCTTCAGCCCTAATGCAATTTGTACACTCTCCGGCTGCTCACTCAGCGGCTTATCCCAATCCAGATACCGCGCTATGTCCTCGTCGGGGAGGTCGAGCTTGTAGAAATATCCGCTATTTTGAATAGCGTCCCGCAGCGCCGGCGACGGGTCGAATGCGTCAAGGTCACGATACGCGGCGGAAATTGCCTGTGACGGATAATCAAACCCTAGCCAATCATCAGCCTGCAATGCGCCCAGAACGCGCTCTTGGTATTCGTTAAAATGGCCCGTTCCGACCAAATCCATGACCTCGTCAAAATCCGCGTCATCAGGGAGGGCATCACGGAATTGGCGAACGGTGTCTTTATAAGAAAGGTTGCCCCGGTATTGCTTGGCAACCTGCGGCGCCCCCGCGTCATACCGCCCCCAGCCGTAAGCCTGAGCGCCCTCGCCCTTGCCAATGTGCTTGAGGCTTTCCCTGACACCCTCGGGGCCGTACTTATGCGGCCCGCCTTGCCATACGTGCATACCGAGCGAACCCGCAGGGACACTCCCAACGCTGCCCACGCTGCCAAGCATCGCCGTATCCATGGCAAGCTGCGTAATTTCATCCGGGCTTATCGTGTTGTTGCCCATCACCGCGCCGCCGAACTTCTCCATACCCGCGAGCGGGTCATGCAACAGCCCAGGCAACGCCCATTCCGTGCGCGAGTGCGGGTTGTTCCGAAACTCGACATTGGCGAACGGCAGCAACGCGCCCCGGTAGGTCACAACGCGGTCATCAAGCAAACCAACCATTACAGCGCCCCATCCCCAACGGCATCAACGTCGATGCCCTGCGCGTGCGTCCACGTCCCGCCCGCCGCGATGTTGATCTGCATTCGAAAGTACCGCGCCGAGCGCGAGAAATGCGCCATGCCGTCAGCGTCAACGGAATTAGGCCCGTCCGTCGTCAGGCTGGCTTGTGTCGTGTCCCGGTACTTCAGCCCGACCGTCACCGTGCCGCCGTCCACGTAAGGACGCACGCCAGACAAATAAACCCGCTGCTTGGGGTCCCCGATAAGCTCGTTACCCCCAACCTCGCCCGTCTCAATGGTCGCGGCCAAGGCGCTGCCGGTAAACCGGGCCAGCTTGTTGTCGGTGTCGAATGCCGAGAGGATCAGACGCCCGCCCGTCCAGGCGCGCGAGTCGGGGCCGAAGGGTGCCGTGTCAACCGTGTAACCAAGCCCGTCCGCGTTATCCAAGTTGTAGCCTTGCGTCAGGTCGCGGAAGATCATTTCGCAGTCAATCTCGCCGTGCGACCATTCATCCAGATTCCAGTGATAGGCGATGTACCGGGACGGGTTGCCGGTAGCCGTGCCGTTCTCGGGATACACCCAAAACACCAGCTTATTGATGGGATCAGCGGCGCCGTAAACCCGATAGAGGTAGGACTGATCGACCTCGCCCCAAAACCACTTATCGACACGCTGCGCGCCGATGGGCGCCGATGCCGTGCCGTTGGTGCGGTAGAACCCATCTTCCGAGATGTAAAAGGCTTCGGTGCCGTTCGATACCACCGCATTAGGACAGGGCGTGCCGCGCGCGTTCTCGACCTTATAGAAGCCGAACACCGTGGGGCTGCCCTCGTACTGGACCCGGTAGATCGACGTATCCATGAAGATCATGCCGTCAACTTGGCCAACCGCGCCGACGATGCTTTGCACCCAACCGCCTTCCGGCAGGGTCTGCTTGTCCGACTGCTTTTGCGCCGCATCAGCCGTGCCGATGGTCGGCCAATCCGTGGGGTTGTCGATGGCGCACCACTGAACGTCCGCAGGCGCGTTCGTCAGGTTGCCGATAAAGACGAAGTTGCCGATAACCCCGACATGCCGCCCGGTCGGCGGAGAACCGCCAAGGTTCGAGAATGCGCTATCCGAACCCATCAAATAGGTTTGCGGCGCCTGCGACGTTCCCACCGCAATCACACGCTCGCCGTATTGGGTGAACTCCCAGGCTTCTTCCGTTCCGAGCGAATAGGTCGTGCTGGACACGTCCGACCATGAAGAAGCCGAAAGCTCGTAGAGCTTGGTCGCATCCCCGGCGAAGGTCTTGACGTTGCCGTCCTGATCCCGCGCCCCGAATGCACCCTGGCAGCGGGCCGTCAGGGCGTCCGTGACGACCGCGAGCGATGACATGGGGGTGTATGACCCCTTGGCGCGAGGCAGCACGTTCTTGGCCACCGTAGCGCCGCCAGTGTTGGCATAAGCCGGCTGGTCGGGCGCGTACTGTCCGAACGGGATCATCTGACCGTCGAATCCACCGCCGCGGCGAGCGGCCCGCCGCCCCAGGATGACCGCATACCTTCAGCCTCAAGCGAGTCCATGCCACGCCGAAGCCCCGCATTCGCAACGCTGACAAGCCGGTCGTTCTTGGTGTAAAAACCCGCCTGTTCCAATGATGCGAAAAGGTAGATGTCCGGGTACGCCAGAAGGAGCCAGTTGTCAGCGTTGGACCCCGAAAGCACGGGGATTTTCTGGTAATACTCAAGCTCCAGCGTGTAGACCGCATCGGGGATTTTGCCGAGCTTGAGATTCGTTCCGATAATTGTGTATTGCGAGGGGGTGCCGGTGTCCGAAGCGCTCGGCCAGTTCCGGTTGATCTGCGCGGGCGTCGCGTAGGTCAGCGTCCGGTATGGGGTGCTTTGCAGGATCAAGGTGCGGGCTTCGAGGAAATCGGCGGGCAGGGCAACCGTGGCGGTGCCTGCGGACGTGGAAAGGTCGGAAGTCGTCACCATGCGGCGGTCGCGGATCGAGCGCTGGAATTCCGCCTCGGCAAGCGTGATGAAGTCGGGAATAACCGAAGTCAGGTCAGACCGCGCCAGCCAAGTGGCAACCGCCGTCTTCAATTCGGTGTAGGTCGTAATTGCCATTTACTGAACAACCCCATAACGCCCGTGTTGCGGATAAGCTGACGACAACAGCGCGGACTTGCGGGGGACGAAAACGTTCACCCCACGGCCACGCAAAAACCCGATGTAGTATTCGGCATTCGGACGCTGGAAGGCGTATTCGCCGTTCACGTCCAGATCGACGCCCCACAGCCCGACCTTATCGCCCGGCTGCATTTCAAGGCAGGCAACCGCCAGCATGACGCCGATGGTGCTTTCGATGTACGGGTTATCTGTCCCGCTCGCCTTGCCTGTATTCTTGGTTATCGCGTCCCAAGGGATCGCCTTGGATAACGTGACTTCCGGTTCCGCCTTGGCCATGTGGACCGTGGCGCCCAACCCGTTCAGCCAATCGACAATCTCTGGGCGCGTCGTGCATTTCGGGTAGTAGCCCCCCGTCGCCCAATAGTCGTGCGGTTCGAAGTAGACATCGACCCGCTTGCGGCATTGCCACGGCAGGCCCCAAATCTCCCAGGCCGGATCGTCGTAAGGCGCCTCGTGGGCCGTCGTCGGCGCACCGCCGACAATCGCAACCCGCCTCATGCGCCATGTTCCTTGGCCAACTCGCTACGGCGAAGATTTAGAATCTCCATTTCCGCAGAGGCCGTCGCGTCAGCCATCTGGTGCGTGAACGGCATCAGGCCGACATGCTCGACCAGCTTGGATAGATCGTGGTCTACCCAAATATCGATGCCGGCGGCTTCGAGCTTGCGGCAGAAATACGTATCCTCGCCCTGCCACACCACGTTATGCGGCGGGATCGTGGTGAAGTTCCAAAACGGCAATTCAATCGCGTCGTAAACGTTGATGTCCGTCATCATCAGGCCCATGCCGACGTGGCGAACCTTCTCAAGCCCGGTGCTGTCTTCCTTGGTGAAGCACGGCCCGACATGCTCGTCGTTCTCGACGTAAGCCACCGGCAGCGTCGGCAGCGTCCTACGAACGTAATTCGCCGCCACCACCGCCTTGCCGTGCGACAACATCTGCTGGATGGTGTCGTGCGGGAAGTACATATCGGAATCGACCCACAAAACATGCGTCGCTTCCCACTTCCACGCCTTGGCCAGCGCTTTGGCGCGAACCTCGGGCAGCATCGACCCGGTAGCCGAGATTATCTCGACCTCTTTCTTGTGGTCGTATTCGCAGGCGTTGAAGCAATCCACCATCTTGGCAATGCTCCAAGATGTCTTGGCCGTCCACATGCCATTGGACGGGACGCAAACCGCGATTTTCAAATCCATCAGAGGCGCCCCTTCCAAGTGCGGAACCGGGCATTCAATCCGTCGTTCGCCCACTTCTTCCAGGCTTCCTTGTCGTGAAACCATCCATCCCGGAAAGCCTCATCCATCACCGCCTGGGGGATGTAAGCCGCGTGCCGGAAATCCTTCCCCGGCGCCTCGTCGGCCATGATGCTCGCCGCCTTAACTATCGGCTCGCAATCCTCGACGGTCTGGATTGTGAAATCGTCGGGAGCGTTCTCGCTCCAATGAAACACTTCTTTTCTGTTGCCGTATGAGTCCAAAAGGATTTTTCGGTTGCTCATGGGTACTCCAAAAGAGGAAACGGGGGGCCGAAGCCCCCCGCCCAAGGTTAGGTGGTAATCAAGTCGGCAACCACGCCGTGCGCCGCCTCGTTGCACATTTCAAGGGCGTATTCCGCCACGATGAACTTGCGCATCGAGTCGCCGATCTTCGCGAGGTTTTCCGTCTTGTACGGACGGAGCCAGGCCATCTTGATGTACTCGGGATCGAGCACGAAGGCCGAGCGCTCACGCTGGAAGCGGTTGGGGACCACCTTCAGCTCACCGAAGTCCGAAGCGTACAGCGAGGCCGCACCCTGGATTTTGTCTTCGGCGATGTTCTGGCGAGCAGACGAGCGACCGGTGAAGGCCGAGACGTACTGCTTGTTGACCGGGCCGACCATCAGGACGGACGGGTCGCCGCCGCTCGACCAAACCGACTGGATCACCGTCTTCAGCAGCGCCTCGGTAAAGGCCCGCTTGTCGGTGTTGTCGGTCGCGGCCTGATCGGCACCAGTGGAGTCGGCGCCTGCCGTGTCGGTCGAAGTGCCCCGGCTGGTGTTGGTCGTCAGGAACGACTCCAGGGAGCGGGTTTTCCGCGCCGTGGTCGTGGCGCCCGCGTTGTAGCCCTGGTTCTGCGTGACAACGCTCTCGATGTCGCGCTTCAGTTCCTTGGCGACTTTCGCCAGGAGGTAAGCGACTTCCGAAGAACGGCCAGCCTTGTCCACGACTTCCTGCGTACCGGACACCGCCAGGGACTTACGGGAAATCTGGCAGTAGTTCTGCACGCGGGTCGTTGCAACCGAAGCCGCCGGCGAAATGTCATCGCCTTCAAGCTGCGCGTTGGTGGACGAAGCGGAGGCCAGTACGTCGGTCTGCCACTCGTGAAGGACAGCGCTGGCCTTGCCTTTCTTGGCCATGCTGATGAACGGGGTGTCGGTCGGGCTGATGTCGTGGATAACGTCAGCCAAATCTTCCCGGTTGCCCACCGCCGCAAAGGTGGTGAAGCCGTTGGTCGTAAGCGTCATTGTGGTCTACTCCTAATTGGACATTGCAAGGATCGCCGCAGCCGCGTCCTCGACGCGGCCCGACTTCTTGAGGCGGGCGCGGGTTTTGGCCTGCAATTCTTCCTTGGAGTTCCTGTTGGTCGCCGGTCCCGGTTTGACCACCTTGGGGGCCTCTCGGACCTTCTTATCGACAGCCGGCTTCTTGCTCTGAAGCTGCCGCCACTTCATGGCGTCGCGGACGACTTCGAAGTGGTGGGCATAGGCCAACTGACCGATTTCCGTGTCGGAGAATCCCCTGTCCCGCATTTCCTGTTGGATTTCCTGAACCAGCTTTTGACGCTGCTCGGTGGACTTCCATTCGGGTATGCGTTCTGCCAGCTTTTCAGACTCGGCCTGGACGAGTGCCCTAGCGGCTTGCTCGCGCTCCGCAGCCGTCTGCTGTTCGACGCGCTGCCGCTCGATGGCCGCAGCTTGGCGCTGCAACGCGGAGCGGTCGTAGGCGTCTTTCTGGCGAAGGTATTCAACGGGGTCGGAATCCAACAATTCCGGCGATGGGGCTTCCATCCTCGGAATTTGGGACTCGAAGAATTGCAGCGCTTCAACGTAACGCTGCCTCTCATGCGCAATCGCATCCTGGGCCGCTTTGGTTTCCTTGCGGATCGCAGCAGCCTCTTGCGTCTTGCGCGTGTAATCGGCGTGGCGCATGTAGCCTTTGACAAGCTCGTCCTCGGTGACCTCCGCATCACCCACTTTCCAGGTGCGCGGGGGTTCTTGGTCGCCCTCGTCTTCAGCTTCAGGTGCCTCCGGGTCGGTGGCTTCCGCCTCCTCGCCTTCCGCCGTTGCCTCGCCTTCGGGGTAATCCTCCGGGTCGGCTTGCGCTTCGGGTTGGGCTTGCGCCTCGTCCTCGCGCTGATCCTCGCTGGCCTCGGGTGCAGCCGGGGGGCTGTCCAATAGGTTCGCGATACGGTCTGCTGCGGACAGCAGATTGCTTTCGGCACTCCCTTCCGGGTTGGTGTCGGTCATATTTAAAAACTCCTACGTTACAACAAAAACCCGCGCGACCTCATAAAGGCGGCGGGTGGTTTTGCCCCCTTGCTTTGATTGCAGTGGGGGCACAAAAGTTGAATATTTGACGGATAATTTGATCCGCCGGATGAAAGAGGCTCGATATGGTCAATGTGATATTTTTCTAATCTTACCCGGCAGCACGCACACCTCCCGCGCTGCGCCGCTCGAATCCTATCAATATCACCATCGCTAAAGCTGCCGTCTGCGCCGCGGCGCAACGCATCTCGCTTCGCCCAATGCTTTCGATATTTGTGCTTATTTTTGTGGTAGCTTTTCCGGGCTTGAGCGCGAATTTTTTCTAAATCTTTCAACCTGTATTTTTTGTGAAGCTCACGCTTCCGAACGCGCCACTCCTCGGGCGTGTAAATCCTCTTTCTGCCCACACCTATATCCTTCCATGGGAAACCGCCGCATCACTGCGGTGGGGGAAAAGTCCCTAACGATTTATGGCCGCGATTTGATGGCGGGCCAGTTTGCCGCTCTCGATGTAGGTTTCGAGTTGGCGGCGTACCTTGCGGACGACCTTAATGGCCTCCGCATACCGAAACCGGCCAACATCATCAGCCGGGTCGCACTTCAAGAGTTTGGCGAGGTATTCGTCCTCGGACTCTTGGATAATTTTCTTGAATACGTCATCGCGCATCAGAAGCGCGGCGGTTTCGCCCAAGCGGGCCTCGTCTTCGGAAGTCAACCTATCGCTCCGCCCATGCGAACGGGGGACGCCATGCCGCCCATCGACCGCTCATGCTGCAACTGTGCCTCCATGAGCATCTGCTCGCGCTTCAACTGCATTTCCATCTGCATCTGTTCGCGCTTCAATTCCGCGTCCAGTTGCATTTGCGCCGTCTTGGTCTGGTATTCGACGCCGGCCTTGATTTCCGCTTTCTTCTGCTCGACCTGGGCGTCCAGCATCGCTTGGGCTTCAGCCGGGTCTTGCTGCTGGCCCTGCTGCATCTGACCGTCGCCAGGATCGGCAAAGAACGGGTCCACATTGCGGAAGCCCGCCACGTTCACCAGTTTCTCAAGCGTGTTGTAAACGTGCTTCGGCGTCACCATGCCGATGCCGCCCTGCTGTAGCCCCATGATCTGGTACTGAAGTATCTGGTTCAGCATCGCGGCCTGGCCCTGCTTGTTGCCGTGGCCCAAGCCGACGTTGATAGACACGTCCATCTCGGCATTCCACGAGCGCGGATCCATCGGCACCCACTGATTGCGGAGCCGGATAACCCGCTCCTTGTCTTGGTGCGACGTGATGATCTTCAGAATGTTGCGGAACAGGTCTTTCACGCCCGTCTCGGCAAAGATGCGCGCAATCAACTCGACCCGCTGCGCCGATGCGTCATGGGCGTATGTCGCCGCCGTGGCGCTCTGGTTCTGCAATGCTTCCGCGTCAACCTGGGTGGCCGGCGCGCTGCCCGTCCGCATCTGCTTGATGTTATCGAGCATTTCGACCATCGGCATGGACGCGGCGGCGGTGAACGGCACCACGATTTCACGCGAGGCGCCAATAGCCTTGACGCGCTTAATGCCGCCGGGGCGCGAGGTTAGAAAATCGTCCATGTTGACGATTTGGTTAGTGTCAACCTCTCGCTCGGGGTTGTTGGTCAAATACAGGTTGTCCAGCATCCCGCGCATCAGCGCCGTCTTGATCCGGGCGATGTCATCAACCAAGTCCGCGATGGACAGGCCGAAGAACTTGTGCGGCGTGCGGATCGGGCAAAGGTCGGAGAACGGCACGCGGTCAACTTCCTCGTGCGCCAGCAACTCGACCTGACCCACGCCGCCAAGCGATACCTTGACCAGTTCCGCCAGCCCGTCGCGGTTCAGGTCGCAACGCATGTAGCCCTCGGTATAGGTCACATAGGCCGTGGAATCGTCGGTCGCGTTGGCGCCTTGGTTGAATTCCTCGTCCGCCATGCGCGTCTCGCGCTCGCCGGTCTGGAAGTCCGTATCGCCCTCGTCGCCCAACGCCTCGACCTTGGTGCGGTCGAAACCCATCTCGATTAGCTCGCTGCGCGTCTTGCGAACGCGGTGGCCGACAAAGATGGCGTCCTTGATCGTCTTGGACCGGCTGGAAATCAGGAATTCCTCGGGCGGCACACACTCGATGCGAACCCGGCCATCGTCCATGGTGCGCTGGATTTTGATGTCGTGCAGCGTGACGCCGAGTTCTTCCTCAATCTCGACTTCGGTATGTTCCAGAACCTCAACGTCGTCGTCAACGAGCTTCAGGACTTCCTCGTCGGTCAGGCCCGCGTAGGACTCGACCACCTTCTTTTCGGTCTTTTCCCACCAGTGCTTGACGACGCCGACCTTCTGCAACAGCGCGTCCTTGAACCAATCGTGGAACACCAGGAAGCCGTTGTTGTCGGCGTTGAAGATGAATTGCGCGTAGTCGGTCGCCTGCTCGGCAACAGCTTCATCCTCGGGGCCGCTCGGCTCGTACTTCACCACGTCGCCGGATGCGAAGATGCGAAGCAGCGACGGCAGCATCCATTCGACGGTTTCGAGCGTGTCACGCGATACGACGCTTGAACGCCCGGCAATCTCGTCGCCGTATTCCTCGCCATAGTACCGCTTGAGCGCTTCCTCGCGCTCACTGACGATTTCCGACGAGGAAAAGCCGACGCATTCACGGATTGCGGCTTCCGCAGCGGCGCGCAACTCCGTTTCCGTCATCGGCTTCTTCTGCTTGGCCATCAAATGATACCTCGGTTGTCGTATTTCAGTTCTGCCTTCCAGCCCTGCCGCGACGTGACGGCAAAGCGAAGGCACATGATTGCGTAGCGCGTCGCGCTCATTAGATCGTCGTATTCCTTGACCACCTTCCCGTCTTTGCGGTGGTAAAGGCGGAACTCATCGAACCATTCGGACAGGTGCGAGAACACCTTGAAGCGCCCGGTCTGCATCCGGTCGAGCATGTCCATCAACCCAGCCTCGACGCCGCTAGAACCATCATCGAACATTGCCCGGTCCTTGAGCATGTCCAGGCCCTGCTCGCGGTATTGCTCCGCAAGCTGTGTCCCGCTTCCCTTGTCGTGCTGTAAGCCGTCGTGGGGCCACGCCCAGGGCAGCCATTGCGTCCCATCCGGCGCGCGGCCCCAAGCCTTCAAGGCGCCCGCGTGGATAACCGGCGTGGCCTCCCGCGCCCGATAGGCTGCGGTGACGTAAACCGTGTCCGCGTCCCGGTCCCAAGCCAGCTTGACGCCAGCCGTGGGGTGGTCCCATCCGAAGTCAATGCCGCCGATCTGTACCCAATGCGGCGGGATGTCTATCGGGTCCGTGCTGATGGCGCTTTCCTCGACCGGGAAGATGCGCCCGCTGCCTAGTGTCGGGATGCCCTTGGCCCGCGCCTCGCGCTCGTGCGCCGGGTAGCTCGCGATAATCGCGGCGCGTTCGGCGTCTGTGTAATGCTCGGCGTCGTCAATCGTCATCCGCGTGACGTGGCGGGTCATTGGCCCTCGTTCAAAAACATGCGAACAACCTCCGACATGCCGAGCAGCGGGGTGAACGTGACCAGCACCATGCCGCCCGTCGCGTTAGTGCGCGTCATGCCCTCGGTGTAGATGTCGAGCGGCGGTTCTTCATCGAACCAAACCCCATGCAGCGTCTCGCCCTGCCACTTCTCGCGGCCCTTCTCATAGGACTTGAACGCAATCACACTCTCGCCGCCTGAAACGTGCTTCACGACCACGCTATCAAGGGCATCAGGAACGCCCCTGGCGCGCTGTGTAGCAACGATGTCGTCGCCCGGTATGGCCCCTGTCCCCCACTCGCCCTCGCGCTGTGGCGGGCCGATAAGGACGCGCTGCGGGTTGTCTCGGGTGCTTTCGCCCGTCACACCGGATGCCCACCACTTGGTAGGCTCAACGAACCGTCGCCCCGTCCACCAATCGGGATACTTCCCCGTCGCATGGATGGCGACCTCGAAGCCGCCGGCAACCGTCTTCCCCAGCTGGTTACCCGCCATGAACAGCCGCTCGCGGTGTTCTGCGCCGGCCTCATGGAAATCACGCTGTTTCGGGTATGGCCGGTAATCCGCCAGCCGGTTCCGCTTCCTGCGCCGTTCCAGTTCCGCCCGGATCGTCGCCAACTCCACCGCCTGCGGGCGCGTCAAGTATGGTGACTTCGCCGGTAATGTCGCGGATACGCTCAAGGAGTTCATCGTCCGTCATTTCCTCGATTGGATTGACGTTGACGGTGAACTCTTTCGGCAGCAGCGAAGCGCAGACCTTCAGATATTCATGGGGCTTGTCCCTGCGGACGGTAGCAATGGCGTCAACGCCGTGTTGCTGGAAATCATCGTGCAGCGCGGCTATGAACGCCTCGCCTAGCTTGTTGCGGCTGCCCTTGGGGCGCCCGCCGAGCTTGTTACCAGGGGCAAACTTCCCCCGATTATCGAAACCCGTTAAATCGCCGTTAGGTTTCGTCTCCACTCGCAATCCCCTCCGGGTTGTTGCGCTTCCATTGAAAATAGATCGAGCCGCAGCGCGGGCAGTCGGTTGGATGCGGATGTGATAGGGGCAGGCTTCCGCCCCGCACGTCCCGCTTCCAGGCGTGTCCGCATTCGCAGTAGTAGTCGAAGATCACTCTAGGCTTGTTCCGTCACCTGTTTGGCAAGGTTGGCAACCGCCAGCCGCGCCCATAGACGTTTTCGACATCAACCCCGAACTCTAGTAAAGCTCGCCGCAAATGGTGAATGTGCTGCTTTGCGGCGCTGACCCAGGTGTCTGGCATTGCGTCTGGGTTTGGCCAAAAAATTTCGGACAGGTCTGCCACGCTAACTAGCGGTTTGCACATGAGCGCGAACAGCGCTGCGGCCTGCTTTGGCGGGATGCGTTTTTTACGCTCCCCGTCTGTCAGGACGTATGGCCGCGTCACGCTGACCTTAACAAAAAAGCGCCTCGCGGCTTCCCGCTGGCGCACCAAACCTAGATTACTCATTTCTACCAAATCACCGGCCACTTTGTCAAGCACCTTCACAAGCGATAGTGCGCGGCCAGGAGGTCGAGGACTATCCGTAGCGTCCCAACGGCTTCCCGGCGATCCGGCGCGGCCTTCAGGGGTTTCTCCAACCCGACGTAATCCCATAGCCATGATGCGCCGATCTGGCCCACGGCTCGGCACGCCTCTGCAATGCGCTTGCGGGCGTCGGCAATCTGCCTTGCGCGTTCCGGTACTGACCCACTGGGGATGCGCCCGAACTGCATGGTGGCGTAGTTGTCGGTCAGGCAGGCGTTGTAGAATTCAATATTGAAGATGTTGGCCGCGTTCAAGTGGCGCGGTTCGATCTTCCCTTCCCTTTGCCAGCGTTCAAACACGGATAGCCGGCGGGTGCGGTAGACGCCGGCAATACCAGTTTCCTCGATGGCGTGAGGCTCGCCGGGGTCGGGCTTAATCAATTCGATTTGGCTCATACTTTTTCGCTCCTGATTTCCCGTCTGTCCCCATTCCCCACTCTCCTATAGAGAGGTGAGAGTGGGGATTTGGGGGACCGTGAGTGTGGGGATTTGGCCTAGATTTCCCCACTCTCGTTTTCAAGTGGCTGTTTTCTGCGGTATTCAGCCGGTCGAGTGTGGGGAATTAGCTCGGCAAATCCCCACTCTAGTAGTTTTGCGAGGTTCGTCTCGACAGTGGTGTTTGCCACGCCTGTTTCGCTTACTATTTCGCGAATTGTTGCCCCGTTTATGTTCTCTAAAAATTGTATGATTGCGACTTGATTTTGGGATAATTTTTGCCGCCGGCCAGCGAACAGCCCTTCGTCTTCCATAACGACGCAGGACTTTTTGATCTCACCGTCGGGACCGACCGGGCATTCGATTTGTTGGAGCCGGAGGCGTATTGGTGGGGCTTCCTCGGCGTCTTTTTGCTTGGTGGTTTTGAGGGTGATATTGGTCATGCCCTCGATCTTGGTAATTTGGATTTCGGTATCGAGGGCGGCGCGGAACGCGCTGGAACCTCTGGCGCCTTTTTCGGCGTCCTTGCCGGAATGGTGGATAACGAGGACCGTGCAATTGTAGCGGGCTTGGATCGCGCCGCAGTTAGCGACAAACGCCATCATGTCTTTTGCGGTGTTTTCGTCGCCTCCGGCGAATGCGCGGGCGAGGGTGTCGATGATGACCAAGCCGGGGTTGATGCTATCCAGGGCGGCGTAGAGGTCGGCCAGGTCTTGCTTGGCGTCGAGGAGGTTGACGGCTTCGCCCAGGAAGTGGAATGGCGCGGTTTCGGTGTCGAGGTTGTGTTTTTGGTCCCATGCGGCGATGCGCGCACCGAAGCCTCCGGCGCCTTCACCGGCTATGTATGCGACGGTGGTGGGTTTGACGTTGTGGCCTTGCCACGGCTTGCCGTGGGCGATGGCGAGGGCGATGTCGATAGCGACAAAGGATTTGCCGGCGCCGGATGGGCCGTAAAGGCAGGCGAAGGTATTTTCGATGATGAAATTGTCGAGCAGGAAGGACGGCGGCGGGGCTTTTTTGAGTGCGTCGGCCTTGCGGAATTGGAAGCGGCTTTTAGGGGCCGTGACGGCGCCCAGTATGGCCCTGATTTCATCCGCGTCGGTGTCTGCGGCGTCCCACCTATCCGGCTTGCCGTGAGGCGGCTCTACGGCGCTTAAAACGCATCCTAGGCCCCTTAAATATGAGATTAGTTCTTCCTGCCATTGGACGCCGGCTTGGTCGTTATCGCGCCAAAGCGTGATTTGTTTTCCGAGGATCGGTGAGAAGTCGGTTTTTTCGGGTGGGGCTTTGGCGCCGCTCATCATTGTGGTGGCGGTGAAGCCGGCGGCGTTGATGGCGTCGGCTGTTTTTTCGCCTTCGCAGAGGATGACTTTTTCGGCTTTTAGAAGCGCAGGGATGTTGTAGAGCGGGCGCAGCCCTTCGGGCGGCGCGTGGCGCTTGGTGGTGGCGTCGTATGGGCGATATGTTTTATTGCCGTTTTGTTCATAGCGGTAGACGGTGGCAATAATGATGCCGTCCTTGTCGAGATAGTTCCAGGCGCCGGAGGGGGCGCCGAGGGGTTCGTCCTGGCGTTCCGGCTGTTGTGCGCGGGCCTTGGCTTTTGGGCTTGGCTGGAATGCGCGGTCGGACCAGCCGAGCCAGGCGGCGAGTTGGTCGCAGGCTTCGGTGAAGCCGACGCCTTCGGCTTGTTCCCAAAGCTGGATCAGGTTGCCGCTTTCGCCTGTGGCGTGGTCGATCCAGAGGCCAGCGTCGGGGCCTTCCAAGGTGATTGACAGGCTTTCGCCCGGTTCGCCGTTGAGGCTACCAATGCGGCCCTCGCCGCGTCTTATGGCGATGCGCGGGAATAGGCGGGTGACATAATCCCTGATCCGTAGTTTGAGCGCGCGGGTGATTTCATCCGCGTCGATCCGTTGCGGCGCTGGCGTTAGCCGTGGCGCCGTATTGAAGTCGAAAACATTGTCCATTTACTGCCCCCAACAGCGGTCTTGAAAGTCACACCATTTACAGAGATAGAAGTCTTGATTTTGCGCTACGCGCGGCAGGAGTTCTTGCGCTTCGGTTGCCTGGATGATGCGGAGCGCCTTGTCGCTGGTTTCCTGCGCGAGTTTGGCGTCGAACGGGACCAACTCAAAATAGAGTTCCTGGGTGTCGGTGTTTCGCACCGTGAACACGGCGGGATTTTCGGTCAGGTCGAGATAGGCTTGATAGATTGCGATCTGCGCTGCGTAGGTCGGGTTAGCTTTAGCGACCTTTTCTTTTAAGTGCTTGGCGAACGATTTGTTGCCGACCGCCTTGTGTTCCCATAAGGCCGGATATTTCAGAACATTGTGTCCCGCGACGAACACGCCGTCTGCGTGGCCGGAAAACTTGCCGTTCAGGGCCTCGAAGCCGAACTGCCCGCCGCTTGGTTTTTGGGTGCGTAATTCAAAGCCAGCGGCCTTGAGTAGCTTGGCGGTGTCGTCTTCGTAGTAGTGTCCGGCGGCGAACTTGCGGAGCGTGATGCCGTCGAAATTTTTTTCCTTCGGCGCGCCCGCATAGTCGTACTGGATCTGGCGTTCGCATTCGCGTCCGATGCCGCTGGCGCCGAGGTATTCCCGGCGCGGCTGTTTATTGTTTTCCGCGACAAGCGCGGCGTCGATGAGTTGGTTGATGACTTCGCCGGGCTTGGGGCGGTGGTTGAAATCAATGGTCATGCGGCACCGCCATCTGAACATAACCGGCCTCTTTGATGAAGCCTTCGGCGGCGACTTCCGCGAGAGTGTAGATTTGCTCTTTTGTCCAATTGGCCGGGGCTTTGTCGAAGCCGATTTCCGCCAGCACTTCGGCCATGTTTTTGACGGCTTGATCCAGGCCGGCGTTATCCAAAAGGGTTTTGTCGATCATGCGAAAAACTCCATCGTTTCCGGCAGGCGGTCTTTCCAGACCTTTTCCTGCTCGGCGCGCTTGAGTACCCACCCGACGATGGCGGCGACCGCCATGAACTCGATTTCCTCCCGCGTGAGCGTGTTAATTGGGCGCTCCGGGTTGTGTTCGATGGCGTTTTCGAGGATCGGAAATATCGCCTCTGTCGCTGCCTGCGTGGCCTCGCGCTGCAATTCGTCGTGAATTGAAGGGGGCGCCGAAGCGCCCCCCTTGTTTTTCACCGCGCCCATGCGGGGACGGTCCCGGCGGCTTGTGCCGTGGCCTGTTGAGTGACCACGGTTTGCGCGGCCTGCCCGACAGACTGTGCGGGCGCAGGCATCGGCGTTACCGTCGCGCCCTTGTGCTCGGCCATATCAGGCGTGATGATTGCCTTGATCTGGTTTTTGTCGGGGTAGTTGTCGCGCCCTTTCTCGACCTTGAGCTTGGCCTTGAACTGGATGCCGTTGAAGTCGGCCCACCCGGAAATACGGCGGGCGTTCTTGGCGGCTTCGCTTTCGTCGGCGGGATGGATCCCCCGTGCGCTTTCGAGAATGGCGCGAAGGTTGGCGAGCGTGATGTTCTGCGTCTTTTCCGCCTTACCGGCGTCAACCGGCGACGGGTTTTGATACATCATGTTTTGCCAGATTTTCCGTTTGTCGAACGGCCCGCCGATGACGGTGAACTCGCAATCGAGATAGAGCCATCCGGTGTTGGACGACGCCGAGGGCTTGCCCTGGGTCAGCCAACCGCCGTCGCCAGCGTGGCCGGGGCGGATCGTCATTACGAGGTCAACGATAGTGTTTTCGGGAATGACTTCGAAGTCGCCGCCATTCTCGAATTGCTTTTGTGCGTGGTTGAAATCCATAATTTACTGCTCCTGTGTGTCTTGGTTGATCGTGGGAGTGGGGACCGGGGCGGGGAGTGTGGAAACAAGCTGCTCCGGTCCTCTGGTTTTCGGCTGGCGAATTTTAGCCATCAACTTCCCGAGGTGAGGCTCTTCGATCATGTCGAGCCGGCCACTGCGGTCCTTCGCGGGGTAGCCCCAATCGTTGATGGTCTGGCAGACAAAGGCGCGGGCCTTTTGCGTCTCCGAAAACGCGATTTCGGTCATGGTGATGACCTGATCGACAATGCCGGGAAGCTCCAGGCCGGTCTTACTGCCCTCGATCTGTGGCTGGTAGATCGTGCGGTTGTAGTCGTCGGTCTTGGTGTCGAGAATGCCGACGAACCAGACATTTTTCTTCCGCGTGTGCTGAAGGTGCGTCAGCCAACCAATCATCTCTTGGCCGTGCAGGCCGTAAGCGCCGCGAACGTCCGGCTTCCCGGTGCGGTCGGAGAACGCTTGCGGCTGTTGTTTCGACCAAGCGAAGGAAAGCCTGCCGGCGACCGTAATGCTGTCGATAAATACGGTATCGTATTTGTCGAGCTGCGCCGGGTCGCCAAACTCCTGACAGACCGCATCGAAGTGCGCTTGGCTGTATGCGGCTTCCGCCGGCAGCGCCGGGTTGGGACCGCCGATGAAGCAGGCGAAGTCTCGGCATTCTTGCCAAGTCCTGGGTCGGATCGTGTCACCGTTCCAGCCCTCGATGGCTAGCGCGCCGGCTTCGAGGTCGAAGAAAAGCGTCTTCCCTGCGTCTAGCGTCCACACCAGCGAAGTCTTACCGATGCCGCTTGGACCGAAGATGACGCCCTTGATCCCCGACTGTTCCGCCGCGCGCTGGTCGGCGGTGATGATCTGAAATTTACTCATCATCGCCTCCCTTAATCTTGAACGTCTGCTTGCCGGTTTCGACGGTGCGGGCCGGCATCAACGCGCGCTGAGCGTCGGGCGTAGCGGCGATGAACTTCCGCTCGTCCACCTTGACCTCGACCTTAGCGAAGTGCCGCGCCGCTTCGTCAGGCATATTGTCGAGCGCCGCGACCAGGGCGGCTTGGTCCCACTTCACTTTCTTGGGGAGGTCGGCCACGATGGAATAGGCGCCATCGGTGATAACGACGGCTCCGGTGTCCTTGCCGTGGCCAGCACGCAGCGTGGCCGCGAGCTTGCCGTACTTTGCTTCAAGGCCGTCGTCGTAAGTCGCCTTGATTTTCTTGAGGCGGTCTTGCGCCTCTTGGATTTCCCTGGCGAGGTCAGCGAGGATCGCGGGCGGAAGTTCCGCCACGCCATCCGGCGTCATACTCGCCAGGTGGTTCATGTTGAGATTTTGCATCGCTTTGATGCTCCTTTAGTCAGTTACCGCCGCTTCGTTTTGTCGGGGTAGCGGTGCTAGGCCCGACACGGTGAAGCGATTGACCGGCGAGGTATTGGTTATTCCCCCGCAGACCTAGCTTCCGTCTCCATCACCGCGCGGATTAGCTCACGCGCGAGGTATAGGGCGTATCGGCGCTTCAGCGGCCAGGATTGAAAATCATTCGGCTTGTCCGCGTTGATGACGCGAAGCTCAAGGTCGTCCTGTGTGGTGACGATGAATGGCACTGTCGTCATGGCTTGAGCGCCTCGTTAAGTCCGTCCGAGAGGATTTCGACAAGTCGATGAATTTGGCTTTCCGGCTCCTTGCCGGGGGTGCTGATCCAGCCGCCGACCGGGCGGGCGGTTTGGTCGAACTCGATGTGGATATACATCGTGCCGAATTGAGTTTTGACCTTTTGAGTGCGTTGCATTGAACGGGTCATCGCTTCACCATCTCCGCCCATACACGCCACGGCACCACCACCATCGGCTCGGCGTTGTTGCGCTTCAGAAAAAGCATGTCGTTGTCGCCCAACCAACGCTCTAGCGTGGCGAAGCCCTCGCCGTTCTTCCGCGCCTTTACCTCTCCACAGAGCGGCGCGGCGTCACGACCGCGAGCGTACACATCAACGTCGTGTGACTTATCGGCGCCGAATTGGCCGAGCCGCGCATCGATACGCTGCGCGTGAACGCCCAACTCTAGGTGCTTTGCGACCATCTCGCGCTCTACGCGCGCGCCTTTGTTTTTCGAGGCACTCGGCATTAATCACCTAAAAGAAAGTGGCGGGCGACCGAAGCCGCCCGCCGAGGTGGCCGGCTCCAAGCCGGCGGGGGAGGGCCGAAGGGAGGAACGGCCCCAGGGAGAAGCGGCGGCGGGCTGGAGGCTTTCAAACAACAGCCCGCCGCCTTCGGCGCGTGAAAGGAAGAAAGCCACGCCGAAATTTGTCATGCCGCCTCCAAGACGCGCGCCAGCGTGAAGTGCTTCGCACCGAGGTCGCGCAGCTTGGGGATGACCACCATCTTTTCGCGGTGGTCAATGATGTTGTCTTCCATGATTTCCGAGAAGATGCCGCCGAATTGCAGAGTTTCGGTCAGGTGATGGCGCGGGCATATTTCGCGCCTGTCGGTGCGGAACACTGCGAAGCCGTCCGGGCCGATCATCGCGGCCCAAAACGGAGCGCCAAAAATCTGGCCGTATATAGAGAGGCGCGGAAACGGGATCGACCCATCTCGGAGCGTATCGCGGTCGGCGTTGATCTGGTTTTCAGAAATACCAGTGACGCGAGCCAGGTCTTTTACCGGCATCCCTTCGCGCCCGGTGAAGCTGCGGAATACTTGCCGCGCCCTGTCCCGGTTTTGTTCTGTCTGAAAGCTCATTTTGTGATTCCCCTTTGTGTGGTTTTGTCGGCGGCATGGAAAGCCGCTCGTTAATCCGTTTGTTTGAAAAAATCTTGGGGCCGCACTTCAGCACCGACCTTACTCGCGGCGGCGATAACCTCTGGCTGGCGCCGAGCCGGGATAAAACCAGTGCGCTTCCAGTTTTGAACCGCCATAGGCGAAAGATTGAGCGCGCGGGCCATGGGGCGAACGCCGCCGAACTTTTCAATAATGTGATGAATGTGATCCATGGCGGCGATTGTACATTTTTACTTTACGCCGTCAAGTGTATTTTTACGGCATGCCCAAATGGGGGGGGCGAAACATGCTAAAATCTAACATGACGCATGGCAGAACATGACGACACACAACACAGTCGCCGTTATCCAGGCCTTTAATCTGCGTCCACTCCGGGAAATGGCCGGTTTGAAGCAGGGCGAATTTGCGCGCTTGCTTAATATATCGAAACAACAGCTCTACCATTACGAACACGCTTATAAGGGCGTCACGTTACCGACTGAATTGGCGATAAAAGTGCAGACTATTCTAGAACGCCGGGGGCTCGATCTTCGCACCATAGCCTCGACGGGGCCGCTTACTGGTACGGCGCCAGGGGAGCGGGCGCTTATAAAAAATGATGATAAATTGGACGCAATTCTTGGCGTGCTTATTGAAATCCGAGAACTTTTGAAGGAACGCGACTAGGCGGGTAAAAAATTTTGTTCATAATGTAATTTATTTCTTTACTGTGTAAAAAATATGTGTACTATCCCTCCATCGATTGGAGGGACCACATGCAATTCGCCAAGCCACAACTCAAAGCCGAGGCCGCGCTTTTTGAGCGCGACCGCGACCTTTTGAGCATTGCCGCTTGCGGCATCAAACAAGCCATCGAAGCCCTCGACAAAGCCCGCGACCACGACGCCGACATAGCGTTGCTGGAAGATCAATTGGAAATCGTCAAAGACGCCCATCGGGCGCATGTGGAGGCGCTTGCACTGCCATGACCTACGTCGAGATTTTGCGCGAAGAAATCCAAGCCGGGCGCCTGACGCGCCACGCCGCCGTTTGCTGGCTGATCCGCAACGGCATGAAGCCCTGCAAGGTCGCGGAGTTGTTGCCGTGAGTAAAAATTGGGTCGCAAAAGACACACTGACCAAATCCGGCGCGGAAGACCTCGCGGCCAAAATCAAGGCGTATTGGATGGGGCGCGGTTATTTCTGTGAAGTGTGGATCGAGAGAATTTCCGAGCGCCCAGACATCGCGGCTGGTGCGGCCACGATTTACGCCATTCGGTCTGACATGGTGAACGGGTTGCCAAGGGAGGCCGATGCGAATGTGGACTTTTGAGTGGATTATTGAGGCCATTGCGCTGACCGCACTGCTCGCGTCGGCGTACATCGTCGTTGAGCTGATTGGAATGGGATTGTGAAAGATTGCGAGCGCGTCGGTTTTCCCGCCGGCTGGCTGGCCTCCCCCTTGGCCAGCGAGGCCCACACGGCCTCCGCGCCCACCCTTTCAGGCTCGGCCCTTGGGCATGGTCAGGACGCAGCCGTTAACGCCCCATAGTCTCAAAGAAGAAAGGCAAGATGTTACAATGAAAGGTGCTGTTTGGAAGACGCTCCTAGCCATGTGCCACCGCGCGTCCCGGTGGCTGCGGTTGCGGCTGAAACGCCGGCATCTGGTCGGGCCTAAACATACGCCGAAGATCGGCAGGCCGGGAACGCCCGAGCGTGTGAGAGCGGCGCGGGAAATCGCATGAATGACCTAATCGCGAAGATCGAAGCCGCGACGGAAGGCAGCGACGAGCTTGACCTTTTAATCTGGAAGGCGCTGCACCCTGAAGCCGTTAGTGTCGCTGGCGTATGGCGCCACAGCAGCGCCCGCTTTGTCAGCTATCACACCGAGCTTTCGCAAGAGCGGTGGGCCAAGACGTTCCCAAAAAGCGGCCAGAACGAATCCGACTTTCGGCGGAATCAAGAACTCCCCCCCTACACCACCCGCCCCTACGACCTGACGGCGGCGGTGACGTTGATGGATGACGGATGGGAGTGCGGGTTCTTTATCGAGAACGGCAAGGCGCGGGCGTTCGTTGATCTTGAGCCGTCCGATTCCCCCGGATGGAAATCCCATGAGTCCGTGTGCGCCACCCCCGCCCTAGCCATGTGCGCGGCGGCGCTGAAGGCGAAGATGGGATGACCGCACGCCGCCCCGCACTCGATAGGCTGCCAGGATGGCCCCGGATGATGCCGGTCGCCGTCGCTGCCGCCTATTGCGGGGTATCTCCGAATAACATCGGCAAGATCTACGGCGTCGAGCCGGTCAAGCTGAACGCGCGGAGAATCCTGTACGACCGGCACGACTTGGATTTGGCCATTGACCGCGTGAGCGGTAAAGTCTCCCCGAACGACAACCAGGGGAGCGAATGGGATGATGATGACCGTTAGATACGTCGAGCGGTGGACAGACAGACACGGCAATGTGCGGCTCTACTATCGCCGGTCCAGGCCGGGGCCGCGCGTGGCGTTGCGCGGGCCGGAAGGATCCCCGGAGTTTTGGGAAGACTACATCGCCGCATCGGAAAGCCGGGGCGAAACCAGCCAGCGCGGCACGATCCGTTGGCTTGTGTCGCAATACCTCAAAAGCGCCGCGTTCAAGGGCATGAAAACAAGTTCCCAGGTGGTGCGCCGGAATATTTTTGAGCGGTTCTGCCGAGAGCATGGCGAAAAGCGGTATTCGGTCTTACGGGCAAAGCACTTGCGCCGCATCCGCGACAAGATGGCCGACAGGCCGGAAGCCGCGAACGGGCTCATCAAGGCGCTCCGCCAGATGTTCAAGTGGGCTGTTGAAGATGAAGAAATGGACCGCAACCCGGCAGCCGACGTTGCCTATCTCGCGCCGAAGAACAAGGGCGGATTCCACACTTGGGAATTGAGCGAGATCGAACAGTTCGAGGAAGCGCACCCGATAGGCACCAAGGCCCGCCTTGCGCTCGCGCTTCTACTCTACACCGGACAGCGGCGCGGCGACGTGGTGAAGATGGGCAAGCAGCACGTCCGCGACGGCTGGCTTACAGTGACGCAACAGAAGACCGGCAAGCGGATGGAAATCCCGGTTCTGACGGCACTACAGGAAATCATCGACGCCTCGCCGTGCGGCGACCTGACGTTCCTCGTTACGCAGTTCGGCAAGGGGTTCACGTCCAACGGTTTCGGCAATTGGTTTCGCAAGCAATGCGACGCCGCCGGGCTGCCCCTGTGTTCCGCTCACGGCGTCCGCAAGGCCGCAGCTACGCGCCTAGCGCACCTGGGCTGCACCGTGCATGAGATTGCCGCCATAACGGGCCACGACAGCCTTAAGGAAGTGGAGCGATACACCCGAGGCGCGGACCAAAAGCGGCTGGCGGATGGTGTAAAAATAAAGATGGAAGCGAGCAAACCATGAACAACTTGCCCAAACCTGTTGCCCAAACCTTTGCGAAAGTGGCGGATTTCTGCGGTTTTTCGGGGATAGTGGTGCCCAGGGGCGGAGTGCCCCAAGCCTTATGCGCCAATGACTTAGCGCCCAAATTCCCGCCTTCCCGCCCACGGAAAACCAAGCACTTACGCGCTTTTGCCCAACCCGTTCACGGAGGCCAGCGATGAGTGACCTTCTTGAAATGGCAGTTGTCGCCATCTCCCTAGATGCCTCCGTTAATGCGACACGGGGCGACGATGAATGAAAAGCTCAAAGTCCTTGACCTGTTTTCCGGCATTGGCGGCTTCAGCCTCGGGCTTGAGCGGACGGGCGGATTTGAAACCGTCGTGTTCTGCGAGATTAATCCCTACTGCCGGAAGGTTCTGCGGAAGCACTGGCCAGGCGTGCCGTGCTACACAGATGTAAGGGAGTTGGGTTGTGAACAACTGGAGACAGATGGACTTGGAAGAATTGATTGCGTTGTCGGGGGATACCCCTGCCAGCCATTCAGTTTCGCCGGGCAGCGACGAGGCCAGGAAGATGACCGTCACCTCTGGCCAGAAGTTAAAAGGCTCATGGCTACCGTCAGGCCCACTTGGGGATTGTTTGAGAATGTTGCTGGACACGTCAGCATGGGCCTCGACGAAGTGCTTTCTGACTTGGAAAGCGAAGGCTACTCCGCGTGGCCGACAATTATTCCAGCTTGTGCCGTCGATGCCCCGCACCGACGAGACAGAGTTTGGATTGTGGCCCACGCCCTCAGCAACGGACGGGAAGGGGAGCGGGGTGAACGGGGATTTGCGGGACAGGTTGGATTATGCGGTGGAGCGAGGGGCTACGAAAACAAAGAAGTTTTGGCCGACGCCGAGGGCTGGGTCAGACGCGATGTGCGGCGGCAGCGGTCACGCAAAAATGTTGAAGGGGACGGATTTGGAAATAAACCGTGGCTCCCTGAACCCGCAGTGGGTCGAGTGGCTAATGGGATTCCCCGAAGGGTGGACAGACTTAAAGCCCTCGGAAACGCTGTCGTCCCGCAAATCCCCGAAATGATTGGTCGCGCCATCCTCAAAGCGGAAGGGAAAATAGATATGTCCGATTTTGAAACAAGGAGAGACGATGCCTAATCCCTACCGCATCGAAGGCCCAGCGCTGGTCTCATTTTCGGGCGGGCGCACGTCTGGATACCTACTTTGGCACATCCTCGACGCTTTCGACGGCGCGCTACCAGAAAATGTGCATGTGGCATTCGCCAACACAGGAAAAGAAATGCCCGAGACACTAGATTTCGTGCAACGGTGCGGTCAGGAGTGGTCGGTCCCAATCACTTGGCTTGAGTACGACCCGGAGGCCGAACACAAAACCAAGACCGTCAGCCATAATTCAGCCGCTAGGAACGGCGAGCCTTATGTGGCATTAACGGCAGGAAAGGCTTTCCTGCCGAACCCCGTAAAGAGGTTTTGCACGACAGAGCTTAAAGTGCGTCGCTTCAAGGTAATGATGCGCCATTGGCTTGGGTATGACCATTGGTCCAACATCATCGGCATTCGGGCCGATGAGCCCCGGCGGGCGGTGCGGCAGATGAAGCCGACGCGCGATCGCTGGCATAACGTCATGCCGCTGGTCTACGCAGACGTAACGGCGGAAATCGTAGGGAAATTCTGGCAGGCGCAGGGCTTCGACTTGGCGCTTCCGAACATCAATGGCACCACCCCCTACGGCAACTGCGATCTATGTTTCCTTAAATCAGCAGCCACCATTCAGGGCATTATGCGCGACCGGCCTGACCTAGCTAAATGGTGGTTAGATCAAGAGGCTATCCCGCGCGGCAAGGGCGGGGGCGCGACCTTCCGGGCTGACCGCCCAAGCTACGCCGCGATGTTCGACAACGTGAGCCGCCAGGGCGATTTCTTTGATGACGGCCCCGGTATTCTTGATTGCATGTGTACGGAGTGAATGAAATGTCCGCAACCGAAACCCAGGAGCCGGGAAAATGACCGACGCCGACAACGCCAACGCTTTGCGTCCGCAGCGTCCGAAACCCGAGGCCGAAACTGTCTCGCGCTCGTATGGAGAAGCGGACAGACAAACGATTGCCTACGCGATGCCAGATTGTTGGCATCGCCACAACGAACGGTCGCCCTGGTTCCACGTCACATGGAACGGCGCGGCCACACGCTAACGAGCGTATTTTCCTGTTGACGTTATAATCTAACTATGGGATATTTCGTTAGATGATAACGGAGGTTGATATTTGATATGTCTACAATTACCAACATCAAGAACGAATTCGACCAATTCGTGCCTGTTATCAAGGCGCAGGTCGTAGAGCATCTCAATGCGTCATTTGATCGCTTTGAGGCGGAATATGGCAAAGTCGGCACCTATCGCAGCAACGACGCATGGGATCATGGTTGCCGCGAGCAGTCCCGCCTCTATGCCTTCGCGAAATGTGAGCACGGTGGACGCAGCCGAGGCTATAGCGATCCGATGGTCCGCAGCCAGGAGCGCATCGACGGCTTCGCGCAAAAGTGCGCCGAAAATCAGGTCGCCGAGTTCGTCGCCAAGCTCGAAAAGAAACTTTGCGACCTCACCGACTGCGAAGTCTGCGAAGTCAACGGTCCGACCTTTGTCATTCGCGGCAACGTCGGCGATCACCGCGTCGTTGTTCGGCAGGACATCATCTTAAAGCGCTCGAGCAAGGGGACGCTTTTCAATCAATTCCCGGCGCGCATCTACGTTGACGGGAAATTTACGCCCGAAAGCAAATTCAAGGGGTTGGGTGCATGAGCGCCAAATCTACCAAGGAACGCCAGCGCGACCACTACGAGCGCATGAAGGCTGCGGGGATGAAGAAGGTTTGCGTCTACGTCCCCGCCCCAAAGGTGAAACAACTGCGCGACTTCGCGGCCAAGCTCCGCAAGTCCGATTAGGAGCAAGAAGTTAACCGGGTGCGGGTGGCCTAGTTGCCCCACTCCCGCCAATCAAGGAGGAACAGCATGAACACGCAGCACAACGAGATGATGCAGGCTCTTGACGTATTCACCGCCGAGCGCGACCGCCTGCGCGAAGTCAACGCGGAACTGCTGGCGGCGCTTCAATGGGCAGTCAAGTGCGTCGAAACAGGCGCGTGGAAAAACGAAGACGGCGAAACACCAGACATTGAACCCACCCGCGTTGCCATCGCCAAGGCACGGGCTGAGTAAGGCAGCGGCGCGTTAAGCGCCCTGCCTACCACCTCAACAACAGAAACGAGTAATTATGGGCGGCGACACGGTGATATTCTGCCGGCCGTAGCACGTCTCGAAAGACGGAGCGTCTTGTGGGGTTCATGGCAGGCCCCACCCGCCCACCAGACAAACGAGGATTTGACATGCCAATGAAATTCAAAACCGTGCTGCAACAGGTCACCATAGGGCTGATCTGCGATGTGTGCCGGAAGGACACCGAAGGCCGCAGCGACCACTTCGAAATCGACCATGTGTTCGGCTACGACAGCAAACACGACGGCGATAGGGTGCAGGCGGCGATCTGCGATGATTGTCTCGCTGATCTAATAACGTCGCATGTTCCGTCGGCGAAGTGGATTAAGTTTAAATAGGAGGATTTATGGCAAACGGCTTTCACGAAGCATATGGTCGATTAGCCGGGATACACTCTTCCTGCGTCAGTTGGCTGCGGTGGTGGGGGGAACTGCTCAGGCGTAGCCGCATCGTTGTGGCCGCGCCGTTCGCTCGTGGGTGTCCCCGCCCGCCACTTGGAAAACCAACTTGGTTACGTGGTCATCATGGGTCATGGGCCGACTACCTTAAAGTTTCAAAGCAACGCTAGCCCGCCGATGACAAGCCCGCCCTCAATGCCCTCGATAATCCGGTTGTCCCAGTGCGGGCGCACGAACGGCTGCATGGCGTTCGCCAGCAACGGCAGGAACAGGTACAGCCCGGCGTAGGGTGTCAGATCATAGGGCAGCGGGCAACCGATCTGCGACGGGGCTAAGGCGGCGAATAAGGCGGCGGGGCCGATCCATTTGCCGCGCATGACCATGACCTTCATGCTGTCCCATCCATCATAGCCTTGCGTCACGCCGCGACCGGCGATCAGACCGGGGATGATGCCGAGCCAGCCTGCAGCGGCGAAGCCGACCGCAACGCAGAGCGCATAGCCCAGGATGGTCGAGCCGGGGAGACGATGCCAGCCGCCGTCTGTGACGCGCCAAACCGCACCAAGAGCGGTGGCGGCGAGGATCAGGATGATGTCATACATTGCTAATCCTCGAACATCTCACTTATGAACGTGTGCTTCGCCGTCTCCAAAAGCAGCACGGCGGATTCCATCTCTACGGACCCGCGAATAACGAGGTTCCCGTCGTGGTCCCAGCCGATCAGCAGGATTTCCGCAAGCTGGCCCAGGCTGCCTTGTAGAACCTCGTCGGGCGACGGGTCGGCGGGGAACTTTATGATTTCCGCCATCACTTTTTCGCCGACACGGCCCGATCACCCCACCACCAAAGCACCGCGCTTGATGTCATATAGAGGATGGACTGAATAATACTTTCCTGCTGGCCGGCATTATCGGTCCAAAAGAAGATAACCCCTGTCAGCACAACAAGGACGCCAGTTAGCACAGGGCGAACCATGCGGAGCGTATCGATCACCCATTGAGACGCCTTGCCGGTCTTACTGTCGTGTTCATAGGACGCCATGCGGAGATTTGAGGCGGCAACGTCCATCTGGATTTCATGTTCTAGCTCTTTTTCCTTGGCGCCCAATTCGTATTGCAGTCGGGTCAGTTGCATGACCCGCTCATGATCGGCTGCCTTTTCCTTTTCCTTCACCCAGGACTCGGCGAACGAAAACACCCGGCCAAGGAGAGAACCTAAAATCCCGGTCGCGCCGCCGCTAAGAACCGTCAACAACAAGTCAAACATCACCAAGCCCTCGCCGGCCCTAAATCTATGTGGATGAAAGAATGATAATTAAGCCCAAAGCCGCTAAAGCCGCTATCAACAGCAGCCCGATGTAGAGCGTCCTTTTCTCCGAGCGTGAGAGGAATATCAAAGGCGTCTCCCAATCGATGCCTGCTAAGGGGAACTCCACCGCACCGCGCGTTGTGGTAGGCGGATCGGTATGCAGAGTTTGGCGAAAAAGGGCGTCCGATTTTTTCCCGAAAGCTATCCAGCGCGCGTAGCGCCGCTGTGTTGACCAATATCTCGCCAGTGCCTTTGCACGCGATTTCACGCGGCGAAAAAAACTTGCAAGGCCACGCATCTTCTGGAACCTCCGACCAGTGGGCATAAATCACGCAACATCCCCTAGAAGATCAATCGAGCAAATGTGCCGCGCCCATTCACCATATTCGTTGTGGTGAATAATCATCTTCATATCCCGGCCCGACAGATAGCCGCCACCGACGGCCCAGGCGTCGCCAGGGGCCAAGGTGCGGAACTGCTCGACCTTGCAGCCGTTGAACTCGTCAAGGCTGTCGTGGTGGTGGTGGCCCCGGTAGAAATAGCGGTGTCGCGTCTCGCCCCAATCCGCCGCGCGCTCGGTCGCCATGATGCCGGGCAAGTCGCGGTCCTTGGTGCGGTGGCCGTGGGTGATGCCGATCAGGGTTTTCCCATGTCGGATATAATGGCGGGGGGTTGGCTGGTCGTGGATAACGACGCGGGGTTCTTTCTCGTAGATGTTGGCCAGCATGATCGCCAGCGCCATGGAAAGAACGTCGTCATGGTTTCCAATCGCGTTGACGACTTCGACCGTTTGATGGGTCTTCAGGCCCGTCTCGATGCACTGGCGCATGGCCGCGACGCCAACGCGGATGACCTTCGGGAGCCTTGTGTCCATGTCTAGGACGTTGCCGCTGCGCGCCGTCTTACCCTCTAGGTTGTCGGCGTGGAAGAAGTCGCCAAGGTTGGCGATCAGCAGGCGGTTGGCCGTGGACAGCCTGACAAGATGGTCAACGGCGGCGCATAAGTCCCGGCGCGCAATATCAAGGTTGAAATCGTTCCCGGTTTCTTCGGCCCATGAATACATGCCGAAATGCGGATCGCCAAACGGGATGACGGCGAGTAAATCATCCCGCCCGAATTTCGATTGCTTTACCGGCTTGATCTTCGGCAGTGACGAGCAAAGTTCCTCGACCAACTCGCGCTGGATTTGTTCTTGCCGCTCCTGATCCGCCGTGGTCTTGACCCATTGCATCCGGGCGTCGCCGGTCTGCATGTCGTAGAGCGTAGACGTACCCTTGACCCTGAACCCCGGCGCGGCACAGTGGATCATGTCGTGGTCGGGGGAATACCCGTAAGCTGCGGCCTTTTTCAGCACCGCCGCCTTGACCTTACTAATGTATGCTTTATCGACGCCGAGCGCCTTTGCCGCCGTGCGCTCCGAGCCTTGGTCCTTGAGCGCGGTCAGCACTTCCCATTGTCGCGGTGTGCTGTACTGCTCAAGGTTCGGGTCGATTTGGTACACAAATCACCTCACAGGCTGTTGTTAGGATCGACCCACGGCTTGCCCGCCCGCCATGTGTTCACGACGCTCTTAGGCGCCTCCAGGGCGTCCACGGTGCGGCCCGCAAAACCGACAATCACAAAGTGCTTGCCGCTCCCCGGCTTGGAGAAAATTCGCACCACATCAGCGATGGCACGGGAGGCCGGCGGGCTGGCGTTATACCCCTGCATGAAAAGCTCGACCGCATCGGGGCCAAGGTCTTCCTGCGTCACGCCGGGGTTGCGGGTCTTTACCAGCGCATCGAGGCATTGAACAATCCGCGCCTGATAGATTGGCGGGAGTTTCGAGCAGTCCACATCCGCGCGAGCGGGGGTAGAGAGGATTAGGCCGACCGTGAGGCCGGCCAGGAACTTATAAATTGCATGGGGTGTTCCTTTCATGTCAGTCGAAACATTCCATCTTCTTATTCTCGTCGGAGCCGGCGATTATCGCTTTCCAGTAGCACCACCGCCGGTTATTGATGTCTTGGGTCTGTTCGGCCTTTAGCCGGGTTTCAGCCGCTTCACGCTCCCACTTGGCGACCGCCTCCGGGTTGACCTTCGAGGTCACGTACTGCATTTGGAAATAAACCTGCGCGACCGCCAGCACGATGCCGCCAAGCGTAAGGATCAGCGGCAGCTTGGAAATTAGGCCGCCCCAATCGACTTGCCGACGGTCTGACGCCGGGGCCGTCATCAGTTTTTCCAGGGCGCGGTAATGCCCGCCCGGCCCTCAAGGCGCTGGACCCGTTCCTTCATCTCACGCATGCGTGGCCAAACCGATTGCAGCTGGGCTTCATGCTCGCCGTACTGGCGGTTTAGCGTCTCAATCCTCGCGCCGATCCCCGCCATATCAATGCTGTCGAGCTTGCGCTCCATCGACGCGATACGCGCCTGGATCGACGCGACCCGCTCGTCCATCCGCGCTTGGCCCTTGACCAGATCAGTGATAGTGACGCCGACCCAACCGACAATCGCCGTAAGCACGACGGCGATGCCGGTCTGCAAGTGACGTTCAAAGCCGTTGCGGCTGGATGTATCTTCGCTCATGCCGACCTCATGTCAGAGCGCGGTCCGAGCTTCTTCCGGTGCCGCAAGTGCGCGGGCTTGGTGCGCCGCTTAGTGACGCGGCGGATTGGTTTTGTGTTTTCGACCTTCTTCGCCATTACTTCGCCCTCGCCTGTGCTACGCCTGAGCCGCCTATAGCGACGGCAGTCTTGCCGACCGTCTCTTGTGATGCGTTTTGAGGGCGTTCTTTAATACTCATCACGACACCTATTGATCCGGAAAAGCCGCTGTCGGCGGGGTGAATGCTGACGTGTACCGGGCCACGCCCTTGGTGATACGAATGTCGTCAATGGAACCCGGCCAATCGTTCGTTGTGCCGCGACCGTCGTGGCCGATGAACAGTGTCGCCGCACTAGAAAAATTCGGGCTAAACCCTGTGCTAGATGCGACCAACACGCCGTCCTGATAGAGCCGGTTGGTCGTGCCGTCCCATGTATAGGCAATGTGCGTCCAGGTGTTGATCGTCATGTCGGTGCCAGAAGTCATAACTTCTGTATTGTCAGTTCTAACGGTCATCCGCTTAGCTGTGCCACCGATGTTCAACAGCCAGCCGGTGTCGTCTGCGCCGCCGTCGCGCGTACCCATCAAGGCCAGGTTGGTGCCCGCCGCGCTGGTCAGGTATGCCCAACATTCAATAGTGAAGTCATCGGTGTCGATCTGCACACCGGACGCGACCGAGAGGTAATCCCCGCTTCCGTCAAGCAACAACGCGCCGGTGCCGTATTTCTTGATCGCCGTATCGACTTGGGCGTTACCGTTGGCAACGATAGCCTTGCCACTGTCCGAAACATCGGTGAATGTCGTCGCCTCGTCCGCACCGTCGCAATGACACTGAAAAATAACGCTTGCCCAATAGGGATCGACAATAAGTGTTTTGCGGATAAAATTGATTATCTGCACGTTACGGCAACCTAAACTGCATCTCGACCAGCAGACCCTTTGCCGCTGTCGTATGCACTGCGTCAACGTCGATCCGCAATTGGTCGCCAGTAGCAACGTCATCGTTGTTGGTGTCGATGGCCGCAGGAGTTGTAGCCGCAGAGCTATCCGTGTCACCACTGTCGATAGTAATTTTCGTGGTCAGCATGTCGGCGGCTTGAGTGACGTTATGGATTTGAATATCCATCGTGCCGGTTGTTCCAGCCGTCTGACACGATGCTGCAACACCAACCAGGTCGAAGCCGTTGAGCGTCGAAGGGATGCGGAGAAAGATGTCGCCCGCGCCGTCGCCGGTAGCGCAATCGGTGGCGTCCGAGAACACAAGCACCTGATAGATCGCCGTGCCGTAGTTGGATCCGGCAAGGCCGTCAGGCGTGACTGCTTGAGTGGCGTCGGTTCCTGTATTGGTTTCAGCGGAAGTCGCAAGGCTGGCGGAATCAATCGACGTTGCGGGCGGCGTCAAAAGCTGGAAGTTGTCGGCGCTCGCCTCGTAGGCCACCATGACAATCTGACCGGCCACAATATCGCCAGCAGCGAGTGCCACGTTGTAGCGCTTCACCACCGCCTTAGCCCCGACGCTATCGATGTTGAGCGTGACCGCCCCGGTGTTGGTGCCGCCCGCCTCGAAGATGAACACCTGGCCCTGGGCGTAGGCCGAAATCGTCCGTGCGGCAGACAGCGTAACCGTGTCAGTGCCGCTGGAAACAATCGACCCGTTCGTGTCCGCGTACCATCTGGCGATCATGCCTTCCAGCGCGCGGGCGCCGTTGTTGACAGAACTAAAGGTCTGCCCTTCAGGGAATCGCCCGGTGTTCGACGCATCCGTCGTGCTAAGGTCTTCGATTTCAGCCATGGTTTTGTTCCTGTCGTTTTCACATAGAAAAACCCGCCGAAGCGGGGTAAGGTGGGGCGCATGAGTCGAATGGGCTTACTCAACCTGATTGTGGTAGCCGCGCTGGTCGCCATGGGCCTCGGATTCAAGGCCATGGGCGAAACCTTCGCGTTCGGCTTTATTGTCGGTGGTCTTTTCTTCCTTGTTGGCTATCGCCTCTTGAATGGCGAATGGCCAAAGGGGTTTTAGAGCCTTGGCCCCAACAGGCCTCCGGCCAGCCCCGACGCACCAAGCAACCCGCCCTGCAATGTGTTGCCGCCCTGGATGTTTACGCGCGCCCTGTCTTCAAGCTGCTTCAACAGAAGCCTTTTGACCACCGGGTCGGACTCGAAATAGACGCGGCCCAATTCATCGGCAACGGGTTGCGGGTTCTGCATCCGGCGCATGATGTTTCTGCCTGCACCCAACGCCGCGCTGCCGAAATCGCCCTTCGCAGCGTCAGTAAGGGGCGCGGGATCGAACCCAAGCTCATCCATTGCCGCCGTGCGCTTCGCCGTTGGCGATCCGCCCAACACTCTGTTGGTTTCCGCCTTGACGCCAAGCATCTTCATGCGGTTTTCCCACTGCTTGAAAAGCTGTTCATTCGGGAACACCGCCTTAAGCCTGTTCAGCTTGTCGGGAACATCTAGGAAGTCGGGAATCTTATTCGCCCCAACCTTTTTCGACTCGACTGCCCTGCGCATTTCGCGGCTAACGCCCTCTCGGAATGCCTGCTGCTCTGTCGGCTTCATCTTGGCGAAGCCCGCAACAACCTCGTCGGCGTCACCACGGAAGAACGCGCGGCCCGCTTCCATCGCCTCCTCGACGGCAGAGTCCCCGGCGTAAATCTCGCGCGCCTTGGCGTAGGACGGATTGGCCGCGTCGAGGGCGTCGCGGTACTGGTTGCGAAGGTCGCGCAACGCCGTCGCCATTTGCGTGTCACCTGTCCGGTACGCGCGCGAAACCCTGTCATCCAGCGCCCGCTTGACGAAATCCAAGGACTCCATATCGGGGATTGACAGTTTCTTTCCCTTGATCGCGGCAAGTTTGGCTGCGTCTTCCATGGCGTCCTGGATTGCGGGGTTCTGAAGAAGGCCTTGAACTTCCGGCGTGTTCAACCTTTCCGCCGGCATCTGATAAGCGGCTTTGTACGCATCACCCGCACGCTCGCTCTTGCCCTTCATCAGATCGGTGATTTTGGTGTGATAATTCCCCTCGGTGCCCATGTATTTGTTAGTCATGTCAATGATGCGCTCGTGTTGGATGCGCTGGCGGGGGACTAGCGTTTGCGATGCCTTTTGCCGAGCCGCGCCCGACATCTGCACGGCTGCATCGGCTCGCGTCGCGACGGCCTGCCCACCGGCATCCGCGAACACCGCATCATCGCCAAGGTCGTGCAGCTTCACCTTGAACTGGTCAAGCGTAATGGCGTCGTCGTCCAGGTCTTTCATCAGGCGGCGAAGCGCGGCAGAACGCGGGCCGTTGCCCCATCGACGCATGACGGCATCGACCACCGGCTGCCCGTACTTGGCGGCAAGTGACGTGATAATCGGCGCGCTCATGCCAAGACCGCCGCCCAATATGCCGCCGCTTATCGCGCCCGCCGTCCGGTCCTTGTTATTTTCCAGCGCTCCGGCGCCCGCGCCGATCAAGCCACCACCGACCAACCCTTTGATGGTTGCGGGAACCTTTTCGAGCGCCTTCATGCCGACAGTCTTTGCTAGGGCGGGACCGCCGGAAGCAACGCCGCCGGCAATTTCCGTCGCCGTTCCGAGAACGGGGTTGTTCGACAAGAACGCTTTGCGCGCGGTTTCATCCTTGTTCAGCGCGTCTTGGTAAGACTTGCCGAAGTTGAACTTATCCCATCCGCCGGTTAGTCCAGCGGCGATGGCGTCGCCGGTAGCCGCACCCAAGGCGCCAACCTCCTGGCCTGCACCCATGGTGACGCCGTGCATAAGCGCGTCGGTAAAGCCGTATTTGGTTTTGCTCTGCACGTGCACCCACCCCTTGCCGTCAAACGCCAAGGACTCCCCGGTCTGCGGGTTGGTGGCCATCTTTGCCGGCGACCAATTTCCGCTTGCGTCGAGGAAAACGGTCTCGCCCTTATCGTTCTGCGCGATGGGCATTACTTAATCACCTGAAAGCCTGGGGGAAGCGGGGGAAGGTCGTCTATGGCATCGCGCGCGGAGTCGCGGCCCGGAACACCACCGGCCAAGTCGTAAATGACGCGGTTCGGGTCGAGCTTGTACATTTTGGCGAGGTTGCCGTACCGATCCTTGTGCCGCTCGTATAGCTTGGCCTGCTGGTCGTAGAGTTTTTGCGACCTGTTCACGAACTGCGCGCGCTGGTCGGTGTTCAACCGTTCGCCTCGCAAGACGCGGTTGTACATCGACACGACCTGACCCGGCACGCCGGTTGCCTGTTGCGCGGTGGCGAATTCACCCTCCCGCACGGTCGAGCCGGGGTCGAGCATCTTCATATAGTTGAAGATCATCGCCAAATCGCCGGCAGCATCGGGCTGATCCGCCGAAACCACGATACGGCTGTACGCATCGCGGACCTTCAGGAAATCCTCTGCGCCCTTGGTGAACTCGCCGCGAAGTTTGGTTTCGTTGTCGAAGCTCTTATCCTTTTCGGGGTCCATCGGCTTTTCAACGCCGGGGAACACGCGGGCGCCGTCATCGAGATAGCGAAGATACCCGGCGGCATCCTTGGCGGTTTTTCGCTCGGTCGAGACAAGCCTGGACGCCTCCGCCCGCGCCTGTTCCGGCGTGATGACGCCCGCGTCCAAGTCGGACTGAATCTTGCCGTAATTGGTATAAGGAGTGACCTCCCTGAACATATCCCGCGCGGCAGCTTGGCCGTAGGCGTCGGGGTACGCCTGGGCCAGTAAGGCCCCGCGATCCACCGGCTTGCCGGCCATATCACGCCCGCCCATGGCCTGCGTATTGACAAGCCGGTCCCGCGCAAGCCGCATCTGTGCCTTGCGCTCGGCGTCGGCCTGCTGCGCCTCCATCTGCTGCTGCATGTTTACAGCCTGAAGGCCCTGCATCTGCTTGCCGATGGCGTCGTTCAGATAACCACGGTAGCCCTGCTGGAATGCCTGCCCGCCCGCAGCCATGCCACGGCCAAAGCCGCCCGGCTGTGTGGACGGCGCGGATCCGGCCATCAACTGGCTGCCAAGCCCGAGAAGGCCCTGGTAAAGCGCCTGTTGCTTGTCGCCCTGCGAAACCAGCAGGCCGTACTTCGAAAGATCAATGGCCATGCGCTTCTTCTCCTACTGCGGCCAAATGCCGTTTTGTCCGAACAGCGTCCCGGCGATGCCCGCCGCCGTCGCGCCCATGCCCAAGGCGTTTCCGACAGGGTTGGAATAGATCGGGGATTGCTTCGTCGATTGCCCGCCGAACGAACCGCCGGCCACCATCGACATATACTGCGCGAGCGCGTCCTTGGGCGCCTGCTGCTGCTGATAGTAACGGTTGATGTCGTCTTGGAGGTTGGCACCGGCCTGGGCCTCGCGCGTCTGACCGACCTGGGCCAGTTGGGCGATGTCGTTGTAATCGTTCGCCGCATAACTCGGGGCCAAAGTCCCGGCCTGCAACATGCGCTGGCGCTCGTCGCCGTAGTTCTGATACGACATGGCCCCGGCAACGTCCCCAATCTGCCGCGTGAGGGCCTCGCCGGCCCGCTCCTGCATCTGGCCCTGCAAGCCCGAGCCGTAGCGCCCATGGCCCGCAAAACCGCTCTGGATGCCCGGCAATACCGTCTCCTGGAAGTTCTGGATCATCGGGCGGGTGGCTGCGTCAATGGCGCTGTTCAGGTAAGGGTTGGCGTTCAGGTAGTTGCCCTGCAACGTCCCCTGCGCCATCTGGTTGGCCGCACCCATCACCGGGGAACCGGAAAGCGCGCGGTTCTCCTGCATCCCCAAGGCTTGGGTGGTCTGGTTGGAGAACGGCACTACCGTTGAATTGGGGTAATACTGCGTCGGCTTGTTGAGAATGTCCGACTCCGCGCGCTCAAAGCCCTTGGTCAGATACGGCTCTTGGCCGCTCCACGGGCTGTTGTTCTGAACTACGGTTTGGGTGCCGCTCGGGGTGCTTCCGCTATCAGACATTTTACTCTCCTAGCCGAGAAGGCCATAAGGCGGGATGATGAATTGGTTGCCGGCCCAATAACCCTGCTTCGGCTGACCATAGGTCGGCGGGGTGGCCTGAACCGGGTTCAGGAGCGACGGCGGCGGCGTGTAGAGCGTTTGCTGGGCGTATTGCCGAGAAACACGCGGGTCGGTGCCGCCGGGCGAATCACTTTGTCCCCAACCCCAGCCGCCAGCCATGCCTTGGGTGCCAAGCGCGCTGGTGTCGCTCAAGCCCGGATGGCCCTGCGGTTCGCCCATCTGACCGAGCGGCGCGTTGCCGATCATCGTGCCGATTGCAAGGCCGGGAAGCCCGCCAATGGCCATGCTTGCAAGCATACCAAGGGCTTTTTGACCCACCTTTCCGGCGGTTATATTGGGCATGTCGAATGACATATCGCCAAAACCAAACCCTGGTGTCGGTGGGCTAAAGCTCGGGTCAAAATTGTCGTCATCAAAGCCGCCGGAACCCGAATCGCCGGTCGGCCCTGTTGATGGCCCGGCCATGCCCTGCGTATTCGATGCGGAATCATCGCTTAGGCCCGGATGCCCCTGCCCCTCGTCACTGGAACCGTCACTGGAACCGCCATCGTCGCCAAAGCACCAAAAGCGGTCCGGCATGTCTTCCCCGGCCAAAAGCCGATCAGTCAATTTTCGCACACTTCCACTCCTGTACTCTGCCGCCCTTCCAATGGCGGCGGCTGCGCCCCGGTCGGCGGTATTTCGCGGTCAACACCTTTTGCGCGACCCTTGCCACCCGGTACGCGCTGCCAAGTGCCGCCATGTAGAAAATCCAAAGGTTGTTACCGCTGTTAAGGTCGCCCGCCGCTATCGTGCCGGTGCGCTCGTAGCGCTCGCTCGCCTCGTCGGACAGCAGGCCCCAAATGAAAAATCCCGCCTCGCGCGGAACCATGTGATAGTTCCCAAGCTGGATGCTCGGGGCCAGGGTCATACGGACGAACCGCAACGGTAAATCGTGAAAGTTTTCGGTATGGGCCAGGACAGAGACGATCCGCCCGAAGTCCCGATATTGCCGGTTGTTCACCCGACCAATACCACCTTGAATGTCTTATCCGTGTTCGCGTCGTTCGCGTGCGCCAGCGTCATGCTGCCGTTGGTGTTGCTTGTCCGGTACGGCATGGCGATAGCCGCCGCGTTCGCCGTGACGGGGATGCAGATTGCCGCCGAATAAGGCCCGATGCGCGGGTCCGTGACCGTCGTGGAGGCCGCGTTCGCGGTAAGCGTCACGTCCAGCACGTTGTTGGTCTTGCCGGTGTAGACGCCCCGCAGAGAGGCGTTAAGGCGTTCATCGTCGGTGCGCGGAACGGGGAACTCGGAGACGGTCATATTCCGCCCCTTGCCATCCACGCGCGGGCGATGGCGGGCGTTACCGCGTCATCCTGCGTCAACAGCCCAGGAACGGGGGAGGCGTTGGCGCCGAACGTCTCGCCGTTGCGCTCCAACAGCTTCATGCGGTTTAGAACGTCTTGGTCCCATGTGACGTAGTTGCGGGTACGGTCATCAACCATATCCCCAAGGCGGAATGTGACTTCACCATCCCCCATCTTGTTTAATTCAGCTAACTTTGCTGCTGCTATATCCGCACTCCCGACAACATTTTGATAAACCGCGCCGTCACTTTCTCTAATGATTGGGAAGTATGGCCCATAATCGGAACGGCTCATGCCGTCGAGGTATTTCAGGCCGGGGATGCCTGCTTTAGCTAGGGCTTCGGAGGCGGCCTGTCTACTAGAACCTCTTGCTGCCGCCCTCATGTCTGCCGTGGCGTCTAAAGGCCAATCAATAGCACCATTCCTGTTCATCAATTCTTCGTAAAGCCACCGACCCGTTACTTGG
>Ga0208542_1000051_pt1 | contig 39090 bp, 46 predicted proteins | sample DEB08_DNA_3_FD_185495 | JGI IMG/M metagenome (GOLD analysis project Ga0208542, IMG submission 185495) | Aqueous microbial communities from the Delaware River and Bay under freshwater to marine salinity gradient to study organic matter... | ecosystem: Environmental > Aquatic > Marine > Coastal ... | reverse complement strand
GCGTTCGCCACCGCCTGCCGCACCGCGAAGCTGCGCGGCGTCACGCCCCACACGCTGCGGCACACCGCGATCACCTGGGCTTGCCAGGACGGCAAGGACCCGTGGGCGATCTGCGGGTATTTCGGCGTCACGATGGAGGTGCTCGAAAGCACTTACCTGCACCACCACCCCGACTACCTGTCGGGCATGGTCACAAGGAGCCGGGCATGATCTCTCAGGACGACATCGACTTGTGCTGCGAAGCCGAAGAGACGGTCGGGCTAGACATGCTGGAGCGGTTTGCAGAGCTGGTCCGGGCGGGCGTTCCGTCACGGGAAGCGTCACGCGAGACGGGTGAAATTCCCGCTAAGTAGTTGGTCGGGGAGAGAGGATTCGAACCTCCGGCCCCTGCCTCCCGAAGACCCGGTCCGACCGGCTGTGCATAGGGTTTCTGCCGTTTTTCGGTAGCGTCGACCCCGCTCCAACCCCATCCGTGACGGCTATAGCGTCACGTGAAGCGTCACGTCAAAGGAGGCCGCCATGAGCGCCAACCATATGAACCGGGTGACCCTGATCGGTCGCCTGGGCAATGACCCCGAGAGCAAGACTTTCAACAACGGCGGCAAGGTCGTGAACTTCCGCCTCGCCACGTCCGAGCGGTGGAAGGACAAGAGCTCCGGCGAGATGAAGGAGCGCACCGAGTGGCACTCCGTCGCCATCTACAACCCGCACCTCTGCGGCATCGTCCTGCAATACGCGGTGAAAGGCTCGCTGATCCTGGTGGAAGGCTCGCTGCGAACCCGGAAGTGGCAGGACTCGAACGGCAACGACCGCTACACGACTGAGGTGGTGCTGGCGAACTTCGACGGCACGGTCAAGCTGTTCGACGGCAAGTCCAGCGGCCAGCAGTCCGGCGGCGGGTCCTCGGATAACGGCGACAGCGACGGCGGGGCCAGCATTGATGACGACGAGATCCCCTTCTGAGTGAGCGGGGGCATTGCTGCGTCTGCCGCGGCCTAGTCGACTACCACCAGCACACCTTCGTGGTCGACGCCATTGGCCGGGACGCGCACCTGGCTTGCTATGAGCAGCAACAGGGCTTCCCGCCAATCCCCGCAACTCTGTCGGTCGCCGCCGGCGTCCTGCCGGAACTCGATTTCGACGCCCTGTAAATCGCTGTAGGAGCCCCCAGGACGGCCGCGATGCCCCTGAGGGCTACCTGCGTTCCTCAAAAAGGCACAAAGCCTCCCAGCGGGCGTTGTGTTCGAGGATCGCGTCGACCGTCTCAGCGGTGTCGGACCGGGAGAAGGTCAGCGGCTTGAAAGCGAGGCAAGCGACGTCAGTCCCGCTGGTAGCGGTCGCGCAACTCGTCACGCCGCTGAAGGTCATTGCAGACAGCGTCAGCAGCCCGATCAGCCTTGGCAACATCGTCCATCCTCTTCCTGAGATCGTCGGCCCGCTGGCTGGCTTTGCCAGCTTGCAGCAGCTGCCGGTCCCGCAGATACGCGAAGAGGGCGGCCAGAAACTGAACCGCCCCCTTTGCGATCAAAGCGAGGATGTTCATTCGGAGCCGCGTTCGCCAAGAAACATGGCGACGACGCCGGCGACGCCTGCAACCGCAGCGGCGACCGAAAGCCACTGGTCTTCGCTAAGACCAGCGACACCAAGGGAGGCCAGGAGTGCCGCGACACCAGCGTAGGTCGACGGCTCCTTCAGGCGAGCAACGATCTTGTTCATCGGGAGACCTTTCCGTGGAACAGGAGCGGCTCTCGGCCGTGGTCGAGGCGCCGGTCCAGGTGGAGGAATGTCGGGTAGACCCCAACTGTCCAGCCCCAGTTCAGGGCCAGGACCGCCAGCTTGCGGGCGTACATCGCGTCGGGCACCGCGATGTCGATGGCGCACGTTCCCAGGCTGACGGGGTTGATGGTCAGGTGGAAGCTGCCGGGGGCGCCGCCGACCTTCTCGTTGTGCGCCGGCGACCGCGCGCAACTGTTTATGTTTATGGGTTCATCGAACGCCACGCGCAATCGCAGCAGGCTGTCGAGGAAACCCGGCGCGAAGGTCGACGCCTCTTCGTCGGGGCTGTTCAGTTCGGTAGCTGAAAACAAGACCCGGCCAGTAGACGGATGCAAAAGCACGTCCGGACTCCTTACTCTATGACGCGGAAAGAGACGCTGGGCTGCGGGACGATGAAAGAGATGTGCGGGCAGGAATGGACAAAGCCGACGTGCAGGGCATAGAGCCCAGGCGCAAACAAGTTAGCTGTTTCGTATTCGATATCAACATAAGGATATTCGGCCGGGCCTTCGGGCCATGCAAGGTCTGGAACATCGACCAGCATTCCCTCGGCAGAAGTGGTGTAGCGCGTAGGAGTCACGGGACAGTCGTACCGGATCTTCTTGCGCCACACCCGCACCAGGAGATTCTCGCCCCGTGGGACCGGTGTGTTCAGCGCGGCCGCCTTCTCGATCGACACCAAAACGCGCAGGTCCGTCCACATGTACCGATAAAGCGCCTGGCCGGCGGACGAAGACAGCGCGCCGATGACGATCAGCAGCAGGGCCCAGCGCGGTGTAATGAGCCGGAGCTTTTGCATCACTTGCTTCCCAGCGCTTTGACAAACGCCTCGAAGCCAGTCACCACCCAGCCGCCAAGCGTTGTCGCGACACCGCCCAGCAGCAGCAGGACCAGCGCGCCCGACGCCTTGTCGCAGCGGTTGCGCTGCCGGTTTACCCACCCCAGGTCGTCGCGCGCACGGCTCATGCTTTCGACGCTGTTCACGTCGATCCCAAGCACCCGGAACTGCTCAAGCACCTCGGCCTGCACTTCCCGGCGGACCTGCTCAAGATCGACCGGGTCGTTCACCGGATGACCTCGACGTCGATGAAGCACGCGCCGCGGTTGGCGCCGGCGATCACCGTCACAGTCCCGCCCGTGTTGTTTGTGATCATCGGTTCGAAGTAGTCGCCGGGCGACACGGGGATGATCCCACTTTGCACCTGTAGCGCGCCGGAGCTTCCGCCCGTGGGAAAGAAGCTCGAGCGCGGCGAGCCCGCCCACGTCGTTGAGCCGTTCTTCATCAGCGCGAAGTCCACGATGCCGCCGCCGCTGGCGACCTGCAGGGCCACGTTCACCGTGATCCGCACCCGGCTGATCCCGCGTCCCGACGGGATCGTGATCCGCCCGCCGGCGTGGTAGCTGTCGTCGTCGTAATCTTCGGTCGCCGCCGACCACAGGCCCGCGCAGCTGCCGCTGCTACTGGACGAGAATGCCGCCGTGGCGCCCGCCGGGGCCACCGCCCGCGCACCGCGCCCGGCCGCGTCCATATAGACCGTCGTGCTGGACCCGATGCTGGCCCAGGTGGCGACGTTCGAGTAGCTGTTCCCCTGCACCTTCACGCGGCTGGACGCACCCGACACCGTGACGCCGGTCGCGGACCCGGCGCCGGCGGCTTCGATCAGGTTGCCCGTGATTGTGCCCGGCCCGGACGAGTTGGCCGACCAGATCGACGTGTCCTTGATGGTTCGCAGCACGTTGTTGCTGACGGTGAAGTTCGTCGTCGCGTCGAGGACAATGCCGTTCACCGACGACGCGGACGGGTAGGCGCTTTCGATCTTGTTGCCGCTCACGACGACGTCGCGGCACGAGGCGAGATTGATAAGGTTGCCGGCGAGGTTCTGAAGCGCGGCTGTCGCGCACCCGTGGTAGAAGTCGTTGCCGATGATGTTCACGGCCGTCATGTTCGTGACGGAGATGATGTCGGACCCGCCGTTCAGGTGCATCTGGCTGATAAAGCACGCGCCGGCTAAGGTCGCGCCGCTCCGGTCAACTCGGATCGGATGGCGGCACTCCCAGATTTCGCCCTTCGATCCGTAGATGCCCTCGACCGCGCCGGTGGCGTGCAGGCCGTAGTAGCAGCTTTGGATCGACAGCTGGTTCCAGATCATCTGGAACTGAGCCGTGCCGGTCGTCGCGATCCAGCGGATGCCGGTGATCCCCGCGATAGCGCCGCCGCCGGCAGCGGTCGGGCCCCAGATCGTCACGTTGTCCAGGTTGACGAACCCGACCTCGTTAAGCTCGATGAAGGTGTTGAAGGTCGCCGACGAATGCGCGTTCGTGCCGCGCAGCCACAAGTCGCGGAACAGGTGGCGGCCTTCGTTGTAGCCGCTGTGCTCGACGGCAATGGCGCGGCCGCCCTGGCTGCCGGTCTTCTCGATTGCCATGCCGACGACAGCGAGCGCGTAGCCGTCGGCTTCCCCGCCGCTTAGTTGCAGCACCAGACCGTCGCCGGCGTGGTTAGCCTGCAACGTCGTCAGGTTGACGCCGTCGCCACGCACCATCAGGAACTTCCGGGCGATCGTCAGCGCGCCCGTGAGCCGGTAAATGCCGGCTGGGAAATAGAGCACCGCCCGCGTCGCTGGCAGGGCCGCAATCGCCGAGTTGATCGCCGACGTGTCATCGGTCGCACCGTCGCCGGTCGCGCCGTAGTCCTTGACGTTGATCCATTCCAGCGTGGTCCCGCCGGTCCCCGCCGCGTTAGACGACGCCGCGCTGATCCGCCCATAGGCGTCAACCGTCACAGTCGCCCGGGCATAGGTGCCTGGAGCCACGCCGGTCATCGCCAGCGCCAGCGCGCGGTCGGCGGACAGGTCGCCGCCGCCCGTCAGCCCGGCGCCCGCCGTAATCTGCCGGGTCGGGGGGACCGGCGCGTCGCCGTTGGCCGCCGCCGTCAGCCGGCCCTGCGCGTCCACCGTGAAAGAGCCATAGGTGTAGGAGCCCGCCGCGACCGCCGTGTTCGCCAGGGCAAAAGAACGGTCCGCCGTTAGGTCGCCGCCGCCGGTCAAGCCGGTGCCAGCCGTGAGCACGCGGCTGGTCGGCACGTCGGCGCCCGCCGGGTTGCTAGCGGCGGCCGTCACCCGGCCGAAGCTGTCCACGGTGAAGCTTGGGTTCGTGTAAGCGCCGGGCGTGACGCCGCTCGCCGCCATGCCGAGGGTCCGGTCGGCAGACAGGTCGCCGCCGCCTGTTAGCGGCGCGGTCGTGGCGATCGCCCTGGTCTCGATCACCGGGGCCGAGGGGTTCGCCGCGATGCTGGTGACGATGCCTTTCGAGTTTACCGTGATCGTGGCGTTCTGGTAGGTGCCGGCCGACACGCCGCTGTTCGCCAGCGAGAGGGTCAGGTCGTTGTTCAGCGTGCCGCCGCCGGACAACGGAGACTGCGTCGTGATCGCCCGGGTAACAGGGACGCCACCGGAGCTCGCGCCCGTCGAAACCGCGATTGTGCGGCCGTAGCCGTCGACCGTCACCGTCGCGTTCGAGTAGGTGCCGGGAGTCACAGCCACCGTCGCCAGCGACAGTTCCCGGTCGGCGGACAGGTCGCCGCCGCCGGTAAGCCCGGTTCCGGCGTTTACCCGGCGGGTCGTCGGCACTCGGGTCGGGTCGGTCACCACGGTCACGCCGTCCGGCGCTTCGGCCATTGCCACGTTGCCGTCGTCATCGAACCCGATCAGCTTGCCCGCGCGTTCGGCCGCGGTGCCCGGCAGGAACAGCGACGGGGTCGAGGTGTCGTGGTCGGGCACGCGGACCGCCCGCTCCGCCCGCTCGTTGATCTCCTGCGCGATCGCCGTCAGCCGGTCCAGGTCGCGGTTCAGGATCTCGATGGACAGGGCCGAGCCGGTCGGGAAGTCGCTCTCGCGGGAGATGGCCGTCGAGCGGATCAGCGCGACCGTCACGTTGGTCACGCCGGCGGTCATCGCGACCGAGCCGCCCAGGTAGCCGACGTCGTCCGCTTCGATGGCGTTGATGTCGTAGTCGTCGCCGCGGACCTGTAAGGCGCCGTCGACATAAACGTCGATGTCGTCCAGAGCGAAGAAGGGCCAGGGGATCTCGAAGGACGACGTCGAGACGCCCCCTACGCTGTAGACCCGCTGGATGTCGGCTTCAGTGACCTTGAGAGTGGGCATCGGGGCCTCCGGCTGGAACGCCCCAATGCTCTACTTTCGCGTTATCGCCTCAATGCACTGGCGAATTACCGGTCGCCGCTGACCGCGCCGGTGCCCAACATTCCGGCGCCCCTGATGCCCGCCTCGACCTGGTCGAACACCATGTCCAGGTGCGCCGTGTTCTGGTACGGCAGCACCCGCCGCATAGCCTTCGCTGTGTACTGGTCGAACTCGCCGCCCATCACATCGGTGACAATGCCGGCGATGTTCGCCGCCTGAGCGCCGGCCGGCCCCGCCAGCACACCGGCCAGCGTGCGCGACGAGGGGCGATACTCGCGGGCGTCGCCAAACAGCGGCCGCAGACCGATGGTGTTGCCGCTCAGGCGCTCGATGACGTTGTTCGGCTCAAGGAACCAGCCCATGACACCGGCACGGTCGAGGCCGCTCAGAATGGCGTCGAACGGGTCCGTCGCCGGCGCGTAGCCGCCCTGCCGCGACCTGATCTGGTCGATCATCACGCCGATGCCCGTTGCGATCGCCAGCATGGCAATCACGTCCGTGTCCCGCTGCTGTAGAGCCGGGATCATGGTCCTGTAGACGCTGGACATCATGAAGGACTTGAACTGAGCGACCAGGGACAGATAGGGCTGGGACAGCCAGCTTGGCGACGTCCCCTTGATGCCCAGCGTCTTGTCGAGGGTCTGGCTCATCCACAACGGGCGCTCGGAGACGCCCGGCGTGAGGATCACGATGTTGAGCTCCCTCGACAGCGCCGCCCGGAAGACGTCGGCCGCCGCCTGATTTCCCCAGGTCGACGCCTGGGCAATGATGTTGTGGTCCGTCCGGTGCCAGTTGGCCGCTTCGTCAGCCATGCGCCGCGCCATGCCGGCGTCGATGCCGTTGGCCGCAAGGCGCGCGATCACCTTCGGCGATGCCTTGCCGCGGCTCAGGGCTTCCACATCCGATAGGATCTTGGTGCTGATCACCAGAGACGACGCCGACTTCAGGGTCTCGTTCCAGAAGTTCATGAGGTTGAGGTTGAAGGTCTGCTGTCCAACCTCCGCGGCGATCCGCTCGGCCCGGCTAAAGGCGCCGACCGCTTCGCCGATGTCGGCGAACACCGCGGCGCGGGTGCCCAGCACCATGTCCCACGCTTCGCCCACGGCCCGCGCTTCCGACTTCGCCATCTTGTAGAGGGCCGGGTTTCGAAGCGCCTCGAACAGCGAGCCGAACGACTTCTGTAGCCCGTTGGCGGTGACGACACGGGCGACGTCCGGCACTGCCGCCAGGGCGCCGGTGAGCATAGTCGCGACGTTCCAGTTTTTCGCGATCCGAATGGCCCGGCTGACCGGGTGCTCCGGGTCCGGCGGGATCATGTAGGTGCCCCGCAGGAGATCACGTACCGCCTTCAGGTCCTCGAGACGCTCGTCGCGGGCGTGTCGTAGCCGGGCGCGCTCGGCCGGTGTCGTCGCTGCCTGGATCTTGGTTTCATAGGCGGCTGCGACGTCGGCCAGCTGCTCGCCCATGTCCGCGGTTCCGAAGGCGCGGGCAAGCTCAATGTCCGGCGACATCGTCCGCATGTAGAGCGTGCCCCCGTTGAGCACGTCGGTGTCGAGCCACTCGCTCCACGCCAGCGGGTCGTCCACCAGGGTCCGCTCATGCAGCGACCTTGGGGTGCCGACTCGGTTGCTGTCGTCCAGGTGCCGGAAGGGCGCCTGCTGCAAGACCTGGTCGACGGCCTGCTCTGCCTCCGCCCGGGAGATGCGCTTCTTGACCTGGACGAACGCAACGAAGTCGTCACGGCGGGACCTGATCTTCTCCTTGTCGAAGATGACGTTCACAAACCGGTCGCGGTTGCGGTTGATCCCGTCCGTCCGCCCCTGGATCTCCGCTTTGATCCGGGCGCTCTCGGCCGGGTCCTTGACGGACCTCAGCTGCTCGCGCAGGTCCTTGACGTGCAGTTCGAGATCCATCGCGTCATCGACCAGACGGTTGTACATATCCCGGGTCGAACGCGACGCGCGCCGTACAGCATCCCCAGGCGCCCAATCCGCGCTGTCGACGTGGCCGCGTGCCATGTCCTCCCACACGGCGCGGCGGAAGGACCCAAAATCGCCGCCGGTGCCGCGCGTGCGCTGCTCCATGTCAGACAGCAGGACCGTTCCGAGACGTGGGGCCTCGCCGCGCTCCTTGAGCCATTCCAGATACTCAGTATCGAGACCGCGGCGCCATTCGGCATGGAGCGGCCGCCACGTCCGCCGCAGCGTATTTTCCACGCTCACGCCCGTCGCCTCGCCGCGCCGGTTCTTGTTCAGCAGGTAGGGCACCTCAAGAAGCAGCTCTCCGAGCTCCGTCACCTCCGGGATGTCTGTCGAATGCATGATCCTGGTGATCGGCGCGACGGCGTCGGGGACCTTTTCGAGCCCCATCGCGTCCGCTATCCCGTTCTTCCAGATCCGCTCCGCATCGGTCGGCATAGCGCCCGTACCGGCGGCGCCCACGCTTCGGGCCTCCGCTGACAGCGGGTCGCGCACATGGAAGGGGTCGACGGCGCTGTTCTCTCCACGGATAGCGCCGACCTGGGCCTCGGACCGAACGGCGTCTTCGACCATCTGCTCCGGCCCCCGCTTCATGCGGACGATCTTGTTGCCGGCGTAGAGGACCCCCTGAAGGGTCGCGGCGATCGCGCTGCCGAAGGCCACGTTCATCGTGGCTTCTTCAAGGCTGCGCTCGCTCGACATGCCCGTGGCGAGCGCCTCTTCGGCGGTCATCGTCAACGCCGTCACACCCACCGTCCGGGCAATCGACGCCAGACGCAGCGGGGCCGCGAACGGGATATAGCTCGACGGATACAGGGCCGCGGTCGCGAGCGCCCCGGCGACCGCCGCCTGCGGGGACAGCCCCAGATCACGCGCACGCTTCAGGCGGTCGTCCTCGATGCTCGAAGAGATCCAGTCGAACTCGGCCTGCGACCGCGCCCCTCGGAGCACATCAATGTCCCCGACGTTCCCCCGCTTGATCGCTGCGCCATACGGGTTGAAGTCCGGCTCGTCGGCAAACGACGGACGCCGCAAGTAGTCGAAACTGGGCAAGGCCTGGGCCGCGCCGGCGACCATGCCGCGCCGCACCGACGTCATGTCTTGCCGCAGAAGGCCGGGGCCTTGGCTCACGAACGTGTTTGGCGCCGGGAGGTCTCTCACACCCCCGGGCGCCACCGGCTGATCGAACTCGGCGATGGTGTCGTAGTCGATCATTGCTTGGTCCCCATCATGTTCTTGGCAAATCCGACCTGCTCGTTGCCGAACATGAACAGGCTCTGCACTCGACCATCCTCGGCGTGATAAGTCAGGCGAACCGGCGGGCGCTCGCCGTCGGGTTGCAACAGGATGGCGTAGCGAGGCCGCCCATCGGCACCGAAGCCTTGCGGCTCAACCCACAGCCGGCGGCCGGTGACCAGGAAGCTCATGCGGACTGCCGTCAAAACGTCTTGCCGGAGGTTGTCGACGCTGAGCTTGGAGCCGTCGGCCAGCGTCACAGAGAGACCGTTCAGGCTCTCCTGCAAGGTGTTCTTTCGCATCGACATCAGCGCCTGCACCGACATCGCGGAAAGGACGTAGCTGTGATACCCCGCCGCTTCCGGATAGGCGAGTTCCGGCGGATCGAGAGTGAGCACCTTGCTGCCGCCTTCGACCGGCCGGGTGATCCCGGAAACGCCCATTCGGGGGAGCAGTCGATCGACCGCTCCGTTTGCTAACTGCCGCTCCGTCAGGGCCACCGGGGAGGCGGTGTTCAGAACGGACGCCGACAGCCTGACATGGGTTTCCACCCGCGGGTCGACGGCCACGCTTTCCGCGCCAAGGGACAGCATGACGCCGCGGCCGCTCGCGGTTTCCGTGATCGACGGGACGGCCAGGGTGCCATCGCCACCCAGCGCCCGGCTCATCCGGGCGAGCCACGTCGCATCCGACAGGCCCTCCTGAAGCCGTGCGCCGATTGCCTCGTTGACGACGGCTGGATCAGACGACAGGCGGGCGATGGCCTTGTCCTTCTCTTCCCGAACCGCAGGGTCTTCGGGGCGGAAGGACGCCTGAGCGAACTTGCTGATCTCGACCGGCTGGACCTTGTTGGCGATCATGTCGCGGATCGTCAGCCAGATGCCCTGTTCGCGCGCCTGGCCCTCCCACAGACCATAGCGGCCCAGCTGCACCGACAAGTCGGACATCTGCCGAAGCTCATCCTCGGTCCGGCTGCCGATCACGGCGAACTGCCGCTTGATCGAAGACGGCACCATTTCCGCCCGCGACGCCACGGCAATGATCTTCATGTAATCGGCATCCGAGCCGACATTCAGCTTGAGGGCGTCGGCATACTTGTTGATCGCCCGGCGCTCTTCGTCGGTATAGGCGCCGCCGCCACCGTCCATAATCCGCGTCGCGGTGACGGCCCACTCGTTGCCCTCGGCTGCCTTGTCGTAGGCCGCCAGGACCTGCTTCCCGTGGGTCTCGCTCACAGAACCTTCGCGCATCATTTCGATGACAGCCTCAGGCGCCGGCGGCGGGTTGGACGGATCGGGCGTCGCTGTTCCCTCGATTTGGCGCACCCACTCCTGGGTCTGAGCCGCAGCGGTGGCTGCGTCGCGAGCCTTCACGGCGTCCGCAGTGGCCTTGTCGCGCTTCACCTGGTTGTCCACCAAGATCCGCACCTCTGCGCGCCGGCGCTTTTCGATCAGTGCCGACCGGACCTTATAGGGGAGGATGTCGAAGGCGCCTTCCGGCGGCAGCTCCGACAACATCCCCGTCGTGACCGCGTTGACGATCTGCGTCTCAGCCGCAGCCGCCACGGCAGCGTCGGTTTCCTCCGCGGCGGTGGCCTGGAACCCTGTGATCGCAACATCGCGGGCGGCCTTGGCGCGGGCACGCTGCACTGTGTCGAGGCCCGAAGGCACGGCGAGTTTGGCGACGTCCGACAGTTCCCGTGCCTTCTTCAGCTCGGCCTCGTAATTGATGAGCGCAACCTCGCGCTCCTCTTTGGTCGAAACCATCGACTCGTCGGCCTCGTTGCGGGCCAGATCGGTCGCGGCCTCCATTTCCTCGGGCGTCATCGACAGCTTGGTTCCGTCGAGCCCGTCGAGGAACTTGTTCATGGCGTCGGCGCCCTGCTCGCGCCGGATCGTGACGGCGGTCTGCCGCGCCCATTCGCCGTATGCCCACTTGTTCAGGTTCACGCCGACCTGAGCCAGCGCGGTCGGTGTGATGATCCCGCGATCGGCAAGCCCTACGGCATACTCGCGCAGGACCTGGGCGTGGGTTTCCGCCAGCTTCGTCGGGTCGAAGTCGGTCCGCCCGGTCTGTGCAGCGGCGGCGATCTCGGACCCCAGCTGCGACTTCACCTTGCCGGCCAGAACTTCGAACTGAGCCTTTGCGTCGTCGTTCTGGCGAGCCCGCGCCACGTCGTACTGGCGCGACACGCCGGCGGCGCCGATCGCGCGCACCCGCTCGTCATAGAGCGCGACGCGCTGCTCCTCGGCCGGGCCCAGCATTTCGCCGAGACCCTTGATGCGCTCCCGGCGCCAGGCGTCATAGGTCCGCAGAATGACGTCCGGCTGCCCCTCATGCTGGCGCGACAGCTGGTCGATCTGGACACGCGCGTCGGTTTCCAGCTTTGCCTGCTGCGTCTGAAGGAAAAGCTGGTGGTCCTCCTGCATGGTCCGCGACAAGTCGCGAGCGAAACCGGCCGCGTTGCTGGCGAGGGCCTCGTAGCCGGCTGCAGAAACGCGAAGGCCGGAAGCTGCCGTAGGCGCCACCGGCCGGACCGTCGTGCGGCGTTCGCCGCGGATGAGCTCTGCCATCGTGGACCCCTCAGGTCATCAGGTATTTGTTGTCGCCAATCAGGTCGCCGGTGAGCCCTTTCTTGGCGCCGGTCGCGTTGGTCTTGTAGTCGTAACCGCCGCGCAGGAGCGTCGTCGTGCCGCCGAAAATCCCGCCGATCAGACGCGACCGGCTCTCGATGCCGGACTGCTTGGCCTGAAGGTTGTAACGGTTGCTTTCCGCAGCGGCCTGGAACTCAACATTTTTCACGTCGTCGTCGGCGCGTTGCTGCACATCGGACTGGATGGTCATGAAGCTGCCGCTCTCGAGGCCGAGACCGGACGCCGCCCGCAGCGCGATGTTGCGCCTGCGCACACGGTCCGCCTCGTCGCGGATTGCGTTCGCCTCCTGGCGGCCTTGAAGCTGCCGGTCTTTGGCCGCCTGCTCTGCCTGGGCCTGCTCGATCTTCGCGGCCTTGGCCCCGGCGACGCCGCCCATGACGGTCGCGCCGGCGCTCAGGGCGGTCGAAACGACGAGTAGCGTGACTGGATCGCTCATTCGGACACCACCTCCACAAGCACAGCCAGCACCGCGCCGCCGGTGGGCTGGTCGTTGACGACTTCTACCTGTGGCGACCGCTGGCTGTCGTACAGGTAGAACTCTTCCGGGTCGCTGGTCGGCACCGCCAGCGTGTAGCCGCTCACCGTCGTCGTGGTCTGGATGATCGGCCAGCCGTTCACCAGCACCCGCTGAAGATCCTCCGGCATCAGGATCGCCCGCACGATGCGGCGGACCTTCCCCTGCTGCACGTTGCCGGTCACGCGCTGCGTGAAGTCGGCCGGCAGGAGCCTGATCTGGAAGCCGAAGAACTCCCCGATCTCGACGTCGGTCACCGCCGGGATCGAGGCGGCTGACAGATCGAGCACGCCGCTGACGACGGTGCCCGATCCGAGGACGTAGCCGCGCCACACCACCCAGGCCGTCCGGCCTTCAAGGTGAGAGAGGCCCGTAAACCTCCGTCCGGGGGCCGTCAGGCTCACAGCCAGGGACCGGTCGACCATCAGGGCCGGCTCAAACTCTTCGAGCGTGTAGGAGCCGTCCCGCTCGACCACGGCATAGACCCGCTCGTCTAGCGCGGCGACCGACACGAACCGGCCGGCGGGGTTATTCGCGTCCATCGTGAAGACGGTCGTGCTGTCCATCGTCAGCACGTCGTTGTCCATCGTGACCCCGCCGTCGCCGTCGTGCGAGGCCCCCAGGTGCCAGAGCCCCCAGCCGCCGACCTTTTGGTCCCGGATGCCGTGGAACACGGCAATCGAGCCGTCGTTGTTTACTAGGTAGACGTACTGTTCCGGCCGGTCGGTGGTGCCGTACTGGACCGCGCTGTCGATCGGGTTGCGGATCAGGTGCCCGGCCAGGAGCGACGTGCTGTCGGCCGCATACTGCTGCTCCAGCTCGTCCCACCGCAACTCTCGGATCGACTTCCCGTTCTTCTGCACGAACATCACGCTGCCGTCGTAGAAGACCGGCTTCACGCCATAGCGCGAGCCGTAGCGGGTGTGCTGCTTTGGCTCAAAGTTCGCCGGCGTCGGCGACGAGTTGTCAGCCGGCGGCAGGGCGATCCACTCGCCGTCGCGGGTCAGGAAGGCGATGTCTTTCGGCGCCGTGATGTGCCGGACCTCCTGGACTCGGTCGCCCGTCAGGCCAAACCGGATCGGGTCGTCGTCTTCCGGGCCGATGTCGTAGTCGTAGAACGCCGAGATTCGCGACGCCCAGACACCTTCCGGCGCGCTGCGGCCGCCCGCCCACCACAGCCGCTCGCCGTAGATGCCGACCGCCGAGGGATAGCCGCGGGTGCTGTTGAACGCCTCTTCCGTCCAGTCGGTCGTGAACTCCGCGTTGACGATCGTGCCGGCCACCGTGCGGGTGCCGATAACTTGGGCGGCGATGTCGTGGGAGCCAGGGACATAGGGCCCGACAATTTGCAGCTCACCGACCTGAGCCGAGACGGTGTCGTTAATCCGCACGCGGCGGCCGACATGGGCCGCGGTCCAGTAGTCCGTCACCGGCGCCGAGCCGTTGTTGCTGTAGACGCCGAGCGTGACGGTCCCGGTGATCGCGCTCAAGATGATGCCGTAGCCCGCCGGCGCGTAGCGCCAGAACAGGCCCTTCGTCATCCCGGTCAAATAGGATTCCTCAGCCACCGGCGCCAGCGTAAACGTCGAGAGACTGGTCCGGACAATTCGCTGCCGAGGCATGTTCCGGTGCGCCAGGAACATCACGTCGTAGAGCTGGGCGTAGGTGATCTCGTACACGTCGGACAGCGACCAGGGCGCCGAGATGGTTTGCAGGAGCGAGCCGTCCAACGCGTAGAAGCTCGCAACCTGGTGACCCAGGCCGATCAGATACTTTTCGTCGTCATCAAAAATGAACTCGATCACCCGCTGCTTGCCGGACAGGGTCGCCCGGTGGCGCGTGCCGGGGCGTGGCCGCACGCCGCCGGTGGCGAACATCTGCATGTTCCGCAGCCGCGTCGCCGCTTGCAGATAGGTGACAAGGTCGGGCCGGCCGCGCAGCTTGCTGTCGACCTCGCCCGACGAGAAGTTCGTGATGAGGGTCTCACCCCGGCTGTTGCGTGCCATCAGCCCCTCCGAGCGCCGCGGCGAACCGCCTTCATGTTCCCGCGCGGCAGCCGGCGGCTGGTGACCTGCTGGCTGTCGATTGACCGGACGCGCGGCAGAATCAGCTGCTCGCGCTCGCGCATCAGGTCGCCGGCCAGTTCCTTGTCGCGGGCGACGGACAGCGCCACCCGGGCGCCCAGGCGCATCGCCAGCACCTCAACGAAATGCGGCGAGAACGCCGTCTCGTCCACGTTGCTCGTCACGTACTCCAGGATCACCTTGCTGGACGTGCCAGCGCCGCCGATCAGCAGCTTGTCGCGGGACTGCCGGAATTCGACGTCGGGGTTGCCGTCGACCTCGACGTTGACGGTTCTGATATGGTCCGCCGGAAGCTGGTACTGCGGGGTGTCCTGGTGGACCGAGACAGCAACCAGCCGGTTCAACACGGCGAACTCGCGGGCAAAGTTCCAGGTGTGGTCCGCAAGCGCCGACAGCAATTCGGTCTGGTAGATCGTGTCGATGAACTCGGCGATCATCGACTGTTCGTCCAGCGACGAGATCGGGGACTGTGCTGCGTGCGCCAGCCCCTTGTTCACGATTGCGATCTTGCTTGCCATCGGCGGCTCCTAAGAAAAAGGCCGGACCCCTTTCGAGGCCCGGCCAGCACACGCCCCCTGGGAGGAAGGGGGAGGATCAGGCGTTGGTCAGGTAGGCGGTCGTAACCGTGCCGGCGCCGGAAGCCGTGACCGTCAGCACCTGGCCAGTGCCGGTGGCCGGATCAGCCACCAGGATGATGTCGCCGGCAACCATCCGGTCCTCGATGGTGAGGAAGTAGTCGGCGGCCTTGATGTCCGCGGCCACGTCGCCGGCGGGGGCAACGTAGTGGAAGACCCCTGGCGTGGTTGCCACGATCTTCTGAAGCTTCTTGGTATTGAATGCCATCGCGCGCTCCTTTCAGGAACCGGGCCCGAAGGCCCGGCCCAATTACTCGGTGATCTGCACCTCGTACAGACCCGTGTTGTCGATGATGACCGCGCCAAGGGCGAGGTCGCCGGCAATCAGCCAAGACCGCTTGTGCGGGATCCAGTCGATGTCGACGTTCGGCTCCTTGTTGTAGGCCACGCCAGTCGAGCCGTAGTGGTAGCAGAAGGTCTTGCGGGTGGTGGACGACAGCGGCAGGCCGCTAAACGTGAACCACATGAAGCTAAACCAACGCTTCGCGGTCATGCCGCCCCGGTAGGGAAGCTGGTCGTAGCCGACATACTCGGCCTGGGTAAACGCCGCGATCGACAGCAGGTCGACCCAGCCCGCCGGGGACACCGGCCAGAACCGGCGGCCGTCGTCGGGCACGTCGTTGTTGCCAAAATACTCAAACACGGGGTTGATCTTGGCCGCCGTCAGGCCGGTCGAACCGTGCGCGGTCACGTTTGTGGCGCCGTCGAGCGTGGTGGTGATCACCTCGTCGATCTTCCGGCCGAAAGCGTAGGACACCGCGTTCGAGGCCAGCTGGCGCTCGGCCAGGTTGGTCTTGATCTCGTCCATGCTGTCGACGTAGTCGCCGGCGACGTAGTCGGCGATGTCGGCATAGACTCGGGTGTGATCGGCGTTGCCCGGCTCGACGTCGGCCGCCCGCGGCTTCTGCGTCGCAGCCAGGGTGCCGTATTTCGGGAAGTGCACGCGCTTGGAGTTGGCCGGCTTCGAGCGGAGCGTGTTCCGCAGCTTCGAGCCCATGCGCTGATACGCGACATGAACCTCCGCCTCGAACTCTTCGATAAAGGTGGCCTCAATCGTGGGAGTGGGCATCCCGCCCTCCTATGTGTTGGTTTCACACGGGGCGGGAGTCGTCGGCAGGGTCAGGCGATAGTCCGAGGCCGGGTCGCCATCGGCCCCTGCACCGGGCCGCAACAAGAACGGGGGCATGATCCTGTCACGCCCCCGTCCAAGTCACTGCACAGCGCTCCCAGGCGCGTCTACATGCCGCTTCGCGCCGCCCGCCTCCGTCCGCTGGCCGCGAAATGCCGGTCCTTCATCATGTCGACCTGGGCGACATAGGCCGGGTCCTGCATCGGGCCCGGCTGGTAGCGGTCGTCGTTCATCGCCGACTTGATCTCGGACCAGGACGGCCCGGACTGCGGGTTGACGCCGCCGCCGTCGCCGACGCGCTCGCCGGCCGCCTTGATGCCAATCAACGTCTCGATTAGCCGGACGCCATCGGCGGTCGAGGCCAGCGTCTTCGCCAGCCCGTTTAGCGCCGTGTCGGTGACGTTCTTGTCCACGAACCGCGAGATCCGGTCGATCCGCGCGTCGGCGTCCGATCCGAGCTTGGCGGTTTCGGCGGCCGGGTCCGGTGGGGGGTTGGCGGCCAGAACCTTCCCGACGATCGCCTGGAACGCCGCCGGTGACAGCTTCGCTTCATGAGCAGCCTCTCGGAACGCGCTCAACAGGGGATCGTCGTCGCCAACCAGCTTGGCTTGGTCTTCTGTCAGCGCGTAGTCCTTGGCCTCTTTCGGCAGATCGGTCGGCGCCACTTCGGCCATGATCTCGTCGCGGAGCCGGGAACGCATGGCGTCCTCCTTCTCGCCGACCTTGGCCTTGGTGTCCTTGTACGATTTCAGCAGGCTGTCCATCCGGATCTCGCCCTTGCGCGGATCCCAGAACTGTTCCGGCAGGTCGGCCGGGCGCTGGCGGTCCTTGCCGTCGTTGTTCACGACCGGCGGCGTCTCGGACGGCGGCGCACCATCGGTGCCCGGCGGCGGCGGATCCTCCGGGGTGTCGTCGTCGTCGCCCGGCGGCGGGTCGGCCGCCGTGCTGCCGGTGTCGTCGTCCGGCACACGCAGCGCAGTGCTGCTCATCAGGTTCAGGCGAACATGCCAGGGAAGGCTCATGGATCAGTCCTCTTTTGCGGTGACGGCCTTGCGGCGGTTGTCGTATGCCCGGATGCGGGCAATCAGCCCGGCAACCAGCCGGCGCTGTCCCTCGAGCTCCCGGAGCTCCGCGTCCGTGGCCCCCGGCGCCGAGATGCGGTGCAGGGTGACAGAGCGCAGGTAGTCCAGGGCTTGCTGGCCGACTGGCGAGGCGAACGCCAGGGCCACCATCTCGGTGATGTTGTCTTCTAACTGGCCCGATCGGCGGACCCCGTCGTAGTTGCTAGTGATCGCAGCGTCGCCTTCGCGCTGCAGGTTCCTCGGCGTGCGTGCCATGTCAGGCCCTTGCAATTGGCGGCGGCGGCGGTGCCGCAGGCTCCTGCAGCTGCTGCTGCTGGCTCGCCGCTTCCAGCATCTTTTGCAGCAATTCCGTCGACTGCTTTTCGTCGCGGACCAGCTTGGCCGGCACCATCATGCGCTCGGCTAGGTAGGTCGCCGTCTGGACGCCCTCGATCACCACCATGGACAGCTGCGGGCCCAGGATCTGCTGCATGTACTGGCCGAACCGGGCGACGTTCTGCACGTCCTCGATCCGCTGGGCCTGGGCGAGCGGCGACTGGATCTCGATGTCGATGACCTTGCCGTTCACCTTCGGCAACTCGATCATCCCGGCCTTATCCAGAAGCCACAGGACCCGCATGATCACTGGCCGGGCAAGCTCGGCCTGCAAGCGGCCGAACGAGGCGCCGATGTCACGGGCCAGTTCTAGCATTCGCTCCTGGATTTCGAACGCCGTGGGCGGCGTCCCTTCGCGCGGGCCAAGGCGCTCGTTGTAGAGCCCTTTCTTGATAGCGTCCTGGATGTGCGCCACCAGCTCGAGGCCGACGTTAAAGTCGGATCCGTTCTTGATCGGCTCGATTTTCGAGCCCACCGCCCGGGGAATGATTGCCCGCGGTTCCAGGATCACGGTGTCCGGGTTGATCACGCCGTCATCGTCCGCCTGGAAGGCCCCGCTTACAGCCCATTCGGCCGCTTCTAGAATGAACTCCATCAGCATGTTTGCGGTCCGCACGCTTGGCAGGACCGACAGCAGCGGGCCGCGCCCGTAGCTTTCGCCGGCGCCTTTGGCCCAGCGGAAGATGATCCACGGGGACGCGCCCTCGCCGTCGTACTGGCGCGGCTCGCCGATCACGCAGTCGGGGCTGAGCATGAACTTCGTGCGCGTCCACTTCGGGCGGCGAATCGAGCCGGCGGTCCGGATGAACGAGTCCACGACGCGGACTTCCCGGTCCTTCGAGCCGCCGGCAAGCTCCTGACGCTTCTCTGGGGAGATGTCGTCGCCGTGCTTTTCCAGCACCGCGTCGGCCTTGAGGATCTCGCTGTAAAACACGGCCCAAGTCTGGCCGTCCGGACCGACCAAGACGTGGATGTTTGACAGCGGCACCGACCGGCTCGTCAGAAACTCGCCGGGGACGTCGCTTTCTTCCAGCAGCAACTGACCCTGGCTGACGGCCAGGTCCAGGCACGCCTCGTTGACGTCCTGGTCGAAGGTCGACTGCTCCAGCGTCTCGAACACCAGCGCCGTGATTTTGTCCAGCTGCTCTTGGATCGCGTCGCGGTCACTTTCGTCCACCATGCTGCCGGGCACCAGCCGGGCCCAGCGAGAGAACGGCGGCATCATGTTGTACTGAAGCCGGGAGGCGAACTCCTGCACGCCGACCACCGCGGTCTGGTCGAACAGGTAGTCGGTGTTGCGGTCGCCCTCGCGGTTGGCCCCGGCCTGGATCGCCTTCTTAAATTGCGTCCGGTTTGGGAGCGCGTAGTCGTAGCATTCTTCGAACAGCGGCTCCCACTGCCGGCGGACCTGCTCGGCGCGCTCAAGGTATTCCTTCAGGGCTTTGATGTGCATGTCAGCCTCCCAGCGTGCCCTGAGACCCAAAGCCGGCGCTGGTGCTGCCGCTGATCAGCGACGACCGGCCCCGGAAGCCGAGAGCGATCGACCGCCGGCGCTCGGCGTCGTTGGCGGCCGCCAGCCGCTCCTGCTCGGCGGCCCGCGCCTCGGCCTCCTGGCGAAGCTGCTCGGTCTTGGCGTCAGGCTTAGGCGCCTTCACGGGGAGGATGTTGCTCATCTGCGGGATCCTGCTCTGGCGCGGTGTCGCCGATCAGAAAATCCGTTCCCCCCGTCGCCCTCAATGCACTGACGAACCAGCGCGGGGTCGGTGCCCAACGATGCAAGCCTATGGCGTGCGCCAGGACCGTCGTGCAGTAGGCCGGCCAGCACACCCGCGGCCGAGTGCCAACCGGCCCCTCCCAGCGGATCAGCAGGCCGCCGTCGTTGACTATTTGCGTCCACAGGCCGGCCACGTCGTACCGCCGCCACGCCTTGACCGTCATTTCGATGTGGTTCCAGTCGATTGCGATCCATACTTGGGCTTCGGGGTCGTACCGGAAGGCGACGACATGCCGCCACGGGCCCCGATACAGCCAGTCCCACCAGAACCGGCGAGGCTTGGCGATAAAAGCCAGGATCCAGATTGTCACCGGCGGCTTTGCCGGTAGTTCCGGCGGCGCTCGCGCTGGCGCTGCACCGGCGACTTTACTTGAATCTCGCGGTTCTGGTGCCGCTTGACTTCCTCCCCCCGGCGGCGCCCGGCAAGCATACGGGCCGTCTCGCCGCCACCTGAGACCAAATACTGCAGCCCGTCGTGCGGGTGACTGTAACGGTCTTTCTTCGGCAGATCCTTGTGCTCGCCCGACTTCGACTGCGAGCGGGTCTGCTCGTATTGATACTTTCCCTCAAATCCGCGGATCAGCATCCGGCAGCTCGGGTCGATTATGATGGCCGGGTATCCGTCGATCATCGCCGTCAGCAGCGCGTCGACACCGTCGATCCGCAGGCCTGGGTCGTTGGTCGGCGCCGGGCGCACCCGAAAGCCGTTTTTCGACAGGATCTGGAAGGCCGTCTTCTCGTCGGCCTGGGACCGCTCGTCGCCAGCCGGGTCACCCCACACCACCGGCACCGCGAGGTTGTCATCGACGTCGCTGGCGAGCCACTGGTCGAACCGGCCGTCCGCCTGCAGGTCCTTCCACACTTCCTGGCAGAACCGCTCGGCGCCCATGTTGACGCGGACGATCTCTTTCAGCACCAGCAGCCGGCCGCTCGGCGTCCACTGGCCGACGATCGCCGCCGGCGTCAGCCCAAAGTCCCACCCAAGCTGCAGCGGGACGCCCTGCAGCGGCCGCAGGGTTTGTTTGGCGACGTGCGTGTCTGTGATCCAGTTGCGGTAGACCGCCAGATCGTGCTCGATGCCGCCGATCTTGTTGCCGACGTACACCTTTACCCAGCCCGACCGCTTGCCTTGGATCAGGTTCGGGTAATAGTCGGGGTGCAGGTTCGCGAGGTTCTCGGCCAGCGGGTTCTTGTGCCACCCAACGATGTTGCCCGCCGTGTCGAGCTCTTCGATCATCCCTGCTGGCTGAGCAAAAAAGTGCCACTTTTTTGGCCGAATCAGGGCGTTCCGGTCGCTTTCGCTCATCCAGTCCGGCGGGTTGACAATGCCCTCCATGATCGGCCACCAGTGATCTTCGTCCGGCGGGTTTGTGTCCGACCACCAGCCAAACCACGTCGGGCCGCCATGTCGCATGGAAGGGTAGCGGCCGACGCGCATGGACAGGCCGTCGAAAATCTCTTTTGGAACCTCGCGCCCTTCGTTCACCCAGGCGCCCGTGAGCTCCAGCGACAGCAGCTTGGCCACGTCCTCGGGCTTGTCGAGCGCCAAGAAGATCACCTCGCAGTCCAGGTCCCCGATTCGGATGTGGTGCGTATACGGGGCCGTCATGATGATCGGGCCCCAGGCGTCCTCGGGGAACCAATCCCGCCACGTCTTCATCGTCGTGGTCTTGAGCTCGGGAAAGGTGTTGCGGACTACGGCCCAGCGAGTCATCCGGCGGCCGTTCAGCGGCGACTTCTCCTGCTGCAGCGCGCGTCGGATGATCTCGATGCAGCCGGCGACCGACTTGCCTGACCCGACCGGGCCGCGCAGCAGCCGGCCGAAGGCGTCCGACCGGAGGAACTCGGTCAAGGTTTCGCCGTTGGGGGTGTAGTCGATCCGCGCGTCCGTCACCGGCTCTCTCCGTAGATCGCCTCTTCGGCCATAACCCGGGCTTCGATAGCCGACCGGAGGTAACTCGGGCCGCTCTGCGTCGAGGCGTCGGCAAACCAGCGTCCGTCCGCCATCTGGTAGACGACCACCACGCTCCGCATGGCCCGGGCGCGCTCTTTGGCCCGGTTCAAGCAATCGTCGGGGGTGTCGAGGTCAAGGTCGACACTTTTCGGCAGCAGGTTTAGCGCTTGGGTCACCAGCACACCGTCCAGTTCTGGACCACCACGGCTATCAGGGTTACGGCGATAATTGCCGCGAACCAATCCATCGGCTCCATGTCAGTCGAACATTCCGTGCTCGACCGCCTTGGCAATCAGCTTCTCGCGCGTGATAGGCCCCATCGCTTCGATCACCCGGTCGGCCTCGCGGTCGGTGATCATGTCGCCGGGCACATGCCGAAGGTGGACCTTCTTGACGACCTGCCGAAGCCGGTCCCGGTCCTTTACACTGATGGTCGCCAGGAAGCTCTCGGCCGACAGCAGGCCGCTGGTCTCTTCGTCCGGCGCGTCCATGGCCGCTGACATATCCAGGTCTAGCACAAGGCCACCCAGGGGGCTCCCGGCTTTCTTCCGCAGCGCCTGGACGCGCCGTTTCACGTTGTCGTCAGCGATCGCCGTCATGGTCGTCTCCGATCTCCGGAATCTCGAAGTATTCGACGGCCGACAGGATCGGCTCGGCGGCCTCGTAGGGCTGCCGGCGCAAAATCGTCTCGATCTGCTTCCATGTAGACGGGCTGATAATGACCGTTTTTGGCCCGATCAGCACTCGGTCGACGGCCTGGAACTTGGCTTCTGCAGCCATAAGGGGCTCCTTCGCGGTGGAGCGCCCACACTGGCTGCGGTCCCGCGGCCGATCACTGCACTTGCGGCCGGGTCACAAGTCGCTCATCACGGCCCCGGAAGGTAGGTGAAGCCAGACGGCACCGAGTAAGTCGGCGTCGCCGGGATGGTGAACACGCCAGAACCGCCGAAGTTCGCGGCAATCTCTATTGCCTTTCCTGCGGCAACTTTACTCGAAGTCTCGACAGGGGAGTCGACGCCAGGGACCAAATTGCTGTACCAGCCGCTGTTGGTGCCAAACCATATGCCGCCAGTGGTCGGGTCGAAGGCGAGCTTGAGGATGTCGTTCGTCGACCAGGACTGCGTTCCCCGCTCGCCGCCAGAGCCTCCACGGGTGTTGCCGTCGTTCCGCCATTCCCAGGCGGCCCCGTCACCACCCCAGTCGCCGGTTGTAGTGCCGTGAAGCGACGCGGAACCGCAGCCGACTGCGACGCTGCTAGTGAGCGAACCACCGACGTGGATCTCGATGTAGACCTTCTGCCCCGAGGGGATGACGTTGTCGACGACCGAGTGGCGGATGTTCCCAGAGCCAGGTGCGGTGATGGTCAGGATGGAGCCACCACCGGACACCGCCATACCCGAGGCGAGGCCGGTGGATTTCCAAAGGGGCGGTGGGTAGGAAGGCTCGGCGTAGGTAACCAACGCACCCGGAGGGGTGAAGTTCGCCGTCCACTTTGCGATGTTGAAAATGCGAACGTCTTGGATGTAGACGGCCTGGTTACCGCCGATGACGAACTTGTTCGCCGACTGGTACACAGAGCCGCTCATCGCCCCGATGTTTGTTACGGCACCATCCTTGCTCGTGTAGAGCGTCCCGCTACTACGAGACAGGGTGTAGTAGTGCCAAGCGGTCGAGTCGAAGGTCCCATAGTAGGTGCCGTTCTTAGCCCAACCACCTCCAGAGTTCGAAAGGTACAGGTCGAGGTTGTTGGTGTCCTTGTAGGCGATGTAGCCGTCGAAGGTGGTGAGCCCGCCGATGCGCAATGGCGCCTTGTAGTTGGTGGCGCCCGAGTGGAACCGTGCCCAGAAGCCAATCGCGAAGTCGCCGCTCCCAAGCGCAAATGAGGCATTGGTCGCCGAGAAGATGTTAGTGCCGTTGAAGTAGGCGGCGCCACCGTAGTTCTTCTGAACGGAGGTCTGCCAAACTGCACCCGAGTTTGACAGGTCGAGACGGAGTGGCGAATAGTCGGTCAGGTCTAGTCCATCGCCGACATCAGCCAGGGACGCGAGAAGTATGGCGTTGGCGCGGTCTGGTTCGTTAATGATGACGCCCCCGCCCCCGCCTGAGGCGGCGAGGGCACCAGTTATCATTGCGCGTGCGAACATCAGGCGATATCCCCGATTAGGTCCCAGGTGTCCGTTCCGACTTTCTTGAGGGTCGCCGCCGCATACTGGTCGCTCAGGCCGAGCGCGGCGCCTTTTGAGTTAATTGTCACCCCGGCACCCGCAGCAAACGTCACCGCGCCGGCGCCTGCCTGCATTACCACGATCTCGGCACCCGTCGCGAACGCCGTCGTTGAGTTCGGCGGCACCGTTAGCGTCGTCGCCGAAGCGTTCGTGCACCGAATGTAGCTGCCGGCGTCCGACAGCCCGAAGGTCCGGGCCGTCGTGCTTTCCGTCACCAGCGGCATACCGCCGGTCGCCGCCGCCGTGCCGGGCACCGTCAGCTTCGAGCCGTCCCACGTCGGCGCCCCGGAGGTCGTGAACATGGACGAAGCTGCATCCCAGAACGGCATACCATTGTCGGTCGGCGTTCCCTCCCGCGTGGCGACCGCCTGCAGGCTGCCGGTCTGGCCGACCTTGAACAGATCGTCGCTCTCATCGAACAGGAAGTCGTAATCGGTGGCTGACCCGCGCTCGACCCGGATGCCAGCAGAGCCCGCGGTCACACCCGCTCCGACCTCGCCGTAGTTGATGACGATCAGGTTATCCGTCACCTGGACCGTTTGGCTGTTAACCGTCGTGGTCGTGCCGTTGACCGTCAGGTCGCCCGTCACCGTCACGGGGCCCGAGAACGTCGCCCCCGACAGCAGCGCGAACGCCGACGCCTCGTTGCCGTCCAGCTGGTCGGCGTCCAAGCCGCTGCCGGTGCCGTCGACCGTCTTTACCGCCGTCAGGATCTCGGCGGCACTCATGTCGGCCGTCGCACCCGTCTCGACGCCGTCAAGCTTGGTCTTGTCGGCCGCCGACATGAACCCGGCCGTGCCGGTCGTCGCGTCCGAGTGCGCGTGTCCGGCCGCCGCCTTCTCGGTGTCCAGCTCTACCAGCGCCGCTTGGACGTCGGTCGCAGCCAGCGCGCCCGCCGGCGTAAACGGGATCTCGGACGCAACGGCGTCCACCGTGATCGTCAGCGCCGTGGCGCTCGCGGCGATCGCAATGCCGGCACCCGCCGTCAGCCCTTTGAACCGAAAGTCGACACCCGACTTGTCCGAGAAGACCGCCTCGCCACCCAGGCTCGAGGCTGTGTTCGCCTCGCCGGCCGCGGCGCTCGACGACACCGTCACCGTGGTCGAGTCCGCCGAAAGAGTGATCCCGGTGCCAGCGACCAAGCCCTTGAACGCAAGGTCAGCGCCCGTCTTTGCCGAGAACAGCCCGGTCCCAGCAAGGTTCGACGCCGTGTTCGCCTCGCCACCCGACGTAGTCGACCCGCTCGTAATCGACACCACCCGGCCGGCCGCGTCCACTTGAAGCGTCGCCAGCGAGTAGGTCCCCGCCGTCACCCCCGTCGCCTTCAACGTCGGCGCCGGACTGCCGCCAGAAGCGTCCGCGTTCGCCCACTGAATGTCAGCCGTGTCGGCCAGCGATCGCAACCCGACCGAGGAACCGTTCACGAACAGCAGCCCGGCCGACGAAAGCCCGACGATCCCCGTCAGCCGAGGCGACAGGTCAGTGCCGTTACCGAGCCCGGAGTAGAGCTCGTCGGCCTGCTCCTGCAACATCACCATCGTCTCGTAGGGCGACGGCCCCGCGCCACCGTTCGCCGCGCCCGTCGAAAAGTCTTTCTTCGCCATCACCGCCTCCAACCGTGCTGGCCGGATCGTCAGCGGCAGACCCCATCGCCTCAATGCACATGCAGAAAGGGCCCCAGGTTTCCCCAGGGCCCCTCCCAGCCGCGGACACCGCTATCCGGCGGCAACTCAGCCGGTGGACGAGCCGGCCGAGGTCTCCATCACTCCGCAGCGTCCGCGGCGAACATGTCAGCCGTGTCGCCGCCGAACGCCGACCTCCGAAGCAGGTCGAACTGACGCATCCAGTCAGCCCGCTGGCTCTCCGTCATCTTCGACAGCTTCTTGATCACCCGGCCGACATCCTTGATGCCGCCCTTCTCCTCATACCGCTTCCAGTGGCCCGACAAGCCACCGCGCTCCTCCGCGATCGAGGACTCCAGCGTCTTGATGTCCTCAAGGATCGGCAGCAGAGCGTTCGGATGCGGCGTCACCGGGTGACCGCCATTCACCTTGGCCTCAGCCTCGCGGATCGCACCGTCCGCGTCGTCCTTCCTGCGTCGAGCCATAACGTCGTCCTCAGATCACCTCAGGGACCGACACATCACCCGACACCACACTACCGATCACTGCACTCAGCATTCCAGGAGATCGGAAAAAATCAGGGGAACCGCATCTCAGGCGGTGGGGAAAATTGCGTGGGGGAGGGGGAGATCGTACCCGTCGCTCCCTTTTTCCCCCCTACCCTTCTTCATGCTCGATCACCTTCGCTTCACCACCAAGGTTGATAGAGACATGAACCTGTTGACCTTGCCCCTGGCTACGGCTCTTAGCCTCGCTCCTGTCAAGGATACCGAAGGCTACGTCCTTCCTTACACGGGCATCCACTTCAGTATCTGTCAACAGATCACCAAGCACTTGCACCGCTACTACACGTAGTTGCTGCAACTTCGCGTGAACACACGCTTTTAAGTACGTGCTTACCCCCTTCTTCTGACTTAACCGCCAACCCTCTTGTTTGGCACGGCTGACGCTGAAGCCAGATAGGCGTGCTGCATCTGCGTTGGACGCTGCCTGCCCTGTTGCGAGGTACTCACAAAAGCGTCTCTCACGCTCGTTGAGGCCGAGTTCATCGGCTAGCGTGTCGAGGTCTCTCTGGATCGCTGCCGAGTGGGTTACGACTGGCGCTTCCATGGCCTCATGTCTCGGGAGGGAGGGAGTGCGCGCGAGGGGAGCAGGCGTTTGTGCAGGCTGTCAAGACCCAAATCGGGCGGGTGTGCTTGGCACCATGCCGGGAAGCGCAGGAAACGGGCGATCAGGCTAGGCGAGAAGCGACTTGCACGTCGTTTGGCTCTATCGAAATAGGTGTCATGCTTGGCTGCATAAGCGTCCTGTTCACCCTGAATGCCGGGCTTCCGGTTAGCCTTCCGCACGGCAATGGGAGACCAATTGGCACCATCGACGCTTTGCGTCTTAACACCACGATGAAGCCAACGATGCCCGACCCAATTCTCGATCCCCGCTACCATCACCGCCATGCTGACGTTCATCACGATCAGCACGGTCTACGGCTTCAACAACGCCGTGCGAGATCACGAGACGATCATCGCCGTCATGCGGTGCAGCGACATCCCGGACACCCAGGAGTGCCTGGACCTGCACCAGCGGATCCTCCGCGAATAGCCCTCACGGCCGCAGTGCGGCCTGCGACGAAAGCCCTGGACCGGCTGACCGTCGTCGTTGCCACATCTACCTCACCGTCTTTCGCGTGGAATGCCCGCCACCGCTTTCCGCGCTGGCGTGCCTCGCTGTCTCGTTGTCCAGCTCGCTCCGCGGCTATCCGGCTCCCGGCCTCCCCGGCCGGTGTCCCTGCACTACGGCACGACCGTTCCATTTCCAAACGCCGCTGCATCCCTATCTCCGCGGCAGGGAACGATCGCGCACTCCGTTCCGGGCCACCGTCCTACCGATCACGGGTTGTCGTTGCGGTTCGCCGAATCACGCTAACGACTACACACACACACGATCCGGCTGATCGCTGCGCGAATGGGCCACGACGGTTGCGCCCGCCTGAACGGCGGCGCACCCGCCGCGTCCCGGTATCGGGCGGGTTGGCAAGCTGCGGTAGGGAAAGCCCCTTGTTCATCGCAGGCCGGTCCCTCGCAACGGGGCTTGCCCAACCTCCGCTAGCCAACTGGCGTTCAAGAGGGACCGTGGCTCAGTCGCTGCGCTCCCTGCGCCCGCACCACTCCCTCTTGAGCGCCACACCGCCGCCCGATCCCTAACCGTTTGAAGTCAGCCGGACCGCGCATGTGCGGATGGGCTTCAGACGGAGACCGACCATGACCGAATACACGCTTCACCTCGACCACGCCGACCAGCTGCTCGCCGACGACCTGATCTTCGGCTGCATCGACGTGCCGGCGGACGACACCGAGGACGACGACAACGACTTCACCGTCCACTGACCGACAGCGGAGCCCTGGGCAACCGGGGCTCCACACCCTCGACCGACATTCGACAATGGAGACCGACATGACCCAGACCGCCATGACCGCCGCGATGGAACACGCCCAGCGCGCCCTGGCCGCCCGCACCGGCGGCATCAACGCCGAGCGCACCATCGACGACTACGCCGAGGCCGACAACCAGGTCGACGCGCCCTACACCGGCGACAACGGCATCGTGCGCGCCGAGAACGACGCCTCGTTCTACGGCCTCACCGAGTACCGGCGAATGGTCGAGCAGGCCGTTCATGGCATCCTGATGCTGATGGACGACAGCGACCTGACCTACGGCGACGGGCGCGGCAACGTCGTCCAGGTCCAGCTGCTGGACACGCTCATGGCGACCTGCACCAAGCAGATCGAGTTCCACGAGCGCATCGGCGAGCAGGATGCGACCCGAGCCGCCCGGCACCTCTCATCGTACAACGCCGGGACCGAGATCGGCATCGAGCAGACCTGGGCCTGGGAAGAGAAGCTGAACCGCCACGAGAAGGCCCTGGCGATCTACGACGCCTTGAAGGCCGTGGTCGAGCCGCTCTACCTCCAGATCAGCGGGAACGCGGCCTGGGTGCCCTTCTCGGAGCGCGGCAAGGCGGCGCCGACGAAGGATCCGCTGGTGAACGCCCAGCGCGCCGAGTTCACCAAGCGGTTCGGCCGGTTCATCAAGACCGAGCCGGACGCCGCGCCCGACACGAAGTAACCTCCCCCGAGGAACCTGGGGCTCCGAGAGATCGGGGCCCCTTTTTTTTTGCGCCCCGCACCGCCGCGGCCAGGGGGTTCCAGTAATCAACCGCCGACACCATCCTTTATCGCGAGGCCACCATGCGTGACCTGACCCACCCCGACATCGACCGGTTCCGTCTCCGCACTCCACAGGTTCTTGCCGCCTATGGCGGTTACGGAGACGAGGGCAACGGCGTGTTCCAGATCATGTTCCACAGCCAGCGGCTCTATGTGATCGCGAGCGACGGCGGCGGCTGGGACCACGTCTCCGTCTCAGCCTATCGCCGCTGTCCGACCTGGGACGAGATGAGCCACGTCCACCGGATGTTCATCGGCGACTTGCCGGCGATGCAGCTGCACGTCCCGATCGCCCAGCACGTCAATGTGCACCCGCACACGCTCCATTTGTGGCGCCCGCAGATGGCGCTGATCCCACTGCCTCCGCTCAACATGGTGTAGCCATGAAAACGACCTACGCGACGCACGCGGAGCTCGACCAGATCACCAACGCCCTGTGGCCCGAGTTCCACCGCACGACGGAGGAATGGGAACAGGCGATGGTCGAGTGCCGCCGGCTGGTCTACCGAATGCGCCACCGCCGCCTCGCTGCGTCCTGGGACGGCGAATTGCCGTTTCAGCTTGGCCTAGACGCCCGTCAGAGCCTCACACGCCGCGTTCTTCGATCCGCCCGATGGATCGGTGCAACCGCATGGGCGTGGCTGTCCTGGGCCGTTTTTCCGAAGCACCGCCGGTAGTGCAGCGAACCGCAGCCGGATGCGTGCGGCAATAAGCCACCGCAAACCAAGGAGCCGACAATGGATATCGACCTCATCTCCGCCAGGGAGAGCCTTAAGGCGTGGGAAAACGCCGCCGAGCTTCACGGCTACGACGGCAACGTCAACGCCTACATCCTGATCGAAGCATCCCAGGCGTTCATCCGTCTGCGAGCGTCCGACAAGGACATCAACCGGCAGAACGCCTACGACAAGATCGTCCCCGAAAACGAACTGGACGACGCTGTCCACTACGAGCCCGGCGAGACCTTCGATCAGTGGATGGCCCGCTGCTACAACGAGCTCTACCGCCGTCCGGACCGCCAGGGCCGCGAGCGACGCATCCTCTGCGTGAAGGCCCAGAGTCTCGTAGCGGGCGACGGGTTCAGCGAGGCGCTCCGCCAGGGCCTGCTCGCCACCCTCCGCAAGCAGCTTGAGGACGTCGGGCTCCTGATGCTGACCCATAGGCGCCCTGAGGACGACGCCGAGCGTCCGGATACCAAGGACGCCGACCTTCTTGTCGACCACCCCTTCTGACCGCGAGGTTCCCATGAACGAACAAGCCCCCCGGGCGGTCGTGATGCGACCGCTCAACCATCTCGTCGTCTCCGAGACCAACGCCCGGTTCACCGGCCAGAAGGAGGACCTGAACCCCGTGCTGGTCGCCAGCATCAAGGAGAGCGGCATTCTCCACCCGATCCTGGTGAAGCAGCAGGTCGACGGCACCTTCGACGTGATCGACGGCAGCCGCCGGCTGGCGGCAGCCAAGAAGCTGAAGCTGACGGAGGTGCCGACGCTGGAGGTCGACGGCGACGGCATGACGTCGATCGCCATGAACGTCTCGGTTCAGGCGTTGTCGTGCTTCGACAAGTACGACGCCTACCGCCGGCTGATCGCCGAGGGCGTCACCGACGCGCAGATCAAGAAAGCGCTGGGCTTCGGCACCGACGACCAGAAGGTCGTGCGCGCCATCGGCCAGTTCACGGCCCAGGAGATCGTGAAGCTCCGCAAGGCCGCGGTGACGCCGGCGACCATCCTGAAGCTGGCCCGCATCCCCACCGAGCACCGCAAGGCGGTTCTCGACGCCTGCGAGCGCGAGTCCGGCGGGCTGACCGACAATGGGCTGGCCCACCACGCCCGGAACTACTGGCACCGGGACATCAACCCGGCCCGCTTCGAGGCGATCAAGGACGCCTACATCACGCTGGGCGGCAAGGTGTCCGAACCCCTGTTCGACCTGGGCGACGGCCTCAAGGCCACACCCGTCGACGGGCACATGATCGAGCCGGCTATCGAGGCGTTCCTGAAGGAGAAAGCCGACGAGCGCACCAAGCTGACGGGCCGGCCAACCCGGTTCACCGCCGGGGTCTACGTCCACAGCTACACCGCCGACAACGGCATCGTGCGCGCCGACAACGTCCCGGAAGTCGATGACGTCGTGATCGCGGACGCCGGCTTCGCGACGATGGAGGAATACGAAGAGTTCCATGATCGCTGCGAGGCCGAGGCCGAGATCAGCGCCGAGGACGAGGAACGGTATCAGAAGATCGAGATCGGTCTGATCAAACGCTGGCCCGCCGGGTGCTTCGAGATCGCCACCCTCAGCTACTCCGGGGAGCTGGTGTTCCACGGGCCCTACCGCGAGCGCGCCGGCGGCCAGTCGGCCGACAGCGACCCCGACGACGAGACGGGCGAGACCAAGCCGGTCATCGCGCCGGATGAGGATGCGGCCGGCCTGTCCGGCGCCGCCACTCGTCGCCGGGACGCCATCTTCGCTCAGATGCTGGGAGCGGCAATCGCCACTGACCACAAGTTCGGGTTGGCCGTCGCGGCGTTCGAGCTGTACCGGCTGGCCCGGTCATTCATCGTCGGCGAGGCTGCCCGTCCCAAGGTCAGCGTGCTGACGGCGCACTACGAGCAGGACTCGATCGCCGACTACGTCAACGACAGCAACCGCAAGATCCTGTTCCGCGGCGAGTTCGAGAAGCCGCTGACGATGACGGACTTCATCGCCTCGTCCGAGAAGGCCCTCAAGACCTCGATCTGCGTCAGCGTCGCCTGTCTGGTTTCCCGCCAGAACTGTCACAAGGAGCTGGGTGAGCTCCTGGCGCTGTCCGGCAAGCTGCCGCGCGACCTCTACGACAGCATCGCCGAGCCGGCGCACGTCGCCAACTGGCTGGGCGGACTCACCAAGCCCGCGTTGCAGGAGTTCGTCGACAAGCTGGATCCGGAGGCCAAGTCCATCGCCCGCATGGTGAAGGACATGAAGAAGGCCGACGCGATCTCGCTGATCGGCCGGGCGCTCGACGGCACCGCCACCGGCCACCCCGACGACGTGCGGACTGCCGCCGCCGGCATGATGCCCCCGGGCCTAGGCATCGAGTAATCCACTTTCGCCGCCAGGAGTTCGAGACCATGAACATGATGACGAACGGCCGTGCCAGCATCCCGGACCGCTGGATCACGCGCCCGCGTGACGAGACCTACCGGAGCCTCGACGCGCTCTATGAGGCGACCCGGCAGATGGCCGACAACTCGAACGCCACCGTCCACGACGTCCGCCAGATCGAGGTCGTCACCGACAGCAGCCTGTCCCGGCCGGAGAGCCTGACGGCCCTGGCCCTGCGGCTGCCGGACGGCTCGCTGACGCAGGCAACGCACTGGTCCTTCGGCCAGATGTGCAGCCTGATCGGTGCGCCGTCCGGCTTCATGCGGGACCTGCCGGCGCCGGTCGCCGCGGTGCCGCTGCAGTACAAGCTGACGTCGTACAACGGCGAGCTGGTCAAGACCTACGTCGATCAGCGCGACAGCACCCTGCGGGCACTCACCTCGCCGACCTACGGGCGGGTCAACGACCACAAGCTGGTCGATGCCATCCGGCAGATCGCCGGCAACGGGGTCGGCGACACCAACTGGATCGCCGCGCAGATGGCGAACGGCAAGGAGCCGGGCTTCTACGCCTCCGACCGGGACATGTTCGTGTTCCTGGTCGACCGCGAGCGCCCGATCGAGCTGCGTCAGCACAGCAACAACCGGCTGGTCCGCCTGTTCCGGGGCTTCTTCGCCTGGAACAGCGAAGTCGGCAGCCGGTCGCTGGGCATCAAGACGTTCCTCTACTGCCAGCACTGCGACAACCGGCTGATCGCCGGTGTCGATCAAGTCGAGCAGATCGTCATCCGGCACACGAAGAGAGCGCCCGAACGCTTCCTCCAGGCCGCCAAGCCGGCGCTGCTGGAGTATGCGACCGGCTCGACTACCGGCATCGTCGACGCCATCCAGCGGGCGATGAACACCCGCGTCGCCAGCGATCACGACGAGGCGGTCGACTTCCTCAACTCCAAGACCAGCTTCTCGCGGTCGGCTGCCAAGGCCGCGCTCGAGCAGCACATGGTCGAGGAAGGCATCCCCGCCCGGTCGGCCTGGGAAATGGCCCAGGCGATCACTGCGTTCGCTCGGTCGATCCCGCACCAGGACGACCGGATTGACATCGAGAAGCAGGCGACCAAGCTCCTGAGCGGCCGTTAATCGAAACAGGACCGCGCTTGGGGTTGGTCACCCCGTCTCCCTCCTGTCGATCCGGCCAAGGCGCGGGCAACCGGATCACCTGTTTAGGACGTGCCGCTTCATCTCTACGACAACGCCAAGCAGCGTCACATCGTCCAGCGGCCGCGGGTCGTAAGTCCGGTCGGTCGACCTGGGCACCGCCACCGGCGGGTAGTAGGTCAGCGGCATGATCTGGCCCATGTCATCGACTAGGACCACGTCGTTCGGCTCCGGCGCAACCGACCAGACCGGCTCGCAGACCAGGATGTCCCCGACCAGGATCCCAATCTGGTTCAAGCTCGGGTGCTCCGCCTCGACCGCAAAGGCCGACTGGCTCACCAGCCCCCGGTCAACGGTTGTCAGCGGCGATTGATCCAGCGCAATTTTCGCTTCCAGCATCGACTGCCGGCTGGCGAACGCCGCGGCCAGATCGGGCCGAACCAGCCGGACCGTGTCCGTCGTCGTCCGGCTGACCGGCACCTTGTCGGCGAACGAAAGAGTCGGCCCGTAGCCGGCCACCCGCGCCAAGGCGTCGATGGTGTCCAGCGACGGCGTCGGCGCTTCGGGCCCACCGTTCAGGAACCGCCGGATGGTCGTTCCCGCCATGCCGGCGTCGCGCGCCCAAGCTTCGGCCGACATCCTTTTGGTTGCCAGGACTTGACGCATCCACACCCTCAGCTCACGCCGATAGGCGTCTTCCGCATTGTGCATAATCCGAATTACACCATTCATCTGAAGCCTCCGTCGTCCCCGGAGCCCTGTTTCTTTGCGCTTATTGCATGTTGCTGGCAATCGAAACTTTCCAGCATCCGTGCTTGACCGCTTGAAAAGCTCCTGCATTCTTGCCTAACCGCAATCACAGGACGACAGGCAATGATAGACGCCCCGGCTTATCTCGCCGACCTCAAGGTGCTCAGGCGCCAGCAGAACATCAGCCAGGTCGACCTCGATCAGCTGGTGGGCGTTGCCGACGGCTACACGGCCAAGATCGAGTCCCGTGCGCGGAATCTCTCACTCGCGATGCTCGGCTTTTTCGCAGAGGCGCTCGATGCCGACATTCGCCTGATCCGCCGGAAGGACGACGACATGAGCCAGGGTGGCCGCAAGCCCCGCAGCAAAAACTTCTCGAAGAACAAAGGAAGCCGGGTCGAGCACGAGATCGTCCAGAAATTGCGCGAAATCGGCGTCGAGGCCGAGCGCATCGTCCTATCGGGCGCCGCCGGCCGGTTCCATTCCCGGCTCGAACACGACATCCGGATCGCCGACACCTTCCAGTGCGAGGTCAAGGCCCGGGCCAACGGCGAGGGCTTCATCACCCTCGAACAGTGGATGGGCACCGCGGCCATGCTGCTGCTGCGGCGCGACCGCCAGGACCCGTTCGTGTTCATCCCGTGGGACACGTTCACCAAGCTGATCCAGGCATTCGAGAAGGAGCGCCTCGCATGTCAGACGAACACCGCATCCGATACGAGCTCATCGCCCACTACCACCCCGACCGAACTCCCGGCTACCGGGTGAGCGAACGGATCGTCGTTCGCGGCGACACCGTCCTCGAACAGCTCGCCGGACACTTCCGTCGCATCGACATCGTCGGGCGCACGGACGGCCCGATTACCCACCTCATCAACGACGACGGCAGCTTGACCGTCATGGCCCCGGCCTTTTGAGGATCGCATGGAGGACCGTCATGTCGAGCTTCCCCGTAATTGGCAGCCTCCGGCCGATCTCGCCGATCGGCTCACACGCCGCTACGGGGGGCTCAACTTTGAAGCCGCCGTCGATGAGTTCCGAACCACCTTCGCCGGCAACGCCCGCGACCGACGAACCAGCCGACAATGGCACGTCGCGTTCAGTCGCTACGTCGACCACCGCCAGCGAACCCTCGCTCCCCCACCCGCAGACAGTCGCCATTATTCCTCTGAGCGCGACCGAGCAAGCCTGGTCGAAGGACTACTGCTCGCGCGTCAATCAGCTGGACGGTTCGGCTCTGACCTATGACGAAGACGCCTACGGGCGGCTTCAGACCTACCGCAACCGCTTCCGCGCCCAGGTGACGATCGCCGACACCGACCTCGGCCGGATGTTCGATGAGCTGTGCGTCTATCTGGACTGCAAGCCGCCAGCGCCGAAGGCGATGGCCCACTACTTCAAGGAAATGACGACATGGCCGCAGGCCCTGGTCGTCCTCGCCTTCGAGCGGGCCCGCCGCAACTGGACCTACAAGAAGCTGCCGCTGATCGCCGACTTTTTGCGGTGGATCAAGGACGAACAAGCCGAGCGCGACGAGCTCTACATCGCCGTCGCCTCCGCCTACGGCCGGCTGCGAATTCCCCGCCGTCGCGCCGTCGAAGAGGCCGAGCGCGCCGCCATTCGCGCCAAGCAATCCGCAGCCGCCGACGCATGGCTGCTGTCTCTTGATCCCGCCGAGCGGGACGAGAAGATCCGCAAGCACCTGTCCGCGGACATTGCCCAGCGGCTGATCGACCGGCTTTCCGCTGCCAAGTAACCTGCATTCCTGCTTGTGAAACCAGCAAGTTTGCAGGAACATCCCCGAACCGCTATCCGAGGACGTACCAATGACCGAGGCACTCCCCGCCCTGGCGCCCGGCGCCGCACCGGCCCCTGTCACCATTTCCGCCGACCCGACCGTGGCTGACGAGGCCGTGCATTTTTGCAGGCGCGTTGTGCATCGTCTCGGTCAGATGCGTCAGCAGATCCGCGTAATGCGCGACGCCAAGTTCGACACCGTCCGAGTTGCAGTCGCCGAGTGCGCCGCGGAGGACATCGACCGGCTGGTGGCCCTGGCCGCCGACTTTGAGCGGACCGCCAACACCATCGCCGCCGTGGAGATCCCGCCAAGTCTGGCGCTCTTGGTTCTTCAGATTTGCCGGGACATCGAAGACACGTCCAAAAGCCACGCGCTGGTCAGTGCGGCGGCGAACATCCGCCCGCAACTGCGGGCCATCCTCCAAAAGAAAGGGGTCATTCGATGAAGCTGACAAACAAGCTCGGCTTCCCCGAAGCCGTGGTTCAGGCCGTCGCCTATGACGACTACGACAAAGGCGACGCTGACTACTCGGTCACCGGGCTGATGGAGCCGGCGCGCAAGTCGACGCTGATTCAGCGCCACGGCAATTCGCTGACCGAAGACGTTGCCGACCGCATCTACGCCTTTATCGGCAAGATCGGACACGCCGTCTTCGAGCGCGCCAAGGTCACCGGGGACGTAGTCGAGCACCGCGTCAGCATGTCGATCGACGGCTTTAAGATCAGCGGCAAGTTCGACCGGCTGGTGAAGGGCGACCTGCTGATCGACCTCAAGCTGATGAGCGTGTGGGAGATCATCTTCGGTCTAAAGGAAGAACGGATCTGGCAGCTTAACATGTACCGCTACATGGCAGCGCAGAACGGTATTCGCGTCGACCAGATGGCCGTCATCGGCATCCTGCGGGACTGGTCAATCGGCGAAGCCGAGCGCCGGGCCCAGCGCGGCGACACTAACTACCCGCAGAAGCAGGTCATCCAGATCCCGATCCCGATCTACTCGGACAATCTGGTCCTGAATTTCATCAAAGACCGGATCAAGGCGCACGAGCGGGCGCGGAACACCCCCAACTGGCTGCCGGAGTGCACGGCCGACGAACGGTGGGAGAAGCCGACCACCTACGCGCTGATGAAGGAAGGCCGCAAGTCGGCGCTCCGCGTCATGGACGACGAACAGGCCTTGATGCGCTGGGCCGTCGAGAACTCGTTTGCCGACTGGCCGGCCGGCAGCCTCTGGACGCCGCGCAAAGGCGTCAAGATCGACGTCCGCCTGGGCGAGAGCACCCGCTGTCAGCGGTACTGCAACGCGCTCGAAGTCTGCACCCAAGGCCAGAAGCTGGTAGCCGCGGTCGCCGCCGGCACTACTGAAGCCGCGTAACCGAACGCCGGCGCTGTTTGTCTCCCATCCTCGGCAGCGTCGGCTGCCCTCGCCGGGCTTGCACCCGGCGGGGGCCCCCTTTCAGGAGAACCCCATGTCGAAAGCACCCCTCCGCGCGCTGCTGGAAAAGCCGTTCGATCCGCCGACCGTCAAGTGGCGGCTCGGCTCGACTTTCCAGCGCGACGGCCAGCTGCGCGGGCTAGCGCTCGCCTACATCGACGCCCGGCACGTCATGGACCGGCTGGACGAGGTTGTCGGCCCGGCAAACTGGCAGTCGGCAATCGCCGAAACCCCAGTCGGCCGCGTGCTCTGCACCCTCTCGCTGCGGATCGACGGCGAGTGGATCGCCAAGACCGACGGCGCCGGGGCTACCCAGGTCGAGGGCGACAAGGGCGGGATCTCCGACGCCCTCAAGCGCGCCGCGGTCCAGTGGGGCATCGGCCGCTACCTCTACGCCATGGGCGACACCTACGTTCGTGTCGAGGAGCGCGGCAAGACAAAGTTCATCCCGAAGGACGAGTTCAAGCGGCTGGCGCGGGTCATCGAGCTTCAGTTCGCCGGCAAGTTCGAAGAGATGAAGCGCGAGATCGAGACCGTGCATTCCGACCAGGAGCCGCCTGCCGACAGCAAGCCGGCTGCCGCACCCCAGGCCGACGAGACGCCGATCGAGGACCGCGCAACCGCGATGGCCGAAGACTGGCTAGCCCGGATCAAGGACTCGGGCACGCTGGACGACCTCAAGGACATCCTTTCCGAGATGAACAAGCAGCGCGCAGTGTTCAGCGCCCTTGGCGAGCCGCACGTCAGCACGTTCGCCAGCACCGTCGACCAACTGCGCGCTCGCAAGGAAGCGCTGATCGCAGCCGACCAGGAGAAAACAGGATGACCGACGAACAGGCCCGGCGCCTCTGGCGCGAGCACTGCTGGCCGTTCATCGACGCCGGCGCGGCCCTTGTCTACGGCAGCCCAGAGCACCTGGCGCACTTGGCGGCAAAGGACGCGCCGAAAGTCGAGCCGACCCTCACCATCCCCGACTACGTGCTGTAGGAGCGCTTAATGCCCGTTCAAGAAGTGACGCTGTCGGTCCGCCTCAAGAGCAGCAATGCCGCCGTAGTCGACGCCCCTCACGACGCCACCCGCCGCGCCCTCGATCATGTGAAAACCGCAATCCTGGCGGTCCACGACAACGACGCCGGGATTATCCGCGACGCCAACGGCAATGAAGTCGGCACTTGGTACTTCGAGATCCGACGGGGCGACAAGTGATGCAGCTGCTCACCTACGCTGAAATCATACGGCGCTTGGACCCGACCGGCGCTCTTGGCATCACCCGGGCCTGGGTCAAGGCCCGCGTCGGTTATGTGAAGGTTGGCAAAAAGCACGCAGTCCCCGATGCTGAGGTCACCGCACTCTATGACCGCCTCATGGACGAATGCCGCGCCAACCAACCCCGCCCCGCCTCGTCTGGCGCGAAGACATCGCCGCCTGGATCATCCGATGGCGCGAGCACAGCCGAAAGCGGGAGCATTCCACCGGCACTGGCGATCGCGAACAAGCTCAAGAAGCTTTCGCGGCGTGGCAAGCCAGCCGCATCGCAGGACAGCTCCGACAACGTGGTCGTCCTGCCGACACGACTGTAGACGAGATCCTCGCCGTGTACCTCGTTGACCGCGAGACCGTCGTCGCCGACCCCGGCCGCCTGGGCTACGCCGCCGCCGCACTGCTCGGCTGGTGGGCTGGCAAGAAGGTCGCCGACGTTCGGGGCCAGTCCTGCAGGGACTACGCCGCTGCCCGCGCCCGCCAGGGCATCGCTCAGTCCACAATCCGCCGGGAACTCGGAGCCCTTCAAGCCGCCCTTCACCACGGGCACCGCGAGGGCCTGCTGAACGTGCCTGTAAGCGTCACCCTGCCGCCGAAGGCACCACCAAAAGAGCGGTGGCTGACCCGCCGCGAAGCCGCCGCCCTGCTGCGCGCCGCCCGGGCCCAGCCGCACCTCGTCACCTTCATCCGGATCGGCCTCGAGACCGGCCAGCGCAAGACCGCGATCCTGCAACTGCACTGGCACCCGTCCGACGCCGGCGGCGTAGTCGACCTGAAGGCCGAGCGCATCAACTTCAACCCGCGGGGCCGGGCCCGCAGCAAGAAGCGCCGGCCGATCGTCCCGATCAGCGCGCCCCTGCACGGTCACTTGTCGCACGTCCGCACCAGGACCGGGGACCGGGTGATCGAGTTCGAGGGGGAGGGCGTCGACAACATCCGGCGCGCGTTCGCCACCGCCTGCCGCACCGCGAAGCTGCGCGGCGTCACGCCCCACACGCTGCGGCACACCGCGATCACCTGGGCCTGCCAGGACGGCAAGGACCCGTGGGCGATCTGCGGGTATTTCGGCGTCACGATGGAGGTGCTCGAAAGCACTTACCTGCACCACCACCCCGACTACCTGTCGGGCATGGTCACAAGGAGCC